>WBZM01001528.1_pt1 | contig 22587 bp, 20 predicted proteins | sample 5204271 | NCBI WGS metagenome assembly WBZM01 (sample SAMN12344346, study PRJNA552823) | activated sludge metagenome | biome: Activated sludge suspended growth; feature: Nitrification reactor; material: Wastewater; isolation source: activated sludge from nitrification reactor of wastewater...
CGGGCAGGAAGCGCGCATCCGCCACCAGATTGACCGGGCGGCCATAGAGGGCCGGTGCCATCACCGCGAAGTAACGCCCCAGGACCAGCAGGGTGAGTAGACCAGCGAGAAGGCTGATCAGCACCGGCGCCGGGCGGGCCCGCGGGCGGCCCAGCGGGCGGTACCGCAGGCGACCCCGCAGCGCGGCCACCAGACCGAGCGCCAGGACCAGCAGGGCGAATTCCGGAGACAGTTCCCAGCGCCATTCCACCCCCAGGCCTGGCCAGCGGGCCTGAAAGCTCAGGGCGGCGTTGAGCAGCGCCAGCGCGGCGAGGAGCCCCAGAATCCTCCAAAAGCCTAGGCCTTCCGGCTGACCAGCCCGGTCCCCAGGAAGTCCCTGGTCCCTCCCTCGATTCCGGCTATCCCAGCGATTCCGACTATCCCAGTGATTCCGACTATCCCAGTGATTCTGGCGACCCCGGCTATCCCGGCGATCCTGGCTAGCCAGCCAGGCGATATCCAGGCCAAAGGACCACAGCAGCAGAATCAGCCCGATGGCCGCCACCCAACTGGCCCATGCCGAGGGCAGGACGGGGACCAAGGCCAGGATCAGGGTGAGTATCTGCACCACGCAGACCGTCTGGCGGCGCTTGCTGGGCGGCAGGGACCGGCGCAGCCAGGGCCAGAAGGCCCCCGCGGCCACGAAGAGGTAGCGCAGGGCTCCGGCGGCCAGCACCCAGGGGCCAGCCCGGTCCAGGGTCCAGATCAGCAGCGCCAGCCCGGCGATGAGCAGGGCGTCCACCTCCATGTCGAAGCGGGCCCCCAGGGGACTGGCCCAACCCAGGCGGCGGGCCAAGTGGCCGTCGACGCCATCCAGCAGCGTCCCCAAGAGAGCCAGGGCCAGGGCGGTCCAGGCCAGGATGGCGCCCGTACCCATCCCCTTCCCCGCTTCGATCCCCGCCATATCGATCCCCACCGCTTCGCCACTCAGGGCGATGACCAGGGCCGTCAGCACCCCCCGCCCCAGGGTCACCTGATTGGCCGGACCCAGCCGGGTCCGGGGCCAGTGGAGCGGCAGGAACCACCAGAGGATGAGCAAAACCAGCCCATAGGCGGCAAGGGCCCTGAGGATAAAGGCCGCCCCCAGCCCCAGGTCCGCCATCAGGCCAAGTCCCAAACCGAGGACGAGGGTCAGCGCGAGACCGGCCAGACCATTGGCGCGGGCGCTGCGCTGCAGGGCGGGGTCGATGGCCCTGGCCAGGGCGGGAGGAGTAACTGGATGAGTCGTGCCCATGGATGGAGGCGGTTTGGAGGTGGTGGTAATGATGAGCCCTCAGAGGCTGTGAAAAAAATCCTGATCGGGCTTCTCGTCATCTTGAATAACAATGAGATAGCACGTCCGTGACTGACCAGGAACGGAATGTTTCACAAGCTCTCAGTAGACTCGGGACAAGACCGGCGCCCCTACGGCGTTATCCCCCCGCGGCTCCGTCACCGCCCTGGCTCCTGCCCCACCGGGGTCAGGCCTGGTCTCGCAGTCGAAGAGGAGGTCCGCGCCCAGGCGGAAGACACGGCAGCTCGGACGCAGACAGTCACCCAGGGCGGGGCTGGCGGGGAGACTCAGGCCGCGACGACCCTCGCCGATCACCAGGGGCGCGACCGTCAGGTGGAGGCGATCGAGCAGACCGGCGGCCAGGAAGCGCGACACCGTCAGTCCGCCGCCCTCGACGAAGAGGTGGCGGAGGCCCCGCCGATGCAGTTCCCCAACCAGGGCCTCCAGCCGCAAGCGGCCGTCCGCGGCCGTGGGCACCGCCTGCACCTCGGCCTGGCCCCAGCGGTGGGGCAGCCCCTCCCCCGCGGCGCACACCAGAAGAGTCGGCGCCGCCCCATCCTGAAAGACCTGCCGCGCCTCCGGCAGCCGCCGTCGGGGGTCGAGAATCACCCGCGTGGGGTTTTCGCCCGGCACCAGGCGCGTGGTCAGGCGCGGATCGTCGGCGGCCACGGTCTCGGCCCCCACTAGCACGGCATCGGCCAGGGCGCGCAGGCAATGGAGATGGCGGATGTTCGTCGGCCCGGTGACATAGCAGGACTCGCCGCGGGCAGTGGCGATATAACCATCCAGGCTCTGCCCCAGGTGGCCGAGGGTCAGGGTTGCCATCGGCTGGCGCGGGAGCAGGGGCAGATATAATTCCAGCAGGGTGCGGACCTCGCCCGTGGCGGCGGGGGTCACCCCCCAGCCCGTCGCCTCGGACCAGGCGATCAGGCCCTCGGTGGCCACCAGGGGGTCGGGGATTGGGTTGACGGAGGCCGGCGGCGGCGAGGTTGCTCCCCGGGACCACCGCCAGGCGACCAGCAAGGCGGACCAGGCCTTGGCCTCAACCGGCGTTAGGTCGGGGACCGGCAGTCCGGGCGGGGATTGACGGCTGGCCGGGAACTCCACCGGCCGGTCAGCTCAGCAGGCTCATACGCCGCATGACCCCGTCGCGCTTGATCAGCCAGTGCATCATGGCGCCGGCGATGTGCAAGACCAGCAGGGCCAGGAGGACCCAGCCCAAGGCGCCATGCAGTTGGAACAGGGTCTCGCTAAGCGCCGGGTCTTTGGCGATCAACCCCGGCAGGGTCCAGGCGAAAAACTGGACCGGGTAGCCGCCGGCCGCCGTCGCCAGCCAGCCGACGATCGGCAGGGCCAGCAGGATCAGGTAGAGCAGATCGTGAACCGCCCGGCTGGCGATGCGCTCAAACGAAGTCAGGGTCGGCACCGGCGGTGGGGTTCCCCGGACCAGGCGCACGATCAGGCGCAGGGTCATGAGCACCAGGAGCAGGACCCCCACCGTTTTATGGCCCGCGTAGAGGGCATTGGTCACGTCACTGCCGAAGCTGTCCCGCGCCCCCTCGAACCCCAGCCAGCCGAGAGTCAGGCCCACCCCCAGGGCCGGGATCGCGAGGATCGCAATGAGCCAATGCAGCAGACGCTGCGCCAGGGAGTAGCGGGCGGTTTCGGTCATGGTCTCACCTGTTTTACAGGGGATGGGTTTAGCTGGGCCGAGCTGGGAATAACTGGGGTGGGCTAGGCTGGGCTGTGTAAGTTTGGGCAGCGGAGATGCCCGATCAACCTCAGGCGCCGCCCGCCTTGGCCACCGCCTCCTCCATCAGGGTCTTGAGCTCACCGGTGGCGTGCAACTCCAGTGTGATGTCGCAGCCGCCCACCAGTTCACCGTCGATATAGATTTGAGGAAAGGTCGGCCATTCGGCATAGCGCGGCAGGTTCTGGAAGATCTCCGGATCCTGGAGGACATTGACGTAGGCAAAGGGTACGCCACACTCCTTCAGGGCCTGGGTGGCGCGCATGGAGAAGCCGCACTGGGGAAACTGGGGCGTGCCCTTCATGAAGATGACGATGGGATTGCCCTTGACTTGCTGATCGATACGTTCCAGAACGTCCACTGGCTGACCTCCGCGACTGATGTCGAATGAGTGAATGGGGGATAAGGGGGGATGGCTCTGGCTGAGCCTCATGAGCCCATTAAATCGTGTCTTGGACCGGCTGGTTCAAGGATGGCGGTGCTCGAAGCCTGTCGCCGTGCCGGATTGAACCCGGCGCGGAGAAGCCGGAGGGGGCGCCGTATCGCTTATCAGCCCCAGGTTGACCAGACTCGCGAAAAAGCGTTGCTTGACAGTTGTTCTTGATATCTCAACACTTCCCGCGCGGCCCAGGGAGTGACGAACGGTCGTAAAGGCACCGATCCGGGGCCCTCGGCGGATGGTCGCAGGGAGGGGGTTTTTGGGGTAAGGGTTAAGGCACGCCTGCTGCCTGGGCTGGCCTCGTTAGGACAAACCGCTGATTCTCATACCCCCTCCCCCCGGCGGGGGAGGGTTGGGGAGAGGGGGGCTGAACGGTTACGTTTTGGAAAGGTGCCGGAAAAGCACTTGTTTAGGTTCAGTAACTTGCGGCGCTTGCTGGCAAATCCGAGCCTGCCAGGGCTTCATCAACCATTTCCAGCCAGTGGCGGACGGGGATGGCGGCGCCGGACTCCAGATGCAACTGACAGCCGACGTTGGCGGTGACGATGCACTCGGGAGCCCCCGCGGTCAGACCGGCCAGCTTGTTATCCCGCAGGCGACGCGAAAGTTCGGGTTGCAACAACGAATAGCTACCCGCCGAACCGCAGCACAGGTGACCATCCGCCAACGGGGTGAGTTCGAAGCCCAGCTTGATCAGGATGCCCTCGACCAGGCCGGGCAGTTTCTGGCCATGTTGCAGACTGCATGGGGAATGGAAGGCGATGCGCTGGCCACTGGTTAGTGCCGACGGCCCCGGCTGGCCCCCGACGCCGCCCTGGGCCAGGACCCGGGCCCGTGTCGCCGCCAGGAGCGTGGCTGCCTCGGGACGGGCCAGCTCCACCGCCAGTACCTCCCCGGGATCGCGGGCCAGGGCGGCGATGCGCGCCGCCTTGTCCGCATAGGCCGGGTCCTGGGCGAGCAGGGTGCCGTAGTCCTTGACCATGGTCCCGCACCCGCTGGCGGTGACCAGGATGGCCTCGGCCCCCGACTCGATCAGCGGCCACCAGGCATCGATGTTGCGCCGAACCATGGCCAGGGCCTCGTCCTCGGCGGCCAGGTGATGCGGAAGGGCGCCACAGCAGCCGGCCTGGGGGGCCTCGACCAGGCGGATGCCCAGCCGGTCGAAGATGCGCGCCGCGGCGGCATTGGTGTCCGGGGTCATCAGGGATTGGGCGCAGCCGGCCAGGGCGACCAGGGTCCGCGGATGCGAGCGGTCTGGCCAGGGGCCAGCGACACGGCGGGGCGGTACCTTGGCACCCAGGGTCCCGGGAAGCAAGGGGCGGAAAGTCTGTCCCAGCCGCAGCAGGGGACCGAAGCGGCGCGGGTAAGGCACCAGCCAGCGCAGCAGGCGGCGGGCCAGCCGCTCACCCGTGGGACGCGGGACGGCCACCTCGACCGTGGCGCGGCCGATGTCCACCAGGCGGCCATAGCGGACGCCGGAGGGGCAGGTGGTTTCGCAGGAGCGGCAGGTCAGGCAGCGATCCAGATGGAGCTGGGTCTTGCGACTGGGGGCCTGGCCCTCCAGCACCTGCTTGATCAGATAGATGCGCCCGCGGGGGCCGTCCAGTTCGTCGCCCAGGAGTTGATAGGTCGGACAGGTCGCGGTGCAGAAGCCACAGTGGACGCAGGTGCGCAGGATGGCATCGGCCTCCTGGCCCTCATGGCTGTCGCGGATGAAATCGGCCAGTCGGGTCTGCATGCCTAGAGCTCCGGATAGATCCGCCCGGGATTGAGGATACCCCGCGGGTCAAGGGCGGCCTTGAGGCGCCGATGCAGGGCGAGCAAAGCGAGCGGGAGGGGCTGGAAGACCTCAGCCTCAGGGATGGCTGCCGGCTCCCGTTCCCGACTCCCGGGGCTGACCGCACGTGGGGCATGCCCCGCATTGACGGCGTCAGCCGTGCTGACCGCAGGGCCTAGGTGGGCTTCTGCACTGTCCGGGTGGGCGACGCGGCCGAATTTCAGGCCATGACAAGTGGCATGGCCGCCGGCGGCCTGGGCAACCGGCCAAAGGGGATGCTCGCCGTGGACCCAGCGCTGGGCGCCGCCCCAATCGATGAATTGGGACCCCAGGCGCGAGTCAAGAGGGGCCGTGGGCGGCAGGGACAACCGCCAGAGGGGCGCCGCTCCCTGGCGAAAGAAAGGGTGTCCTAATTCACGTACCGCCCGCCAGAAATCGGCGGCATCCCGATCCTCGCCAGCCGGCGCCTGAGCGCCAAGGACCTCGCCCCCCAGCCGGGCCTGGGCGGCGCGCACCGCCGCCTCGTTGCCGGCGAGACGGATATAGGCCCGCTCGCCATCGTGGCAGGCGGCGCTGAGCGGCAACGGCTGGCCCGCCCAGTCATTGAAGCGACGGATCGCCTCCGCCGGAGAAAGCTCAAAGACCAGGGTCAACTCGGCCACCGGGCGCGGCAATACCTTCAGGCTGACCTCCAGCAGGACGCCGAGGGTGCCTTGGGCCCCTGCCATGAGGCGTGACAGGTCGTAGCCGGCGACGTTCTTCATCACCTCGCCGCCGAAACGCAGCACCTCGCCCTTGCCGTTGATGATCCGCACGCCGAGGACGAAGTCCCGCGCCGCCCCGGCATAGGGCCGGGCGGGACCGGAGAGGCCACAGGCGATGGTGCCGCCCAGGGTGGCGGCACGAGGCGGATCCTTGGGATCGACAGGGAGGGGGTTATCACCCTGGGTAGTACCTTGGCTAGCACCCTGGCTATCGGCGGTACTGATATGGCCAGCACTGATATGCCCAGTTCTGATATGGCCATAACTGATTTGGCCAGGGCTGACATGGGACGTGCTGAATTGGGACTGGCTGAAATGGGGCGGCTCGAAGGCCAGCCACTGCCCCCGCTCCGCCAGGGCGGCCTCGATCTCCACCAGCGGGGTGCCGGCGCGGGCGGTGATGACCAGCTCGGTGGGCTCGTAGCTGAGGATGCCGCGATGATCGACCACCGCCAGAGGCTCGCCCGCCACCGCCCGCCCCAGCCAGGTCTTGGTGCCGCCGCCCTGGATGCGCAGGGGGCGACCCTCGGCCTGGGCCGAGGCCACCCGCGCCGCCAACGTTTGGGTAAGGTCCTGATTCATGCTTCTCCCCTGTTCGGGATGCCTCGCCGCGGTTTCGTCATCGCGCTCAAAACCGCGGCAGTTCGGGAAACTTGAGCTGATTGGCATGGACGTGCATGGCCCCGAACTCGGCGCAGCGGTGCAGGGTCGGCACGGCCTTAGCGGGGTTGAGCAGCCCGGCCGGGTCGAAGGCGGCCTTGACGGCGTGGAACTGGGTCAACTCCAGGGGATGGAACTGGACGCACATTTGGTCGATCTTTTCCGTGCCCACCCCATGTTCCCCCGTTATGGTGCCGCCGACCTCGACGCACAACTCCAGGATCTTGCCGCCCAGTTCCTCGGTGCGCTCCAGCTCGCCGGGGCGGTTGGCGTCGTAGAGGATCAGGGGGTGGAGATTGCCGTCCCCGGCGTGGAAAACATTGGCCACCGGCAGGCCATAGTCGGTGGACATCGCGGCGATGCGCGCCAGCACCTCGGGCAGACGGCGACGCGGGATGGTGCCGTCCATGCAGTAATAGTCCGGCGACAGGCGCCCGACGGCGGGGAAGGCGGCCTTGCGGCCCTTCCAGAACAGCAGCCGCTCGGCCTCGTCGCGGGCGGTGCGCACCTCGGTGGCGCCGCTGTCGAGCAGGATCTGGCGCACCCGCAGGATCTCCTGGGACACCTCCTCGTTGGCGCCATCCAGCTCGCACAGCAGGATGGCGGCCGCCTGGGTGGGGTAGCCGGCGTGGACGAAGGCCTCGGCGGCACGGATGGCGGGGTTGTCCATCATCTCCAGGCCGGCGGGGATGATGCCCGCGGCGATGATGGCCCCCACCGCCGCCCCGGCCTGGCCGATGTCGTCGTAGGCGGCGAGTAGCACCTGGGCGCGCTCCGGCAGGGGCAGCAGTCGCACGGTGATCTCCACCACCACCCCAAGCAGGCCCTCGGAGCCGGTCATCAGGGCCATCAGGTCATAACCCGGCGCGTCCAGGGCCTCGGCGCCGAGGGTCAGGCGCTCGCCGTCCATGGTGATGACTTCCAGGCGGTGCAGGTTGTGCACCGTTAGGCCGTACTTGAGGCAGTGCACCCCGCCGGAGTTCTCCGCCACGTTGCCACCGATGGTGCAGGCGATCTGGGATGAGGGGTCCGGGGCATAGTAGAGGCCATGGGGCCGCGCCGCCTCGGAGATGGCCAGGTTGCGCACCCCCGGCTGGACGCGGGCGGTGCGCGCCAGGGGGTCGATGTGGAGGATGGCCTTAAGCCGCGCCAGGGACAGCAGCAGGCCCTCCGGGTGCGGCAAGGCCCCGGCGGAGAGGCCGGTGCCCGCCCCGCGGGCGACTACGGGGATCTGCAAGCGATGACAGATCCGCAGGATGGCCTGGACCTGGTCGGCGGTGTCGGGCAGAGCCACCGCCAGGGGCAACTGGCGGTAGGCGGAGAGGCCGTCGCACTCGTAGGGGTGCAGGTCCTCGGTCTCGTGCAGCACCTGGGCCGCGGACAGGATGCCCAGCAGCCCGGACACCAGCTCCGCCTGGCGGGCGGCGCGGGCCTGGGGGGTCAGGGCAGACTGGGGATGGGGGTGGCCAGAGGGGTGGCCACCGGCATGGGGGTGGCCCTGGTCAAGCGATCGATTCCCCTCCGGCCGATGACCCGGATCAGGGTGGTCGTGGCCACCACCTTGATGGCCACCACGTGGCTCAATCGTCATGCGTCACCTCGTCGTGGAGAACGATACAAGAAGCCATAGGGATAGATTTGTGTCGCTCATGGCCCATTCTGCCGCAGCGCCTGACGGAGGTCGTCAAGAAACCGCCGCAGGGATGGGTCCGCCTTCGCGGCCCGCTCCAGGTCCATGGCCGCCAGGATGTCATCGGCGAATTCGATACCACCCAGGCTGGGCACCACCCCCGCTGCCATGACCGCCCTGATGAGGGCCTCCTTGTAGCGGTCGCGGGCGCATTTCTGGTCGGGGGCCCGACACCCTTGCCCCAGTGCCGCCTTGAACGCCGCCCCATCGAGAAGCAACCAACGCTCGACATGGGGATCGGGAATGGCCAAAACCATGGGTACGGGGCTCTCGCCGGCCGGGATCTCCCGGCTGCGTTCAGCCAGGCCCTTGCAGTTGGCATCGGTGCCGATCACGATCAGGTCGGGCAGAGGGCCCTGGCGGACGATGTCCCGCAGATACTCCTTGATCTCCTTCACGACCTGGCCATGGCCACGGCGGGCATTGCGCCAGTCGATCCGGACCTCGATCCCCGTCTCCGTGGCCAGACGCCGGATCAGGGCGCCGATGACCTGGCGATGGGCGAAATCCTCGACAAAGGCGGCAATGAGCTTAGCCATCGAAATCCCCGCGTAACAGCCGCTCAGAGACCGACAATCGCTCCTCGCCCTGATCGGCCAGGGCGCGATCGATGTGGTTACGGCGCGCGAGGGGCCCCCAACTGGCGAAGGGGTCGATGCGGGTCCCCGCCTGATCCTTACTGACGACGAACAGGGCCTCGTCGCCGAGCAGATCCGGCAGGATGGGGGAGTGGGTCGTGACGATATATTGGGTCTGGCCCAGCAGGGCCCGCGTCTTCAACATCTCCGCGACGAGTTGGATGCGGCGGGGGTGGATGCCGTTTTCCGGTTCCTCGAACCCTACCAGGGACGATGGCTCCTTGGCACCCGCGAGGGCCAGCATGCCCAGCACCCGCAGGGTGCCCTCGGACAGGACCCGTGCGGGCATTGACAGACCGTTTTCCATGAGCCTGAGTTCGACCTCACCCAGGTCGTTGACGCTGACCTCGATCCCCTCGATCTGGGGCAGGATGGTCTTCAGGGCCTTTTCCACGGCGCTGAATTGGCGTGGTTCCAGTGCCTTAAGGGTATTGAGATAGGCCGGCAATTCCTCGCCCATGAGGCCAATGTGGCGCACCTCCCGCACCGGATTGGCGGCCCGCATGCGCTCCCTTGGCTCGAAATAGAAGAACAGCCAACTACCCAACTCCTGGCGAGCGGCCACCAGATGCGGATAGTGGGGTGGATAGTGGGGCAGCGACAGGATGCTGTGATCCAGATAGCGGTCCAGATAAATCGGGTGCGCCTGACCTTCGAGCCGCAGATGGAGGCGCTGGTCATGGCGGGACAGAAAAGGCTCACGCCGGCCGGTTGGCTCGCCTTTCTTGTTCAGCGCCGCCAAGTATTCGTCCGCCACGCGCAGGACGCCTGATCTCGGCAGCATCTCGATCTCGATGCGGTAGCGAAGATCAAGTTCACGCACCGGCCCGGGTGCGGCCTCAGCATCGGCACCGGCAGTCTGGTCCTCGGCCGGCCGGCGTTGCTCCCGGATTTGTTTATTGACCGCCTTGACGACGGCATCGGAGAGGGTGAAATCCGCCTCGATGGCGAAGGACAGGCGGTCCTGCTCCAACAGACCTTTCAACCCGCCCGCTGGGAAGGAAAACGACTCCAGCGGCTTACCACGATAAGGCGGCTCGAAAGCTTCCCTGAGGGTACGGCTAGTGACGATCTTGGAGAGGAGTTGCAAGGCATCAAGGAAGTTGCTCTTTCCCGTCGCATTGGGTCCGAAGAGGACGGACAGCGGCCGCAACCGGACCTCGACCTCCCGCAGGGATTTGTAGCCTGTGATGCGGATCCGGTTGAGCATGTTATGTGTCTCAATAAGTGAGTGACGATTCAACAATCCTGCCGCGAGCCCCTTGGCTAGGCGCCAATCACCACATCGCTCTCAAACAAGGCGTCCAACTGTGGCCCGGTGGTCACCTCCAGCAGCTTTTTCTGCACTGCCTGCTTGTTGATCTCCAGGCGGAAATAGGTCTCGCCCCCCGCGGGAGAGGGCAACTTGCGGATCAACTGGATGCGGTCAAAGAGGTGTCCATGCTGTTCAGCGAAGCGGGCCAGGCCCACCGCCTTGCCGACGTTATCGCCCAGGCTGGGGTCGTGGGGCTCCAGGATGTCAACCCGGTAGCCCGCTTCACCCGCCACCTGGCGCACAAGGACCAGATCGGGGAACAGGGGCCGCACCTCCCCGCCGTGCTGATAGGGGACTTCCAGAGACCAGGGCTTGCGATCCTGATTTCGCAGCCAGCCAACGACCTGGGGATTGGCCAGCTCTGCTTGGAGCACCTCGACCTCCCAGGTCCCCAGATCGGCGCGGAACTGGCCGTCTTCTTCCAGATAGAGATGCTTCGGGTAGAGGGGGGCACCCTTGGCACGCCGGAAGCTGATGGTATCCGGCAGCGCCCAGGGGATGGCCACCGGCTTGGCGGTCGCCAAGCGTAGCCGCTCGTACTTCTGCCGCCGCCCCTCGGGCAGGGCGCCAATCTTGGGCTTGAACTGGTCATAGCACGCATCGAAGGCCTGCTCCGCCCGGGACTCCAGGCGCAACATCGCCGCCGGATCAGCGGCGAGGGCAATGACTTCGACCTTGACCTCCAGGGCATCCCGCTCGGCATGGGTGCGCCAGTAGAGATCGTGCAGGCCATTGCCCAGCACCCGACCAGCGGCCTCGAAGCGCCGCTCGATGTCCACCGCGGTGGCCTCGATCTCATACTCTCGGCCGGGGTTGGCCAGGTTCGTCCCCTGTTCCACCTCTAGGGTAGCCAGGCCCACCCGCGTGATCCCCATCTCCGCCTGGCCAAAGGCACCCGAGGCCTTCAAGCTGGACAACTCGGCCTCCATCCAGGCGACGATGGCCGCCTTGGCTTCATCCCAGACTGGCCCATGGATCTGGTCGATGTTGAGCCCCCGCGCCAGAGCGAAATACCGTCGCAGCGGGCTCTGGGCGCGGGCGGCATTGACGCGATAGGTGAACCGCTGAGCGAGGGCGGCGAAGACCGGCTCCAGCCCGGGCCGCCGGCCGAGGATGACCAGTTCCCGCGCGGAGCCGGTCTCGGCGGGCGGCACATCCTCGACATTGTGCAGGTCGGCGATCACCGCCTTGACCCCCGCGGCATCGAAATAGGGAACGAAGAGGTGGACATCGTTGAGAGCCGCATCCCGGCCGATACGCCGGGCCAGGGGGGTGCGCACCATCCGCCCCAACAACTGGGCGATATAGGTGTGATCCTGGGCGGCGCGGAAGGACATCATCACCTCGGCGCGCGGACAGTCCCAGCCAGTGGAGAGGCTGGTCTTGAACAGCACCACGCCGATGCTCTTGTCCTCCTCGATCCGGGAGGCATCCACCCGCCGCACCCGCCGGCCGCCCACGTCCAGGTCACCGCACTCGTGCAGGGCATGGGCGACCTCACCCTCCCGCAAGGGCCGGCCGATAGCGTCCTCGATGGTGTCCAGGGCATCATCCAGATTGGTCTGGGTAACGGTGGCGGCGGTCGCGTTCGCCACCTGGACCACCAGGATAGGCCACACCACCCGTTCACCCTCCGCCCGGCAGTAGGCATCCCAGGCCGAGCGCATGCCCGCCCAGCGCCTCGCCGCCTCGGCCAGCAGGGCCATCTCCGCCGTGGTCGGCGCGTCCGGGTGATGGATCAGGATCCGGTCCTTGAGCAGGCCGGACTCCCGCACCTCGTCCGCCCGCACCTCCGCCTTATGGATCGTGGTGTCCTTGGCCTTTTCCAGCAAGTCCATGAAGCGCTTGGGGGTCGCGGAGACGCCGATCACCAGAGGCATGGGGATGAGACCAGATTCCTGGTGGCCGAGCAGAAAGCGCTGCATCAGGGTACGCGCCTCCTTGGCCTGCTTGGGGCTGGTCATGCCGCGGTGGGCCTCGTCGATCACCACATAGAAACGATCCGGGCTCTCCCGGGCGGTATTCGAGAGGGTGGTCCAGATGGGCCAGGTGCGGCCGTCCCCCTGGCGGGTCAGCAGCTTATCCTGTCCCAGCTTCTGGGTATTGATGAAGTAGATGTAGCCGCCTTCCAGACGTTCGGCATCGAAGCCGGCATCGATGGTCACCAGGCGCCCGGTGCGGATACGGTCGGACTTGCCCTCGATCTTCAGCCGGGTCTGTTCGTTCAGTTCCGGCATGTCGGACACCCATAGGATGACCGCGTCCGGCTGGGCCGGAAAGTCGGCCTCACCGAACAAAATATCCTCGAACAGGGCCCCCATAATGATCGTCTTCCCGCTCCCCGTCGGCGCGGAAAAGACGATGGCCTGGGGCGTGGCGTTAGGGCTGGCGGCATAGGAACGGGCCACGAGGACCCGGTTGCGCAGGGTGGCGAGTACCTGCTCCTGGAAATCGAACAACTTGAGCTTCATGGCCGCCCCCCGACGTCGGTCCCACCCGACCGGCCCGTGGCGGCCGACTCGCGATTGATCAAAAAGTTCTCCAGGTAATCCCGGTACAACTGGACGGTCTCCAGGCCCGGATTCTGCTTGCCCAAGGCCTCCAGCACCTCCACCGTCAGGTCCTTGAAGGACTCCTGGGAGTCGGTCACGAAGTAGATCAACCGCAGGTCAGTCCGGCCCGCCAGGGCGGTGATCAACTCCGGCAGGCGGCCCTCGTCCAGCAGCACGGCAAAGGGATTGTCCGCCGGGACGAACAGCGGCGGTTCTGGATAGTCAACAGTCAACTCGGGACGGGTACCCCTGGCTCCGGCCTTGAGCCAGAGCAGGGGCAGGATCTCGCCAAAGGCGCGACCCAAGGCCACCCGCTCCTTGTCCAGGAAATCGAGCCGGAAATAGGCCAGATTGGCCGGAAAGCCGGCGGCGAGGGGCCGTTTCTCTTCCTCGGTGATCAGGAGGGGACCAAGTATGTCCACGGCCTGGGCCTTGAGTGCCTCGAAGCGCTTCTTGACCGGCGTCAGGATATAGAGGTCGGTGATCTGCTCCTGGCCTTCAAGGGCCTCCAGCCAGTCCGCGGCCGCGGCTTCATCGAAGAGCAGGGTGACGGTATGGGCAGCGGAGACGATAAAGGGACAGGGGTCCGTCACCAGGGTCTGGGGCAAGCCCGGAATCAGGGCCACCAGTTGCTTCTTCTTCGCCGGGGTGTCGAGGCTAGCCGGGTCGAGAAAGCCAATCTGAACAAAGCGCCGGGGGCGCTCGCGTTCTACCGTCTTGCCGGTTAGATACTCCCCAGGGAGCGGGGTGCCGTCATCGCGCCGGCCGAGAATGGTGAACTTGGAGCGCGGCCAGGTCACGGCGCGGCAGATGCCTTGATTCTCCCACCTGTCATCGCCAGGCTGCACCCCTTTTAAATGCAAGTTCTCGGCGTCCTCGCCAGCCAATTCGTTATTGGTGACTAAAATACATCGCCGTTTTCCATCATCCTCCTCGTTGATTAAATTAATAGCGTTTAAGGTAGTTCCACTACCCGCGAAAAAATCCAAAATCAGAGCGTTTGGGCGGTCACGGACAACAGCAGCTATTGCGTCTCTTGTTGCGTAAATTGATTTTGGAAACGGAAACTTGCCACCCTCAGGAAGAATTGATCGCAGCACGGTTGAACCATAAATACCTGAATCATGAACGCCCCGATGCCAAACAGTTTTAATATTACGCAGTCGCGCGGTTATATTTGCATATTGAATGACCACCGAGCCTGAAACTGGATCCCTATCAACAATTCGTATCTCGCCTGATTCAATTCGCTTCCGCGTGCCACGATTTAAATAGAGAACGGTCCAGGTATTGCGTTTTTCATCAAAACCACCCAGCCTCGTAAAGCCTGACTTTACAAGCTCTCGGAATGTCGCTGGACCGACCTGCCAATTTCCGAAGGAGCCATCACCACGTATGGGCCAGGCCACCTTGCCATCCGCTAATGAGCTTAAATCTGGAGATTGATCAAAAGGTAACGGCTCGCCGATATCGACTATCCTCTTTCTTACGGGATCAATGTGTATTGGATAAAACAACATTGGACGATCTGAACGGCGTGAATTACTCCCGCCTCTCAGTAACCGCTCCCAGCGAGGGTCCTGTAAACGCCCTTCAAGTAACCTGTCAGGGGACAATAGGTCATCATGATGCGTTCGCAAGTAAGCGCCTGGCATGAAAACAAAATAAGCATATTCTTCGGTTCTAGCCAAGCGGCCCTGCGAAACCCCTTTTTGGTTAATGACAATTGTTGCCATTTGACAAGCACAGGATGGAAAAATAGCCTCCAGGAGCATCCCCAAATGATGCACCTCATGCTCATCGATGGTAACAATCAAGACCCCGGTATCGGGCTTTAAGAGCAGCCTCGCCAACCGTAACCGCCGCTCCATGAAGGCGAGCCATTTGGAATGCCGCCAGGCGTCATTGCCGTCGACATAGTCGTTGTTGTATTTCCAATCCCGGGCGCCCGTGTTGTAGGGCGGATCGATATAGATGCAGTCCACCTGCCCCGCGTAGAGATAGTGCAGGGCCTGAAGGGCATGGAAGTTGTCCGCCTCGATCAGCACATGCCAGGGGGTATCCGCGGGTCCGTTCTGGACGCTGGCCATCGGCACTAGGGAGGGGAAGATCGGCTCGCCAAACTGGCGCACCACCAGGAGTTCGTCGAGGGGAAACTCCCAGAGGTCTCCCGCCGCCGAGGCGCCTTCCGGCCGGACGCAAACGGCGATCTCCTCCCTCAGCCGGCGCACGCGATAGAGGTCCGTGAGAGTCCCAGCCCGTCGCGCCACCAGGTCGCCCTGGCGGGGCCGCGCCCCAGGGAGGGGCAGCAGTTCTGGTAGGTGGGGATCGAAGACCAGGCCGAACTTTTTCTCTTTGGTCGCCGCCGCCCATTCCTGCCGCAGGCGCTCACGCAACCGGGGGTCCTCGATCTGGGCGATCAGGTCGGTCATTGCAGACACAGTTGCCGTCCTTTAATCATTTTCAGGGTAGCTTGGAATGGACGTCTCGCAATGGACGCTTTTCTTCATGCTTGCACCACATTATCCAGACACTCAAACCGCCTGTTTACACCAGCAGCGCCCTTGCCCGCGCCAGTACCGTCGCGATGGTTTCGGGACTGACCCGGCCTTTGAGTTTTGCCTGTCGGACCCGCCAATCGAGGCTCTTGACCTGATCCGCCAGGATCGCGCCGGCGATACCCGCGTCACCGGTCACGGGGACCTCGAAGGGATAGCCCTTGACTTGACTGGTGATGGGACAGCACAACATCAGCCCCGTCTTGAGGTTGTAACTGGCCGGAGACAGGACCAGGGCCGGGCGATGACCGGCTTGTTCGTGGCCAGCCTGGGGATTGAAGTTCAGCCAGACCACCTCGCCACGCTCCGGTACATAGACCATCACCATGCCTCGCGCCCCTCGGATTGGCCGAAGTCGGTTTCATCATGGAGATTCTCGGCCGAGATGCCGGCCAGAAGCTCGTTCAATCCAGGTTCCGGGGTCCGGGGGCGAAGTTGGATGATCCCCTTCGTCACCTCGATCTCCATCTCATCCTGCTCCCGAATCCCAACTTGGTCGGCGACCACCTTGGGGATGCGCACCGCCAGGCTATTACCCCAGCGTTGAGCCTTGACCTGCATGATCGATCCTCCAATCTTGTATCTACAATGAAGATACTACGCAGCGCTTGTTGAATCAAACGAGGCCTTCACCCATTGACAGCGGCGCCATCGACGAACTGACCTATCTACTCGAATCCGGTTCGGACCGCATCGGCGCGCTCGACTTCCAGCGGACACCCACGGGCTACGTGCCGCGCGAGTCAGGCCATGCTGATCACCGGCGAGGCGCGGATGAGTCGCTTGGACACCTGTATCGCCGCCGCGATGCACTTCCTGTTGGATGCCGCGGCAGCGGAGGACCTGATCGCCCGCCAGATTGAGACCTTGCGCGCCGCCTGGCCGCAAGTCACAGCGGAGGCGAATCTGAACGCTGTGGATGAGCGCCTGCTGGGCACCCGCCTTTTCTTTAACCCCTTCATTTTTCTTTAACCCCTTCATCTTTGAGGGGGCGCCGGCGCGGTTAGCGTCCTTGGCGGGAGGGCTGATGCGCTAGCGTATACTTCGATGCGTGGCGTTACGCGGTTTTCCGCGCGACCGCCAGGACGAGCCACCGCAAGACCGGTTACGGCATGTGCTAACATCCAACTCATTGTCTTGCATGCCAAGCCCCTCTTGTCCTGCCATGTCCCGCCGCTCCCTGCCCATCGGTATCCAGACCTTTCGCAAGATCCGCGAGGACGATTTCTACTACGTCGATAAGACCGGCTTCGCCCTGCGGCTAATCGCGGAGGGGACCCATTACTTCCTCTCCCGCCCACGGCGCTTTGGCAAGTCGCTGTTCCTCGACACCCTGGCGGAGCTGTTCGAGGGCAACGAGGCCCTCTTCCGGGGGCTGGCGGCCGAGAGTCGCTGGGACTGGTCGCGGCGCCACCCCGTGATCCGGCTCAGCTTCGCGGAGGGTGTCCTGGACAGCCGCCAGCAACTCGATCGCCGTATCCAGGACCTGCTGCGGATCAATTGCGAGGCCTTGGGCGTCAGCCTCTATCCGGACCTGGACATCCCGGGCCAGTTTGGGGAATTGATCCGCCGCGCCCATGCCGCCAGCGGGGAGCGCGTGGTGGTGCTGGTGGATGAGTACGACAAGCCCATCCTGGACAACCTCACCGACCCTGACACCGCGCGGGCGATGCGCGATGGACTGCGCAATCTCTACTCGGTCATCAAGGGCCAGGATGCCCATATCCGCTTCGCCTTCCTGACCGGGGTATCCAAGTTCAGCAAGGTCAGCCTGTTCTCGGGGCTGAACAACCTGATGGACATCACCGTGGACGCGGAGTATTCCGCGATCTGCGGCTACACCGAGGCCGACCTGGACCAGGTCTTCGCCCCCGAGCTGGCCGGCCTGGACCGGGACCGGATCCGTACCTGGTATAACGGTTACAACTGGCTGGGTGAGGCGGTCTACAACCCCTTCGATCTGTTGTTGCTGTTCAAGAAGCGCCTGTTCCAACCCTGGTGGTTCGAGACCGGCACGCCGACCTTTCTGGTGGACGTGCTGACCGAGCGGGGCTTCTTCACCCCCGACCTGGCCCAGGTGCGGGCCTCCGAGGCCCTGATCTCCACCTTCGACGTGCAGAACATGCCCTCCGAGGCCCTGTTGTGGCAGACCGGCTATCTGACCTTCACCGGTTCACGCCAGATCGGGGCGCGCTGGGAATACAGCCTGGGCTATCCCAATCTGGAGGTCGAGACCGCCCTCAACGACGCCCTGCTCAAGGGCCTGATGGGCGACGCCATGCAGGCCGAGCGCGCCGTCAGCCGGCTCTACGATGTCCTGGTCGCCGGCGATTTCGAGGCCCTGCGCCAGCATGTCGCCAGCCTGTTCGCCGCCATCCCCCACCACTGGCACGACGGTAACGACCTGGCCCGTTTCGAGGGCTTCTACGCCAGCGTCTTCTACAGCCATCTGGCGGCCCTGGGGCTGGACCTGGTACCCGAGGATGCCAGCCATCATGGCCGCCTCGATCTGCGCCTGCGCTTCAACGGCCGGATCTGGCTGTTCGAGTTCAAGGTGGTGGAACTGGCCCCGGAGGGCGCGGCCCTGCATCAGATCAAGGCCAGGGGCTACGCCGACAAATACCGCGCCGAGGGGCTGCCAATCCATCTGATCGGGATCGAGTTCAGCCGCGAGCGGCGGTCCCTGGTGGGGTTCGAGGTGGAGACCCTCCGCTGCCCATAAAGCCCATCCGTTGTCCATAACGCCCCTCCCCTGTACATGAAACCGTTGTCCGGAAAGACCGGTTCCGACATGCCCGACCGCCTGGCCCAGCCGCCCGATAGGGGTAACCCATGAGTCCGGTAATCATGCACGCCGGCATCCTGACTTTACCGCAACCTGGCATCCCGACATGCCGCAACCCGGGCTCCCGACATGCCGCAATCCGGCGTCCCAACATACCGCAAATCGGCCGCCTGTTGGGGTAACCCTTCCATCCCGGAGACCCGATACCCATGCCCGGGGACCCAAGGGTCCCAAGGGACCTTGCCGTCCCGGCGGGCCTTGGGGTATGGTGCGGGCATGAAATTTTCCCAAGCAGATCCCGGCGACGGCTACCTGATCGAGGCTTACGGGCCCGGGCGCATCCAGATCGACGGCCGGATTTTCAGCGTCGGGCTCATCCTGAGCCCCCGGCAACTGGTCCCGGACTGGGGGCCGGCCCGGGCCGAGGACCTGACCGCGACGCACCTGGAGGCCCTGCTGGCCCTGGACCCCCAGGTCATTCTCCTCGGCACCGGCGCCCGACAGGTCTTCCCGCCCGCCGCCCTCCTGGCCAGCGTCTTCAAGCGGGGCATCGGCCTCGAGGTCATGGATACGGGCGCCGCCTGCCGTACCTACAACATCCTCATGGGCGAGGGTCGCCAGGTGGTGGCGGGGCTCTTGCCGATCTAAATGTAAATGTTGCTCAGGGTTTTGAGTCCCTGACCATGATCCGGCACGAACTCGTCAATCGCTTTTCCCATCGGCACGCCCCGCAGGGTTTCTTCCCCACCCTGAGGACGAAGGCCTTGGCGGATGACCTTTAAACCAACTTCTTCCGCCTGCATCCCTGATTCCGCTTCGCCACCGGTGTTCCTCCGGATATCGCCAGCTCGCTAGCCCCCTCTTCCCGCACCCTGAAACCGCTTGACCCGGAGCCGCGCCCTCATGGAACGTCGCATGATTCTGTCGATCCTCGCCGCCGCCGTCCTGGGCTTCGTGGGGATCATGCTCTTGCTGCCCGAGGAGCGGGCGGAGGACCCGACCCCGCGCCTGCCCTGGCAGGTGGAGCAGGATGCGCGGGGGCGGACCCGGGTCTTTGGCTTCACCCTGGGGGAGACGCCGCTGAGCGAGGTCCAGCGGGTCTTCGCCGAGCCGGGGGAGATCAATCTGTTCGCCCGGCTGGATGCCAACCAGCAGGCGACGGATTTCGCGGTGGAGGCCTACTTCGAGCAGATCTACCTCAACCGACTGCGCGGCGATTTCGTCATCGGTCTTCAGGCGGACGCGGCAACCCTGGCGCCCATGTTCGAGCGGGGTCTGCGGATCAGTCAGTTGGGCAGCGGGGCCAAGAAGGTGGAACTGGACCCGGCGGACATCGTCTCCCTGGCGGCCTTGCCCATCGCCAGCATCACTTATCTGCCCTGGAAATCCCTGGATACGGAGATCGTGACCCAGCGCTTCGGCACCCCGGCGGAACAGCGAGTGGAGCCGGAGACGGGGGTGACCCATTGGCTCTATCCGGATCGGGGCATGGACCTGGCGATGGATAAGAAGGGCGGGGTGGTCATCCAGTATGTCAATCGCGAGGCCTTCGGCCGGCTGATTGAGCCCCTGGAGGGGTTGGCGGCTCCCCGAACCTCGCCTTGACCGCCCCATCGCCACTCATCTGCATTCGCATCTGCGGACCGCCAGTCATCGCCCCTCAATCCGCCGTTTCCCCGGAGCGCCTGGAATCCCAGTCCGCCATCAGCCCGCTCCATACCCATCCGGATTGCCGGACTGCCAGCGCCAGGCGTCGCGGACCATGTCGTCGAGGCCGAGTTCGGCGGACCAGCCCAGCAACGCCCGGGCCTTGGCGGGGTCGGCGTAACAGACGGCGATGTCCCCGGGGCGGCGGGCGACCAGGTCGTAGGGAATGGGCCGGCCACTGGCGCGCTCGAAGGCGCGGACCATCTCCAGGACGCTGTAGCCCTGGCCGGTGCCAAGGTTGCAGATCAGCAGCCCGGGGTGGGTAGCGAGCTTTTCCAGGGCGCGCAGGTGGCCCCGGGCCAGGTCGACGACATGGATATAGTCGCGCACGCCGGTGCCATCGGGGGTGGGGTAATCGGCGCCGAAGACCCGCAGGCGCGGCAACTTGCCCACCGCCACCTGGGCGATGAAGGGCAGGAGGTTGTTGGGGATGCCGTTGGGGTCCTCGCCGATGCGGCCGCTGGGGTGGGCGCCGACGGGGTTGAAGTAGCGCAGCAGGGCGATGTTCCAGCGCGGATCGCTAAGCTGCAAGTCGGTCAGGATCTCCTCGATGAACAACTTGGAGCGACCGTAGGGGTTGGTGGCGGCGGTGGGGAAATCCTCGCGGATGGGGACGCTGGCCGGGTCGCCGTAGACGGTGGCGGAGGAACTGAAGACCAGGTTGCGCACCCCGGCGTCGGCCATGGCGCGGCACAGGATGAGGGTCCCGCCGAGGTTGTTGTCGTAATACTCCAGGGGGATCTGGGTGGACTCGCCCACGGCCTTGAGCCCGGCGAAGTGGATGACGGCGTCGAAAGGCCGCTCCTGGTCGCGGAAGACCGCCGCCAGGGCCGCTTGGTCGCGCAGGTCGATGCGGGCGAAGCCGGGGGTGAGGCCGGTGATCGCCGCCACCCGGCGCAGGGCCTCGGCCTTGCTGTTGATCAGATTGTCGACGACGAAGACCTGGTGGCCCGCCGCCAGTAATTCCACGCCGGTGTGGCTGCCGATGTAGCCCGCGCCGCCCGTGACCAGGATGTGCATCTTTACTCCGCCCTCAATTGGCCCTGTCAACCCTTCCAACACTCACCTTCGCCCTTGCGTTCCGTCGGATCGACCCAGCTCTCCGCGAACCCGGTCGCTCCGGGTCGGGAGAGGCGATCAGCCCCTTCCACCGCGGTTCACTCCGCCGGCTGGCAAGCACTTGGCGGCAAACCCCGCGTCCCGCATTGACGACTCACGCTGATCGCGCAATGATCGCGGGGTGATTGTACTCGCCGCGGGCGGGCCTAGCGCGGTCACCACCGCCAGGGGCCAGGCGGCGCCTCTTTGCCGACCACCGACGACCACCGACGACCACCGAAAGGAGCCTCGACGTGTCCCCATCCTCCGCCTCTTCCTCCTCCGCGACCTCCGCCCCAGGCGGCGGCAAGTTCAAGCTGCTGCTGGCGGTCGTGCCCTATGTCGCCCTCTATCTCCTCGCCATCTGGCTCGTGGCCCTGACCGACAGCAATGCGGATCCGGGCCGCATCCGGGTGCTCTGGCAAGGATTCGTTCCCGCCGTGGGCCTGCTGGCGATCTGGGGCGGCTGGCAGGGCATGAAGGCCAGCGCCGGTGGCCTGCGGCCTTATCTCCTCCGTCAGGTCCTCCACTGGCTGGCCACCCTGCTGGTGATCCATCTGCTGTTCGGCGAGACCCTCCAGGCCTTCCTGGCCACCGAGGTGCATGGCTTCGTGGCCATCTATGTCATGGGACTGTCCGCGATCCTGGCGGGTATCCACATGGACTGGAAAATGGGCCTGTTCGGCCTCTTCCTGATCGGGGGCGGGGTCGGCATCGCCTTCCTCGACGACAATGCCATGCTCCTGACCCTGGCGGCCATCGCCGTGGTCGGGGTGGTGCTGTCCCTGGCGTTCCTGCGCCGGGGCGGTCACTGACGCCCGGCCTCGCCCTCCCCTCCCGGGGCGGGGCGCGCTCCTTCCTGGCGCAACCGGACCCGCAATCGCCGATGTAGGTCCGGGTCCAGGTTGTCCGGCAGCAGCACCAGGGAAGGGGTCGACCCGGGTAGCGAGACCGCGAGCAGCGCCCGGGCCCACCGCCAGGCGGCCCGCCCACGGAATGACGGCCAGTCTGGCCGATCAGGTTGGTCTGACCGGTCTGGCTGATGTGGGCGGTCTGGCTGATCTGGCCGATCCCGCCAACCTGGCCAGTCCGCGAGGCGGAAGTTCAGGACCACCAGCGCCGGGCTGACAAAGGTGGTGGTCAGCAGCCGGGCGGGCACCTCCCGCCCGTCGCCCAGGGTGAGGGTCCAGTGACCCTCCGGGTGCCAGATCGCCTGGCGCGGCACCCAGGACCAGCGATGACCGACCGCCCCACCCAGGGACCCCGCCAGCCCGACCAGCAGGGCCGCGACCAGCAAGGTTCGCCAGGGCCAGGCCACCGGGAGCGCCAGCACGACCGGCAGGGTCAGGCCATGGAGGAGCAGGACGATATGAAGCAACCGGCGGGAGACCCCCGGCCGGATGATCAGCGGCGGCCGCTCGTGATCTGGCTTCATGGCGTAGAATCACCTCCCCCACTGGCTACAGACTTTGCATTTGAGTCTTCGGGATTGATGGGAAGATCGGGGGCGTCTGGCGAGTGTGTCGACCGCCGGGATGCAGT
>WBZM01001154.1_pt2 | contig 22565 bp, 20 predicted proteins | sample 5204271 | NCBI WGS metagenome assembly WBZM01 (sample SAMN12344346, study PRJNA552823) | activated sludge metagenome | biome: Activated sludge suspended growth; feature: Nitrification reactor; material: Wastewater; isolation source: activated sludge from nitrification reactor of wastewater...
CGGGGGGGCGGGGTGGGTTCAGTCAGTGGACCCCAGCCCACGTCCATGAGTTCGGCGAGCAGCAGTTGTGGGAGGTGAAGCTGAAGCGCAACAAGCGGACCAAGACCATCCGGGCAACGGCTGGTCACAGATGGCTCGTTCGTGGAACGAAGGGATTCGTCACCACCGAGGATCTGATCGCCGGTCATCGACTCGACTCGTGCCTCCCTCGGTGTCTGATCGGATCAACGACGCCATCACCGTTCGGCATCGCTCATGGCGCTGTCTACGGTGATGGGTCGAGGACTGGGCGCGCCAGCAAGATCACCTTGTGGGGAGACAAGGATCAGTGTCTGGCCCCGTACTTCGCCGAGTGCCGTCAGTCCCCCACCAAGACACCGAATGGTGTGCTCGGAGTGAGCGTGAGCGACCTCCCCGGATACTTCAAGGACCGCCCCTCTCTGGGCGAGTCCGCTGGGTACCTGTACGGCTTCTTGGCCGGGTGGTTCGCCGCTGATGGAAGCGTCAGTTCGCAAGGGCAGGTCCAATTGTGCTCGGCCTCGCTCGAAGATCTGGAGTTCGCTTGCCAGGCTGCCCTGGCCTTGGGAATCGCCACCTACGACATCGTCACCAAGACGAGGCAGGGGTACGGTGACGAGCCGACCGAGTTGCACAGTGTCGAGTTCATCAAGTCGTCCTTGCGTGAGAACTTCTTCTTGGTGCCATCCCACCGGCAGCGGTTCATGGCTGCTTCGGATCGAGAGGGGTCGTTCGAGCGCCTCCGATGGACAGTGGTGTCAGTGACCCCAACCGACATCGTGGAGCCCGTGTACTGCGCCGTGGTCCCTGATGGTGAGACCTTCACGATCGAAGGATTCATCCTCACGGGAAACTGCCCGTTCTGCGGCTCGGGCGACATCGTGGCGGGTGCCGATCAGACGATCTTGTGCTCATTCTGCAACCGCTCCTTCCTCGTGATGGAGCAGCCCCAGTACAACTCGATGCCGGGGCAGCCGGGTGCGACAACCGATGCGACGATGCCGGAGAGTGCGACACCTCCGGCCCCCGAGGAGGGCATTCCCGGTGCGGATCCTTCGGCGTCCGAGCCCCCCGGCCCCGCCACTGACACCCCGAGTGCCCCGCAGCACGCTCCGGTAAACCCGCAGACCGACCCCGAGACGCTGAAGAAGGCTCCGCCGTTCAGCTTCAAGTCGTCGCGGCAAGATGGATCCATCTTCCGGACAGCATCGGGCCATCAGGTCGACGAGGACGACTTCGTGAAGCACGTTGCCTTCCGCGTCGACCGTGACTTCCTGGTGCGCCGATGAAGCCTGACATCAACGAACTGCGGTCGATGTTCTCCAGCATCCGGCCGACGGCGGCGCAGACCGGGGAGACCACCAACCAGGACGTGGCCACCGAGATGCGTCTCAACCGCCTGGCCAAGACCGGCGGCTACGGCGGTGGCTCGATCAGCCTCGCCGCCGAGCGCCCCAACGACCCGATGTTCTACTGGAGGAACTCCAACCTCCCGTACAACATCTGGCGTCAGGACGAGATGATCCGGATCCGGGAGTTCTGCCGGATCCTGTACCTCACGCACCCGGTGATCGGTTCGGTCATCGACACCTTCTCGACGTACCCGCTCGTCGGGATGGAGATGGTCTGCCCGAAGTCCGACGACATCGCCGACTTCTACAACCAGCTCTTCTTCGACGACCTCGGCTACGAGGACTACCTCATCGACGTCGGCAAGGAGTACTGGAAGGTCGGCGAGGCCTTCCCCCTCGGGAGCTTCAACGAGCTGCTCGGCACCTGGGAGGCCGACGAGCTGATGCTCCCCGAGGACGTCAAGGTCGTGCGCTCGCCGTTCCTGAAGGAGCCTCGCTTCGAGATGAAGCTGCCGACCCACATCCGGCGAATCATCCAGGAGCGCAAGCCCGAGTACGAGTACCGCGAGCTGATGACGAAGTACCCCGAACTGGCCCGCTACGCCACCTCGGCCGACTTCGCCACCAACGAGGACACCGACGACCCTCGGGTGTGGATCCCGGTGAGCAACATGGTGATGAGCCAGGTGAAGCACCGCGGCGACTTCTTCCACGAGCGCGGGGTGCCGATCCTGCTGCGCGCCTTCCGCCCGCTCGTCCAGGAGGAGATGCTCAACGCCGCCCAGGACGCGATTGCCTCCCGGCTCTACACCCCGCTGATCCTGGCCAAGATCGGTGCCAGCGCGACCGACCTCGGCACCGAGGCACCATGGGTTCCGACGTCCTCGGATCTCCAGGCCTTCGCCGAGGACATGAACCAGGCGCTCGCCGCTGACTTCCGTCTCATCACCCACCACTTCGCCGTCAGCATCGAGAACGTGTTCGGCCGAGAAGCGATGCCGGACCTCAACCCCGACTTCGAGCGGCTCCAGGAGCGGATGCTCCAGGCGTTCGGCATGTCGAAGACGATGCTCTCGGGGGCCAGCTCGGGCGAAACCTACGCCGCCGACGCGATGAACCGAGACCTGCTCACCCAGCTCCTGTCGACGTTCCAGAAGCGGATCAAGCGCTTCGTCCGTCGCCGTGCTGAGGTCGTCGCCGAGGCCCAGGGCCACTACGACTTCGAGATGAAGGGCGGTCGTGCCGTCCCGATCATGGAAGAGGTCGTCGAGACCAACCCCGAGACCGGCGAGCAGCGCATCGTCCGCCAGCCCAAGCTCCTCCTGCCGGACATGCGGATCCGCTCGATGAACCTGCGCGACGAGGAGAACCTCCACGGGCTGATCGAGGGCCTGCGTCAGGCCGGAGTGCCGATCTCGATGCGCACCCGCCTGGTGAACATCCCGGTGAACCTCGAAGAGGAGATGGAGGCGACCAAGCGCGAGCAGGTCGCCCAGGCTGTCGCCGCCCAGGAGGCCCGTCGGGACACGTACCTCGCGCTCAAGAAGAAGAACCTGCCGATCCCCGATGACCTCAAGGCAGACTTCGAGCCGAAGGTCATCTCTCCGGCTGGTGGCCAGCAGCCAGAGGGGCAGCAGCAGGCGCTCCCGCTGGAGACGATCGGCTACGGCGAGCCCGCACCGATGGTGGCGCTCGTGCCCAGCGTCGAGGACATCGAAGCAGCAGCAGACAGCGGCGACGAGGCCGTGCAGCAGCCGGGAGGCAGCGTGGTTCCGATGAACCGGGCACTGATGGTCGGCGAGCCCACGAGCAACCGGGTTCCCGAGAGCGACGAGATGCGCAAGGACATGCCGAAGGCCTCAGCGCTCGACGACGACCCCTCGGTGTTCGACCCCCTGCGGCGCACGGCGTCTCGACCGAACGAGGACGACGACCGGATCGAGATGATCTTCCGCACCGTGGCCGTCGCCACCAAGGAGGGCGAGGAGGCGCAGTACGAGGAGCAGGAGGTCCCGGTGATCGGTTCGTTCCACACCCGCCACCTCACCCTGGCGCGCAACCTCCAGGCCTTCTTCCTCGGGGAGAAGTGGATGTCAGCCCCTGAGGACGAAGCGCTCGTCTGATCCTGTCGTCGGTCGCTCGATGGCGACGTAAGAGGTGAGGTAGATGATGCGCCGCTTCGCTCGCCACCACGAGTCCATTGCCGCCCAGCGGCTCGCCGGGACCGACGCCACCGCGTACGCGTTCGCTCAGCCCGGTGACCATGTCCGCACCGTCGACGGTCTGGGGATCGTCGCAGACGTCTACCCCGGCCCGGTTCCCGGTGGAGAGAGCTACTACGTGGTGCTCGACGACGGGCTCGGCGAGGGTGAGTACTCGGGCGACCAGGTGCTCGACATCGTTCCCGACGAGATGACGATCACGGCCCGGCGCTACAGCCAGGTTCCGATGGCGTGCGACGTCTGCGGTGCCCCGGCACACAAGAGCCGCTCGGGCGGCGTCGGTGGCCACACCATGCTCTGTCCCGACTGCGAGAACGAGAGGGATCGACAGAAGACCTCGATCGAGGTATCGTCGTCTCGTGGACCCGATGCAGAAGATCGCCGAGGACGAGGAGATGACCTCCGAGGAGGACATCGTCGCGCTCCAGTGGATCGCGGAGAACGACCAGTTCGAGCCGATCGAGACGGCGTTCCCGAAGTTCGCCGAGCAGGGCTGACCTCGGTAGCGGCCAACCGCTACACCATCACCGTCAGCTCGAAGGCCAAGAGCGACTACATGTCGCTGACGCCCGCTGATCGCTCCCGGATCCTGAACGCCGTCAAGGAGTTCCAGAAGACCGGCAAGGGCGACATCAAGCCCATCATCGGCACGAAGCCGCTCCAGTACCGCATCCGCGTCGGCAAGATGCGGATCATCTACCTCCCCGAAGGCGGATCCCACGTCAAGCTCATCGAGCTTGGCTACCGAGGTCAGCTCGGGTGGAGTGAGGCGGCAGCCGGGTACTCGCTCGACGCCTACGCCATCTGGAACGACCAGAGCCATGCGGCTGAGCATACGGGAGCCCGTGCCGCCCTGCCGTTGATGACCCGCGAGGAGCTTCGTGCACAGGGCTTCCACACGGCTGCGGATGACTACGAGCAGCTTGGGGAGATCCTGTGGGAACGCCCCGACCTCGTCGAGGCGCAGCCCACCGAGGGTATGCCGCGTCGTCTCACGCTCGGGTCGAAGACGGCCGAGCGCGCCGAGCCCGTGTGGCTCAAGGAGCGTCGCTCGAACCCGATCAAGGACAGCCTGAACGACAAGAAGCAGCCGTGGTGGTGGCGGAAGATGGTCGGCCCGGCGCTCGACCGGTACAACGACTCTGTCCCGCCGGATCGTCAGATCCAGGACTACGACGACATCCACAAGATCGACTCGAAGTCGTGGTGCCGCTTCCGTCGCAAGGGCGAGTGCTACTTCCCGAAGGAGTTCGACGAGCAGGGTTCAGCCGAGGCTGGCTACGCCGTCTGGATCCCGTTCAACCGCGGCGAGTGCCCGTGGAAGACGTGGCCTGCCCAGAAGAAGGACTGCAAGGTCTCCGAGCCCGGCCCTGACTCGGGCGAGCGCGTCACCTACCCCGATGCCACGGTCTCGTGGAGCCAGGGTGGCCAGCGGCTGTCCTCGCTGTCGGAGACCCCGGTGACGATCACGCGCAAGGTCGAGTCGGCATGGGTCGACGTGCGCGAGAAGGCGAAGCGCATCCGCCAGTCCGGCGGCGTCCGAGTGATCGCCGTGGCCGACAACTCCGTGACCGGCGAGGTCCGTGGTGACACCGGTCTCTACACGGCGACGGTCACCACCGTCCCGGGCTCGAACCAGGTGGCGCTGGCGACGTGCTCGTGCCCGTGGGAGACGTACCGCTGGGCTCGCAGTGGCCCGTGGAAGAAGCTCGAAGGCCGCGCCTGCGCCCACATCACGGCGCTGCTCTACGAGATGCAGGCCCGCAAGATGTTCGGAGGGGAGATCACCGAAGATGTCGCAGCACCCGAGTGGCGAACCGAGCAGCCAGCCCTGGAGAACCCCAAGTCCAAGCCCGGACCATGGCGGCTCGACGTTGCCGCCAGCGTGCAGGGTCATCTCGCCGCCATCGTCGCTCAGCGAGACGCAATGGACACCCGGGCCGCTGTCGAAGTACATCTGGATCCCCAAGCGCTCTCGCTCGGACTGGCGGTCGCCAACCTCGCCGACGACGAGAGCGGTGAAGGCGCTCTGGTCTCTGTTGCGAGACTCCTCGAAGCGCGCTCGCTGATCGACATCCCGCCGTTCTACGCGCAGGTCGGCGGCGAGATCGTCATCATCGACGGCTTCGACGACGACGGCACCCCGTGGGCGAACGGCCGTCCGCTGTCCCGCCGCCAGCTCATGTACCCGACGTTCCACCCGACCCGGGGGATCACCGGCTCGCTGGAGGACAAGCTCGCCCTGTACGACGACCTCGTCGACCTCGGCAAGGTCAACCCGGACAAGTACGACGGTGCGACCACCCAGCGCAAGGGCGACTGGGGGTACTACAGCCGCGAGCAGGCACTGCTCGACAACGGCTTCCCGAAGGGTCAGCTCTTCAGCTCCGAGGACGCCATGCGCCGGTACATCGAGACGGTGGCTCGCCAGGAGGGCGTCACCGAGCCGGTCGAGGTGACGTGGGTCTGGTGGGGCGGCGAGGCCGGGACGGTCTGGGCCAACGACTGGTCCCGTGCCCGGATGGGCTTCGGTGAGGGCACCCGCTACGAGGCGGTCGCGCTGCACGAGCTGGCGCACCTGATCCTGCGCAAGAAGCGGAAGAAGGCCCCGTCGTCGCACGGTGCCGAGTTCGCTGCCGAGCACGCCCGGCTGATCAAGGAGTACATGGGCGTCACGCTCCAGACCGGCTTCAACCCGATGGACTTCGCCGCGGCCAAGAGTCTCGGCGTCGACTGGTTCATGCCGGGCAAGAAGCGCCCGTTCGCCACTTCGACCCGTGCCACGAGCGATCTGATCGTGGCGCTCGGCGAGGACGGGCACACGGTGCAGTCAGCACACGATGCGATCCTGTACGACCCGGAGGGCAAGGCCATCCTCGCTGCGTTCATCGCCGAGGGCTACGTCAACACTCCTCTGATCGACCTGGTCGGCGGCGGGATGGTGCAGGACCAGGTGCGCAAGGCGTCACTGGCCAAGACGGCAGCGCACTCGGGGTGCATGGTCGCGCTCGTGCCGAGTCCCGAGCTGGCCGCTGCGCTGTCGATCGCAGCGGGGACCGTCGAGGGGATCCGACCCGAGCCCGCCGAAGAGGTTCACCTCACCCTGGCCTACCTCGGCAAGGCAGCCGACATCGACAAGGCGAAGTTCCACGCCGCCGTCCAAGGCATCGCCGCCGCCGCTGACCGACTCGTCGGCAAGGCCAGCGGCTGGGGCACGTTCGACAACGGCGGCGAGAAGGTTCTCTGGTCGTCGGTCGACGTCCCGGGCCTCGACGTGCTGCGGATGATGGTGCTCGAAGGCCTGACCGCTGCCGGGCTGCCGGTGGCGACCGACCACGGCTTCACCCCGCACATGACCGCCGGGTACGCCGACGAGCCGATCACCGTGCTCCCCTCCGAGTCCGGTGCTGGCACTCCGCTCGTGTTCGACTCGATCGTCGCCGCCCATGCTGGCGAGTGGACCTTCTTCGATCTCACCGACCCCGCCGGAGAGGCGATCATCGGCGAGACCAAGACGGCCATGTTCGAGCCCCGCCCCGACGGCGAGGTGCTCGCCCGTGAGGGTGAGATCGTCTACCGCCGCAAGTCGATGCTCGGCGACAACGGCGTCGAGGCATGGCTCGGGGACTCGAAGCTCGTCGGCACGCTGATCTGGTCGAAGTCGACGCTCCCCCTCGGGATGATCGAGTCGGTCGACGTCCTGGAGCGTTACCAGCGCCAGGGCATCGCCACCAAGATGTTCGAGCTGGCCAAGCAGATCGAGCCGAGGGTGCATCACAGCCACGCTCTCACCGATGACGGCAAGGCGTGGTCGAAGGCGGTCGGTGCGTCTGCACAGACCGAGTACACCCACGCTGGGCTCGTGATCAAGGCTGCGGACTCCGGTCGGGTGCTGATGACCCAGCGCACCCCGTACCACGCCGACGACGAGGAGACCTCCGGTGCGTGGGAGTTCCCCGGCGGCTCGATCGAGGAGGGCGAGACCCCCTGGGTCGCTGCCGTGCGTGAGTTCGCCGAGGAGACCGGCCTGCTGCTCCCGGACGACTACCGCATCGAGGGCGAGCTGCCGAACGGCACCTACATCGCCTACCTCGTGACCGTGCCCCACGAGAGCTGGACGGTGGACGCTGAACTGCTTCCTCTGGAGACGATGGGGATCGGATGGTTCGACCCCGAGCACGTCGAGGATTCGCCCCTGACGCGCCCCGAGGTCGACGAGACCGACTGGGACACCGTCAAGGAGGCCTCGATCGACGTCGAGGCAGAGGCCGAGGCGATCCTCCACGATGAGCCGCAGCCAGCTCTTCCCGAAGCACTCGGCACCATCGACGCGATGGAGCCCGACCGCTTCGGCGTGTCGGTGCCCGAGCCGAACACGATGAGTCCTCGCTCTGAGCCCGAGGAGTGGTTCGAGCCCGAGGAGTCCCCGGTGCTCGACCCGGTCGGAATCCAGAACCTCGGTGGCATCGACCCACGAGTGGCCTGGCTCCTGAACGAGACCCCTCAGAGCGACGACAGCGACATCGCCATGGCTGCGCAGGCGGCGCTGGCGAAGATGGCGCTCAAGACCTTCTCGATCGAGGAGCAGCAGGAGCTGATCCACGAAGGCGCTGAGGACCACCGCGGCGCACGCAACACTGACCGACTCTCGATCGCCGGGACGCACTACGAGTACGACTCGCAGCCCGGCGGCGAACTCGACCTCGAACTGCTCTGGTAAGGGAGACACGTCCATGGCCCTCCGCAACTACGCCAACGGTGCACCACTGCTGACTCTCAGCTCGGGGATCAACACCGTCGCCGTCACCCTCACGGTCTCCTCGACGTCCGGCTATCCAGCCGCCCCGTTCACGATCGCTCTGGAGCGAGGCACCGTGAACGAGGAGGTGGTGCTCTGCACGGGCGTCACCGCCACGACCTTCACGGTGACCCGGGGGTGGGACGGCACGACCGCCAAGAGCCACTCGGCAGGTGCGATCGTCGAGCACACCACCACGGCAGCGGACTACCTCGACGCCAACGCCCACGTCTACGACACCGCCCGCAACGACCACACCCAGTACCTGCTGAAGAGCACCTACACCGCCAAGGGCTCGATCGTCGTGGCCACCGGGGCGAGTACCCCGGCGAACCTGTCCGTCGGTGCCAACGACACGGTGTTCATGGCCGACTCGGCCCAGGCGTCTGGCACGAAGTGGTCGACGATCGGATCGGGCTCGATCGCCAACAGCGCCATCACCTTCGCCAAGCTCGACAGCTCGAACCAGCAGAGCCTCGTGCAGCGGGTCACCACCGGATCGCTCCCGGGCTCGCCGCCCACGGGGCAGGTCGTGGCCACCACCGACAACAACCGCCTCGCCGCCTACCTCGCGTCCGCCTGGCAGCCGATCACCCACGGTGTCGGCCGGGTCTACACCTCGACGGGCAACCCGTCCGGTGGCCAGGATGGCGACCTGTGGCTCCGCTATGTGTGATAAACTAATGTCTCCTTCATGGGTCGATACCGAGGGAAGTCGTACCCGTTCATCGACGGGTTCTGGTCTCGCGTTCCCGTTCATGAAGACGGGTGCTGGGAGTGGCAGGGCGCTCGTGATCGGAAGGGGTACGGGAAGTGGGGTGTGCCCGTCAGGTTGGCTCATCGAGCCATGTACGAGTGGGCGTACGGTCCGATCCCGGATGGGCGGGTTGTCATGCACTCGTGCGACAATCCGTGCTGTGTCCGTCCGTCGCACCTCACGGTCGGAAGCGTTGCTGACAACCAGGCAGACATGGCATCGAAGGGGCGCGGCTACTGGGGCTCTCGTGATCGATGCTCGAACGGGCATCTCTTCTCTGAACACGGGAGGGTCATCCTCAAGAGGAAGGCGGGATCGAATGATCGCTACCCGATGCGGCTGTGCCTCGCGTGCAAGGCGGAAGAACAGCGTCGACGGAGGAGTCGCCGCTGAAGTACGCCTGATCGGAGGATCGTGAGCACTGCCAGCGTCAGGGTCTCCGGCACCTGGAAGACCGTCACCTCCGCCGGGATGCTCGTGCGCGTCTCGGGCACCTGGCGCACGGTCACGACCGGCTACGTCCGCGTCAGCGGCACCTGGCGGACCTTCTACCAGAGCGACCAGGCGGGGCCTGCTGCGGTCGTGTCTCCCTCGGCTCAGTTCAACACCGGCACCGGCACCAACGTCCAGGTGAACTGGACCAACCCATCCGACAGCGACCACTCCTTCGTCCGCGTCGCCTGGTTCGTCGGCGCGCCGGGCTCGCCGTGGTGGACCGAGGACGTGTACGGGTCCCCGAGCCAGGCCCGGGTGGCCTACTTCAACACGGGCTCGATCACGTCGAACATCTACATCCAGCTCACCCCGTACGACACGAGCGGCAACCCGGGACCGACGACGCAGATCGACCCGTGGAACATCAAGGTCTCGGCTCCGCAGAGCCTCGCCGTCGCCTCGTGGAGCTACACGCAGATGACCGTGTCGTGGGCGGCACCGACGTTCGGCACGGTGACGAACTACACCGTCCAGCTCAAGAACGAGGCGAACAACACCGTCATCAGCTCGCAGACGACGGGACTCACGAGTGCGACCTTCAACGTCTCCGAGGACACCAAGTACAACGTCTACGTCATCGCCAACTCCAACGGTGGCTCGACCACGGCCGGTCCGCTGAAGCCGTGGATCGGCCACAGCGAGCTTGGCTACTGGAACCCGGTCTACGGCTGGTCCTCGACGGTGACGACGATCCGCCCGACTGATGCCGGTGCATCGACAGCGGCTGGCGGCTACCCGACGAGCAACCTCTACGACACTGGGTATGCCACCCAGTGGCGCTCGGGGGGCACGTTCGGATCCGAGGGTCCGCTGTACTGGGAGTGCTTCCGCTTCTACAGCCCCGGCGGCAATCGCAAGCTCGTGTCGGTGACGATCAACGGCGAAGCGAACCACCAGTACTACCTCGGGGCGCAGCACAACGATAACTCCTGGGACGGGCCGATCTTCCCGGCCACCCTGGGCATGGCCTCGTCGGGCTTCCCCTTCGATGCTGCGCAGATCTACCACGACTACCTGGCCCAGTCGTACGAGAACTACTCGACCTACGTGAAGGTCTGCGACGCCGAGGCATTCGCCTTGAACCTTCAGAACTACCAGTTCTTCAACGTCGCGATCACTCGTCTCGTGAACGACGGGGCGAACTGGAAGGCGATCGTCTCGGACGTCTACCTCTCGTACAAGGACTGGGTCCAGACCGGATCCACATGGGTGGTCACCCGGACTGCCCAGGCCAACACCTACTGGTGATGGTTGCAAGCACAACAGCAGGAGGGCACCCCCACATGTTCACACTCGATGCGATGACGCTGGTCGTCATCACCAGCGTCATCATCCCGCTCATCGTCGGCATCATCACCAAGCGCACCGCCAGTGCCGAGGTGAAGACGGTGATGAACATCGTCGTGACGGCCGTCGTGACGTTGATCGGCAACGCCATGAACGAGAGCGGCGTGGCCGTGTTCAGCCAGGAGATGATCGTCAACTTCATCCTGGCACTCGTCATCTCGATCTCGACGTACTACGGCGTCTACAAGCCGGTCGACATCCCCGGCAAGACGCTCCCGAACAAGGGCATCGGCTGACGCCACTCCGATCGTCCGAGCCGGGGTGTGAGGTACCATCCCCGCACCCCGCTCGTGACACCCCAGAAAGAAGGAACCGACGTGAAGGTCGAAGTCGGCAACACCACTGCCATCGAAGGATTCCGCGAGGAAGAGGACGGCCCCGTGCTGTACCGCAACCTCGACGGAGAGCGCATCACCACCATCATCCTGCCCGACGATCTGACGATGATCGAGGCGGTCCAGACGGTGGCTGCGACGCTCACCGCCCACATGCAGCCGGGCACGAAGCCGGTGTGGATCGAGGCAGACTCGGTGGCGTTGCAGGCCTACCTCTGCGACCACTTCCAGATCCCGACCACCTCCGCTCGGCCGATGTCGTGGGGAGCCAACGTCTCCGAGCCGGAGAAGGTCACCAAGCCCCGCAAGGCCGCTGCGAAGAAGTCGGCCCCCGCACCCGCCCCCACTCCCGAGGAGAGCTGATCCGATGGCACGCACACACGCAGGCCGCGACTGGCAGTGCCGCATCATGGGCGACACGGCCTCCAACGCCACGGGTTCCTACGCCCCGGCGACCTACATCGGCCTCAGCGCCGACACCACTGCCCCCAGCACGGCGAGCACGGTGCTGACCGGCGAGCTGACCGGTGGAACCATGGGTCGCGCACAGGCCACCTACGCCCACACCAACGGCACGGCCAGCTACACCCTCACCCGCAACTTCACCTCGGACCGCAACGTCGTGGTGGCCAAGCTCGGCGTCTTCAACGCCGTTTCCGGCGGCACTCTCTGCTTCGAGACGATGCTCGACACCACCGCCGACCTCAAGTCGGGTGACACGATCCAAGTGGTCGAATCGGTTACACTGTAGGTTGTATTTCTCCGGGGGACCCATTAGGTTCCTGGGGCATGAAGACCTGCCAGATGGAAGGATGCACCGTGGCCGTGAAAGCGAGGGGGCTTTGCGCTCGGCATTACCAGCGGCTCCTCGTCCATGGTGACCCGAATGTGAACCTGTCTCCTCGTCGCGAGCTATCTCCGGCCGAACGGTACGAGTCGTCAATCGACCGTACATCGACACCAGACGGGTGCCACCTGTGGCTGCTCCCTCCTGGGTCCAACGGGTACGGAAGATTCAAGTCCAACAAGGTCACTCACTACGCACACCGATGGGGGTACGAACACCTCTTCGGACCGATCCCCGAAGGCCTCGTGGTTCGTCATATCTGCGACGTGAAGCTCTGCCAGAACCCAGATCATTGGTTGCTTGGTTCGCACGCCGACAACATCCGAGACCGGGACGAGCGAGGGCTTGGTGTGTGGCTCTCCGGAGAGAGGCACGGGTGTGCCAAGCTGACGGCTGTGCAGGTGCAAGAGATCCGCGATCGGTACGCAGCCGGAGGGGTGACCCAAACGTCACTTGCTGCCGAGTTCGGGGTCACTCAAGCTGCCGTCTACAAGATCCTCCATCGAAAGACCTGGGTCGGCTGATGGAACTGCCCTCGCAGGCGTTCCCTGACCCCTCCCTCCCGCGGGGCGTCTGGAGGTACCAAGTCGATGTTCGGCCGCGCCAGCCGATGACCCTGGAGATCAACGGCGGGCTCGGCAGCGGCAGCTTCCGGGAGGCGATGCTCTCCGTCGACCACCCGGATGCGAACAAGGGCCAGCGCGACATCGCCGACATGTTCGTGTGGGGAGACGTGGATCCGAACTTCCACCCCCGCATCGGCACCGCCTACTCGGTCGGCAACCCGATGCGGTTCCAGCAGCGGATCCCGATCCTGCTCTCTGCTGGTGCTGGCACGAAGACGATCAACGTCCGGCTCCGCTTCATCTCGGGGCGCTACATCGAAGACGCGGTCACCTACGACCTGCTCGATGACGTCCCTCACGTCTCGATCCTGTGGGGTCCGTTCCGGGAGTACATCCCCCAGGCGACTCCAGTGACGATCGCGTGGAGCTGCTCTCACGCCGTGAGTCAGATCTACGTCGGCCTCGCTGACTCCTACGACGCCACTCGCTCCGAGTGCGCCATGCTGACGTCGGGGACGAACGTGAACACCTCTGGCTCGTGGGCCGCTGGCGAGAAGATCGAGTCGACCTTCTCGTACGCTGATGCCGCAGCGGCCTACGGCCTCCTCGCCGACACGGGTAGTTGCTTCGTGAAGGTCTTCGCTGTCACCTCGGCTGGAGAAACGAGCTAGCAAGGTTTCTTGACAGGCGTTTACTACGGGGTTACCCTGGCGACATGACGAATCAGGCAGTCATCTCCATCGAGGACCTCTACGCGTGGGCGAAGACCCAGGGCAACCTCGGGATCGCCGTGCTCTTCATCCGGGCCTACGATGCCCGCAAGCTCACCCCTCAGCTCGTGAACCAGGCGATCAAGGTCCGTGACCGGCAGATCGCCGACGGTCGGCTCGTCGTCGAGCCCGCTCCCTACGTCCCGGTCACCGAGCGCATCACCCGCCGTCCTCCGGCGAACTTCGTCGAGACCACCCAGGCCTCGCTGCTGTCGGTGGAAGATGAATCCATCTCGCCGAAGCGGTCGGTCACCCGGGAGAACCCGTGGCCCGGGATCTACACCGTCGAGACCGACGAGGGCCACACGACGTTCCGGATCGAACTCCAGCCGAGCGACGCCAAGTTCGCCCCGGGCTCGACCGTGATCTCGCTCCTCGTCGGGCCGGACAACACCAGCGACTACACGAGCTTCGGCTTCGTCAAGTCCGGTCGGCTCCACCCGTTCAAGGCCTTCCGCTCCCACGAGGGGCTGATCGAGAAGGCCAACCAGTTCCTCCGTGACCCGGAGGCGGCGCTCGTGGCCAAGCACTGCGCTCGCTGCAACCGGGTGCTCACCACGCCGGAGTCCATCGCTGCGGGACTTGGTCCCGCGTGCCGTCGACTTGGTCTGCGGTGACCGCCGCCGTCGTCGCCTGGTGTCTCGCCGGGATCCTGTTCGTCGTCCTCGTGGCGACGAGCGTGGATCACTGGCGGCTCCAGGACCAGGTCAAGAGTCTGAAGCTGAAGAACAGCACCGAGCTGCGCGTCGAACGTGACACCCACCGCGCCATCCAGTCCGGGGCGCAGCGTCAGATCGGGATCCTGGAAGACCGTCTCGACAAGGCGCAGAGGGCGCTGTCGGAGCCGATCCACATCTCGATGCAGAGCATGAGTGCTCAGTTCTTGATCCACGACTTCCAGCTTGCCCACGGCACAGCCGAAGGCAACGAGAACTACGTCAAGGTCGAGGTCGAGCGAGCGTTGCGCCACATCGAGGAGAAGGCTCGTCGTGAGTTGATGGTCGTCTACACCGACCCTGTGCTCGACGCCTTCGACGAAGTGAGCGGCAAGGTCTACCGCGTCACCGTCGGCTGCTTCCCGAAGTTCGCCCTCGCTCCCGATGGCGGCTTCGAGATCGAGGGCCACCGGGTCGAGATCACGATGCTCGACGACGACGGGCGTGAGGTCGAGGTGCTGCATCCGGTGAAGTTCAGCTTCGACCGAGCCCGATGAGTACGAGATCCTCGCCGGGCTCGGCGTCGCTCCGGCCGAGATGCTGGACATCGTGCGCCAGGCCGACACGGTCTCGTTCGCACCCAAGCCGAAGGTCGTCGATGACGACGACGAGCCCACCACCGATCGCCCCGCCTTCGACTGGGACGACTGACCAAGGAGCCCACCATGCACGAGAACCTCTACTCCCTCCTCCGCTTCGGGTCCGACCCGACGATCCACCTCCAGGACAGCGCCGAGCGCACGACGCTGTGCGGGGCCGGGGAGGGAGCGGTCGCCGTTCCTCTTCTTCCTGTCCCCACCCTGTTGGAGTACGCTCCGTTCGAGATCGGGATCCTCGTGGTCACCGAGGCGCTCGACGGGCGGGCGATCTGCCCTTCGTGCGCCACGGTCGTCGATGAGGTCCTGGATCTGGAAGACGACCTGATCGAGATGGAGTACGGGCAGACCGCCTGAGAGCGCAGATGGATCGCTGGGAGATCATCGAGGACCGCAAGGGTTGGTCCGTCTACCGGAACAACCGCGTCGTCCGCTACGACTGCTTCGATGTCGACGACGCCATGCGCGAGGTGAAGCGCAAGGCCGGTTCTGGGGTCACCGTGACGATCTACGACATCGACGAGCAGCGATCGACCAAGACGACCCGGTGACCCGGGACCCTGTCGGCACGCTCTCGGGAGCGACGTAAGTAGCAGAGGAGGTCTCTGACGTCGTGACGACCACTACCGGTGAACGTTGCACCTTCGAGAGCTGTGAGCGCCCAGTCCTTGCGCGCTCGTACTGCAACGGACACCTGAAGCAGTTCCGCTCGGGCCGAGAGCTTCGCCCTCTCATCCAGCGCTGCCGTCCTGGAAAGGCACCATCGAGGTGCTCCTTCCCTGGCTGCGCTCGGCCCCACGTCGCGCGAGGCTGGTGCACGACGCACTACATGCAGATCAGGACCTCCGGCGTCGTGAGTGAGCCTCGGCCCTACAGCTCAGGATGCCGTGCTGATGGGTGCCCAAACCAGCATTACGGCCTCGGGCTCTGTCGCTCGCACTGGACGGCCATGCGGCGAGAGGTCGTTGCCGAGCGGACCTTCGTCGTGCTCGACTCGGACCTTCGCCGCCTCCTCGATCGCCACCGTGGCCTCTGCGCCTACTGCCACTCCCGCCCGTTCGAGCACTGGGACCACATCATCCCGATCGCTCGTGGCGGAGCGCACTCGATTGGCAACCTCACCCCGGCCTGCGCCAGGTGCAACCTGAGCAAGCAGGCGAAGCTGCCAATCCAGTTCCGCCTGAGGAAGGCTGCTTGATGCCCATCCTGAAGTTCGCCAACGCCGACCTCTTGGAGGCCCAGATCGCCGTCCCCGGCGGAGGGCTGCTGAAGAGCGCGCACAAGGCCGTCTTCAACTACGAGCCTCGTGAGGGGTTCCTCTACGTCCGGTCCCGGGCGATCTCGAACCGGACCAACGACAACTACGACACCTGGCCCGAGGACGAGCTGCGCCAGGCGTACGCGACGTTCATCGGCAAGCCGGTGTTCGTGAACCACCACAACGACGACGTGCGCCGCAAGCGAGGCGTGATCATCGACGCTGCTCTCCACGAGGACATCGGCCCTGACGGCCGTCCTGACGTGTGGATCGAGGTGCTGATGGAGATCGACGCCATTCGCTTCCCTCGACTCGCCCAGGCGATCCTCGCGGGGGATATCGAGCGCACGAGCATGGGTGCCGACGTCGGCGAGAGCGAGTGCTCGTACTGCGGCAACGTGGCCACCACCCCGAGCACCTACTGCGCCCACATCAAGAGCTTCAAGGGTCGTCGCCTTGCTCGGCGCAACCCCGACGGCTCGGAGGAAGAGGTGCTCGTCCACGAGATCTGTATCGCTCAGGGCGAGATGGTCAGCACCTTTCGAGGTCTAGTTCCCATCGAAGATGTCGTTGTGGGGGATATGGCTCTCACGAGGGGTGGGTGGCGCATGGTTACCGATGCCCGCCAGACCGGTGTCCGCCCCACGGTGAAGGTCACCCTCTCTGACGGCACCACCCTCCGCTGCACCGAGGATCACCTGATTGCTACGGCGGCGGGTTGGACGCCTGCCATATCGCTTCTCGTAGGCAATGTCGATACAGAGGCGGCAGTGTCGGTTGGGGCCTTGGCTGGGGTTCACGTAAGTGTTTTCGGCAGTGAACTCGTGACCCCTCTTGCAGTGGGTCTTGAGGGAGTGCCCGTTGTCGAGTCTGTGGGCAAAGGGGTCGACCAGTCGAAGATGATCGGGGTTGATGCAGTTGCGTCGTCGGCAAATGTGATCGACTTCGACACCCTCAAGATCATGCCCAAGAAGGCGCATCACAGCTCGGTGAACCAGTCCTTCGTTGTACGAGTAGCGGCTGACGCGACCGTACCCATCGGGGGAAGTGGACCCCTGCCAGATCAGGCACCCCTCGTCATCGACTGCTCGGCGCAAGAGTCGTTCGAGTTTGTTCAGGCTGTTTGCGTCAATCACGACGCCACCGTACCGGTGTATGACCTCACTGTTGAGGGTGAGCATGAGTTCGTTGTCAACGGGATCGTGGTACACAACTGCCGGAAGATCTCCTTCTTCGAGAACTCAGTCCTCGTCGAGCCCCCGGCCGACCCGACGGCTCTGACCCTCGGGGTGGACGCTCGCGGTCTCGCTTCACTGCCCGAGTTCGCCCACATGCGCCCAAGCGACCCCATCTCGGATCAGTCGAATGATGGGTGGGGTGACTCCGAACCGTTCGGCAATCTCACCGAGGGTGATCTGACCCCTTCGGGCTCGTCCTTTGCCTCGCGCCGTGCCAGCCGCCAACCGGCGGATCTCGATCACGTCGGCCTCAGTGAGCTTCGAGGCAGCGTTTCGCACCCCCTTGGCACTTCGCCCACGCGTGGTCATGTCGGCCGAGTTCTCGGCGAAGGTCCCCAGCATCCAATGGGTCGGGTTGTGGCACAGAGGGGTGTCGCAAGTATGCCGAATGATCAGGCCGTCGGGGATCGCGGCGCAGCGAAGCACTTCGAGGCAGAGGTCCAACAGGAGATGACCAAGATGGCGACCAAGAAGAAGGACCGCTGGCGCAAGACGGCCGGTGCGCTCGACTACGGCCCGCTCGCTCCCGGCCCCCGTGCTGGGACCCGCTGGGAGGGCATCGCCTCGACGCCGAACTCCCGGGCCTACGAGGTCACCGTGCTGTGGCCTGGCGACGAGGCACCGATGCTCTCGGGCGTGTTCGACTCCGAGGAGCGAGCCCAGGAGTGGGCGCAGATGTGCGTCGACGCCGGAGGGCGCTCGGTCCTGATCGAGAACGCCGGGAACTTCCAGCGCGTCTCGAAGCTGCGCAGCGAAGGGGCGACCCAGGCCGAGGCCGACCAGCTCCTCGTCTCGCTCGATCCAGAGCACCGCCGGATGCTGGAGAAGTTCGTCCCGTACACCGTCTACGGCCCGAACTACAACCGCTCGATCACCTCGAACCTGATGGATGCGATCCGCTTCGCTCGTCGCGGCGAGGAGAAGTACTTCCTCCTGGCGTGGTCGAAGTGCGAGGCGGCGCTCGACATCGCCACAGGCGGCGAGGACAACTGGTACTACGACAGCGCCGTCGACCAGTACACCAAGCGCCTCGCCGCTGGCCCGGTCGATGGGAACTTCCAGCGCGTCTCGAAGACCGCCGCCGCTCCCGAGGTGATCGTCGACGAGTTCCGTGACTACGACACCGGCTTCGTGAAGATCCGGGCCGAGATCAAGGTGCCCGGCTTCGACTACGAGAGCGACCTGCCGATGTCGGTGATCGTCGAGGCGCAGCAGTGGCGGACGACGTCCTGGACGGTGCGCGCCATCTTCGGTCCGCACAACACCAGGGACGATCGCGGCTCGTACTACCACGAGGTGAAGCTCGACGACTTCGAGGGCACCAAGTCCGCGGCGAAGACCGAGGCGACCCGCCAGCTCAAGCGGATCTGGAAGGAGTGGGAGTCCGGCCAGTACCGCCGCACCGCCTCGAAGACCGCTGCCAACCCGATGGGCCAGAAGGTCGCCTCGACGAAGCTCGCCTGGGGCGAGACCAAGGCACCGCCGCAGGTGAACACCCTCGGGATCACCGAGTGCCCCGTGTGCGGCACCACGAACCAGTTCGACTCCACCGGCCGCTGCATGACCTGCGGCCACCTCCCGGCCCCGGAGCCCTTCCGCGAGCCGGACCTGGAGGTGGCCCAGAAGGTCGACATGCGCGACGGCTGGGTCAACCCGAATCTCCTCTCCGCCCCCGCCTTCGTTCCCCCCGCCGAAGACGGTGCGGGCGGAGAGGAGAACAAGAGCGACAAGCAGCCTCCCGTAGAGGACGCTGATCCTGTCCAGAAGGCATCGAGCGCAACGGAAGTAGTAGAAGGAGTCGAAGGAGACACCATGCGTCCAGCAGCAGCCATCATCGCCAGCCAGGAGCAGCAGATCGCTCGGCTGTCGGCGGAGAACGCAGTGCTCCGTCGCCGCGCCGGTCTGGTTCGCACCGCCGACGAAGAGAACCCGGGTCAGCCGGTTCCCGAGCCCGCGGCACAGGCACCGGCCCAGTCGACCGACGAAGCTCGTGCGGCCGACGCCACGACCGAGGTGACCTCGCCCGGCTCGGCGATCACCGACGTGGCTCCGATGACGACCACCGACGTCACGACCCCGGGTGCTGCTGCGACCGACGTCGCTCCCGACGCCACCCAGGACGTGACCGCCCCGGTGTCCGGTGGAGCGGAGATGCCGAGCTACGAGCAGAGCGTCACGCTCGTGCAGCCCGATGCCTCGGGTGCGAGCAACGGCACCGACCGCACCAACGCCTTCGAGGAGGACAACTCGTGGGTGCAGCAGGCCAACGCCGTGCGTGCTCGCACCTTCGCCTGCCTCCGACTGGCCAAGCTGCGCATCCAGGCAGGCCTGGAGAACGACGACGACCTCGTGATCGCCCAGCGCATCGAGGCGAGCAAGCCGAGCGACGACGCCATCCGCACGGAGATCCGCACGCTGACCGCCGTGGTTCAGCGCCAGGCGTCGACCGCCCCTCGTCGCCGAGCGGCCGCACGCACCGCTCCGAGCCTGGCCTCCACCGGCTCGCCGATCGTGTCGACCGGCTCGGCCTCGTCGTTCGAGGCTGACCCCGTCCTCTGGTGATCTCCCGCCAGAGGGCCTGAACTTCTCCCCTTCATCTCCTCACCGAAAGACCAGCAGTGACACCGCTTCTCCTCGGCGCGCCTATCATCCAGTCCGAAGCAGCCAGCCAAGGTGATGCCACGGTCATCATCTGGGTATCAGTGATCGGCGCAGCCACCAGCATCGCCACCGCCGTCATCGCCGCCCTGGCGACTCGGCACGCGAAGGAAGCCAAGAACCAAGCCACCCAGGCGAACGACGCCGTCAACCACAGGCACGAAGGGCAACCCCGGCTCTTCGACAACGTGCTGTCGATGTCGACACAGATGGGTCAGCTCGCCGCCGACATGAGTGAGATCAAGGAGTGGCACGGCAAGTGGGCATCGCTCGATGGGACACCACTGAGTACCGGCACCGGCCTGGTCGAGCGTTTCGACTCGGTGGACTCGAAGTTGGAGGGAGTCACCTCCAAGCTGGAAGAGCACACCGAGGCGATCGCAGCGACCAGGCGGGATCTTCGCGACCACGTACTCTGGGAAGAGACCCGGAAGTACCCCGAGATCGAGGTGAAGGTCGACCTGGTGGACCAGAAGGTCTCGACGGTCGAACAGGCACTGGTGCAGCACGTCATCAACCCGGGCCAGGACGGCTCCGAAGGTGGAGCCGGGGGGCCAGAGAGCAGCGACCTGACCGAAGGTGCTCGTGTCGTGCTGCTGGGTCTAGAGGCGCTGCGCAAGGAGATGGACGTCGTGAAGCGCGACATCATCACCCGAGAGGTGCGAGAGCGACTCCCCGAAGTCACCGACACAGCGTTCGCAAGAGATCTCGGAGAAAGTTCGCCGCCTGATCCTGTCTGACAGCCCACGAGTCCTACAGAGTGGGTAGAGGGAGCGATTCGCCCCTCCCGACAGAACAAGGAGGCAGCTCATGCTGCGGACCACGCTCGACAAGGCGTACATCCGTCGCACGCTTCGCCCCCTGTACGCGTTCGAGCACGCAACCCCCCGGGACATGCTGCTCGACCCGAACTGGGCGAAGAGCGTCGACATCTACCCCGGCATGTGCCTCATGGGCGCAGCCACCGCGTCGTCGGGCATCTCCGACGTCGTGACCCTGCTCGACGGGACGGGCGTCCCGCTCGGTCTCGCCGGTCAGTACGTCGCCCCGACGTACGGCATCGACGAGCTGGCGGATGCGGGCGTCAACTCGATCGGCGTCTGGATCCTGGAGCCGGGTGCCGAGTTCGAGGTCCTCGCCCCGGCGTTCGACTCGGGTGCGACCTGGACGTTCCCGACGAACGGCACGGCGCTGCTCGTGCACGCCTACACGGGTGCGTCGGGCTCGGCTCGCGGCAAGCTCTGCCCGGCCGGTGCCACGGGTGCCTCCACCAAGCCGGTCGCCAAGGCGGTCTCCCGCCCGGCAACCGACCGGCTCATCATCACCGGCCTGTCGTCCAGCGACATGTACGGCTGATCGGCCGAGGAAGGAACCCCACACCAATGAGCAACATCCAGCTCGCTCCCGGCCTGCGTCCGCGCACGGCCCGCAAGTCGGACGACTACGTCCAGGAGATCATCCGCCGTCGCGGTGCCGACGGTCAGCGGACCATGACCCACGAGGGCAAGGTCCAGAAGCTGGCCACGATCCTGAGCGATCAGGTGAACGGCATCAAGCGCCTCGGCGTCGGCATGATCGGCCCCATCCAGCTCAAGCTGCGCTACCAGGGCATCGTGCGCAACGTGCTCATCGAGGACCCGATCACCCCGGGCACCCCGGTCGAGTACGACGTGTTCGACGACCTCGGCCAGGCGTACGTGATGAGCGGCCACGAGGGCGAGGTCCGCGTGACCCCGTTCGAGGGCAAGCGTGTCCGCGTGGACTTCTTCCGGATCGCCAGCCAGCCTGCGATCCGCAAGGAGGACCTCGTGTACCTCCGCATCAACGCCGTCGAGCAGGTCCAGGACGAGACCAAGCAGGCGATCATGAAGCAGGAGGACGCTCGTCTTCTCACCCTGCTCCAGGTCGCCCTCACGGCGTACGCCTCGCGGCCGGACCACACGGTCACCCCCACCCACACCGTCACCGAGGTCGGCGGCTACTTCACCAGCGACTCGCTCTACAGCACGGCTGCTCTCATCGACCAGCACGAGCTGACGGCGACCCGCCTGCTGTGCAGCCCGGCCGACTACCGGGACTTCTACAAGTGGGACATCAACACCACGGGCTGGGCCTTCAAGGACCGCGTCGTGGCGGGCGAGAAGATCACCACCTTCGGCGAGTTCCAGATCGCTCGCTCGGTGATGGTCACGCCGAAGACGATGTGGCTGCTGCCGGACCCCGAGTTCCTCGGCGTCTTCCCGGTGCTGTACTCGCTCGACGTCGAGGAGAACCACCGTGTCGCCGCCTTCTGGAAGGGCTGGGTCTTCGACGAGATGGTCAACATGTCCATCCTCAACGCGAGAGGAATCGCAAAGCTCGTGAAGCCGTGATGGTGAGCAAGTCACCAGGCTCCTGAGCAGGAGTGATGCAACGAAGGGGTCGGATCAATCCGGCCCCTTCGCCGCGTCCGGGGGTCCGATGAATGTTCCGCACGTTCTCGTCGATGTTTCTGGAGTCAGGCGGGCGGTTCATCAACTTCGGCGGACGTAACGCGATCGAGTGGGTCGACCAGACGAACACCGTTCAGCGCCAGTTCCTCCCGTAAGCGGT
>WBZM01001530.1_pt1 | contig 22506 bp, 21 predicted proteins | sample 5204271 | NCBI WGS metagenome assembly WBZM01 (sample SAMN12344346, study PRJNA552823) | activated sludge metagenome | biome: Activated sludge suspended growth; feature: Nitrification reactor; material: Wastewater; isolation source: activated sludge from nitrification reactor of wastewater...
CAGGCCGGGTCCACGAGGTCGGGCCCTGCGGCGGCGCATCCGTCGTGGTGGACGCGGTGAGCGTGGTCGTCATCGGGAACCTCCGAAGATCCAGGAGCGGAACAGCACGAAACGGACAAGGGTGGCGAACAAGTTGGCGGCGGTCAGTGCTGCCAATTCGACGGCGCGAGAGGTGCCGACCGGCAGCAGCGCAGCAGTGGCAGTCGTGATGACAAGTGCCACCGCGAGCACCGCGTACCCCTTGGCCTGATGTAGCAGCCAGCCGTCACGGCCCGAGATGCCGAAGGTGAAGCCGCGGTTCACCGCGGTGTTCGCAGCGGTGGCCAGCAGAAGCGCCACCACGTTGGCGGCCACCGGATCCAGGAACGTCCTGGCGATCAGGTACAGGGCGGCGAACAGTGCCGTCGACCCGATGCCCACGGCGATGAACCGCAGGACCTGACCGGGTCCCCGGTTCTGCGGAACCTCGCTCATGCGGATCCTGCCGGTGGCGATGTCGCGGCTCAGACGTGCGATGCCTTTGACGTCGGCGACCGCGGTGGCCATGATGTCCACCCGGGAGTCCGGGTCGTCCACCCAATCCACCGGCACCTCGTGGATCCGTAGTCCGCTGCGTTCGGCCACCACCAGCAGTTCGGTGTCGAAGAACCATTCCTGGTCCTTCACGTGATCCAGGAGGGCAGGCAGACGATCGGCGCGCACGGCCTTGAAGCCGCATTGGGCGTCGGAGAATCGGGACCGCAGGGTCAGGCGCAGCAGTCGGTTGTACGTGCGGGAGATGAACTCCCGCTTGGGACCGCGGGTGACCCGGGAGGCACTGCTCAGGCGGGTGCCGATGGCTACGTCGGAATGGCCCGACAGCAGGGGTGCCACGAGGACCGGCAGGGCCGCGAGGTCGGTCGAGAGGTCCACGTCCATGTACGCCACGACGCGGGCGCGGGCGGTGCCCCAGGCAGTGCGCAGAGCGCGCCCACGGCCCTTCTCCTCGAGCCGCAGATAGGTCACGCCGGGCACCTGCTCCACAAGCGTCATGGACACGGCTTGCGTGGCATCGGTGCTGGCGTTGTCCGCGATGACGATGCGGTGAGTCCAGGGCTGGCCCTGTACATAGTCGTGCAGCGCCAGGATGCTGGGCCGCAAGGCACGTTCCTCGTTGTGGACCGGAACGACGATCTCCACGTCCACGACCGGGGTCAGGGTCTCGTCGGGGCGTGTCTGCAGGGACGTCATCACAACTACTCCGCGTCCGAGGCGCCGGCAGCCGTGCGCAGGGCCTGTGCCTGATCTTCGGTGAGTTCTCCGTTCTGCACCGCGATCTGCAGGAACTGGTCGAGGCCGCCGGGCAGTCTGTCGACGAACTCCTCAAGCAGTTCCTGATTCACGCTGCCGTCAGTGCTGAACAGCATGGTGGAGAGGTCCTGATCCAACGGGCCCTGCGATTGCCCGGTGGTGTTCGGCGGCCCGAATTGTTGTTGACCGCCCTGGCCGGGACCCATCTGGCTCATCCCGGGACCCATCTGCCCGGGACCGCTGCTCGCTGCGTCGGCGTTGCTCAGGCCCCACGCACCGGCGGCGACGGCCACCAGTGAGACGGCCACCGTGGTGGCGCCGAGGAGGCGGGAGCGGCGGCGCTCACCGGTGTAGAGCGTCTGCCAGTCGGTCGTGGGAGAGGTGTGCGTGTCCATGGCCTCACTGTCGCGCCCCTGCCCATGAGCAGACTTCGGCCGCGGTAAGAGCCAGGTGTGAACCAGCGCACCCCCGTGTGCGGGGGCTCACGGGCGGAATGTCCGTTTCGTGCGCTTCGACCGTGTTGGGGCGACCGGCGGGTGGGGATCACAAGGGTGCCGGACATCCCCTCACCGGCGGAAGGACCCCTCATGAAGACCGCCATCATCACCCTCGCACTCAGCGCCGCCGCGACGGGAGCGCTTGCCGCGCCGGCCGCCGCCGCGCCGGTCCAGGAGCGTTTCGATTTCATCGGGACGACCGTGGACTTCCCCAAGGCGGCCAAGGCCGAGCTCATGACCGTGCCCACGAGTGGCTACAAGATCTCCGCGCGCTTCGGGCAGTCCGGTCCGATGTGGAGTTCGGGCCGGCACACCGGGTTGGACTTCGCTGCCCCTGAGGGCCGTGCCATCCGTGCCGCCGATGCCGGCAAGGTCGTCGAGGCCGGTCCAGCGGGTGCCTACGGGAACTTCATCGAGATCGCGCACGGCGACGGTACCCGGACCCGGTACGCCCACCTGTCGAAGATCGACGTGAAGGTCGGGCAGAAGGTCGCCCGAGGTGAGCGCATCGGCGCGCTGGGCAACACGGGCAACTCCAGTGGTCCCCACCTGCACTTCGAGGTCCTGATCAAGGGCGAGCCGACCGACCCCGAGAAGCACCTCGACCTCTAGGACCGCCAGCCGTTCTGAGGGGGACGGCTCGGCGTTGGATGACCCCGGTTCACGATGGTGGCCGGGGTCATCGCTTGTGTGGCGCAAGGTCTTGTCTGCGCGGTGAGTCGCACGCGGCCGTGAACCCCTCACGGGATCACCGTCGGCTCGGGCACAGCGGTTAGTCTCGCGCGCAGCCGTTAGTCTCTGACGCCCGCGAACCTCTAACGGGAGTGCTGAACCTCTAACGGGAGTGCGTTTGGTCGGTCTCAGCCGACCGGCATCGACAACTCCGCCCGTACCAGGTTGTGGTCCGAACCCCGATAGCGGTTGTTGAAGTGACCGTTGGCTCGCAGTTTCAGGAACACCTCGTACGAACGTGGCCTGACACCCTCGGAGGCAAGGATGTAGTCGATGCGACTGGCCCACCCCGAGTAGCGGAACGGCGAGGGCGGGAAGCCGTTCCAGTGCCTGGTGGCGGGCGTGTAGTTCGCGGTGGGGAAGTGTGCGTTGGTCCGATGGGGGGCGTCGAACGCGTCGACGAATCCGCCGTTGTAGAGGATCTGTTGCGCGCCCTGCGGCTGTCGTGAGGCGTACGAGTTGAGGTCGCCCATCACGATGACCGGGGTGCCGGCCAGACCCCGGCGGGCATTGAGTTGCCGGGTGAAGGCGACCACGCCGGCGGCGGTGCGCTTGCGTACCCACTCGCCCTGGGTGGTCTTCTCGTTGGGCAGGTGCAGTGAGACGGCCAGGAACACCGCGCCGCTGGCGATGTCCTGCAGGTAGGCCCAGCTGAGGTTCCGGTCCTGGATGCCGCCCCACCGTGCCCCGCTGAGTCGGCGCTGTGACTCCATCCCCGTGGGCCGGTGCTGTGTGCGGTACAGCCGCACACGATCAGGGTCGAAGTACAGGTGGGCTCCGCGGGTGCACCCCGACGAACACCCGTCGCGGGTGCTCGTGGGTCGGTAACCACGGCCGGCCAGGACCCGGGTGAGATCTGCCCACTGGGTGGTGCCCCGCCAGGGCAGAGTGGGAGCCTCCTGCACCGCCAGCACCGCCGGGTCGGCGGCAGCGACCGTCCGGGCGATCGCCTTTCGCCGCGTGGCCCACGCGAACCGGCCTCCCATGCACGACACCTTGCAGACGTTGTAGGTGGCGACACTCAACGATGCGCGCGGCGGATCCGCCGGTTCTGCGTGCACCGGCGGTGCGACCAGCGCTCCGGCCGCCACCGTCGTGATGGTGGCGGTCAGTAACGTGCGGCGTGCCATTCCCCTCCATCGGTGTCGTGGATTCCGGCCTTGAGTCCACACCGTAGTGTGGTCCGGATGCCGGTTCATCCCACCCGTCGCCTGGCGGTCCTCACCGCGATGCGCTGGTTCCCGGTCGGGCTGGTCGTGCCCGTGCTGGTGCTCATGCTCGGGGCCCGCGGACTGCCGCTGAGCCAAGTGGGTCAAGTGATGGCGGTCTACGGGGTCGTGACTCTTTCTCTGGAGTTGCCCACCGGGGGGATGGCCGACACCTGGGGGAGGCGCCCCGTCGTGGTGGTGGCGGCCCTCTTGAACGCTGTCGGGCTGGCCCTGCTGGCAATCGTCAGTCACGTGCCGCTGATCATGCTCGGGGCCGCGACGCTCGGCGCCGCGCGGGCCTTGTCGTCGGGCCCGGTGGAGTCCTGGTTCGTCGATGTCATGCACGAGGCGGGGCTGTTCGATGTGGAGTCGGGACTCGCGAAGGGCCAGATCTCCGAGGAACTCGCACTCGCGGCGGGATCCGTGATCGGTGGTCTGTTGCCGGGGATGTTCGCCGGACTCCCATCGACCGGGGAGGGATTCATCGCATTGTCCGTCCCCTTCGCCGCTGCGGCGGTGATGATGGTGGTCTTCGCGATCGCTGCGGCGTTTCTGCTGTCGGGGGAGTCGCGTCGCGAGCCCGGTTCCGTGGCGGGGACGGTGCTCGACGCCGCCCGTCGCAGCGTCCGACAGGCGCCGATTCGCCGGGTCATGGTGGTCGCCCTGTGTCTCGGGGTGATGCTCAGCGGCATCGAACTGCTGGCGCCGAACACGTTTGCCACGCTTCTCGGCGGTACCACCGAGGCCTCGGGGCTGTACGGGGTTCTCACGGCGATCGCCTTCGTCGCCGGGGCCGGCGGTGCCGCGCTCAGCACCCGACTGCCCGGACGCAGGCAGTGGGTCGCCCTCACGTCGCAGGTCATGGCCGCAGGATTCGTCCTGCTGGTGGGCGTACCGATGATTGGGGTGGCGGCTGCGAGTTTCCTGCTGTTCTACATGATGATCGGCCTGCAGGGTCCGGTGATGGCTGGGCTGTTGCACGACCGCGTCGATACGCGCGTCCGCAGCACGATGATGTCCGTCGAGAGCGTGGCTCTGCAGGCCGGCGCCGTCCTCGCGAGTCTGGTGGTGGGTGCGCTCGCGGCGGGTGCGGGGTTGCTCGCGGGGCTTGCCGTTGTGGCATCAGCATCGCTGGTCGCGGCAACGGTCCTGTTCCTCGATCTTCGTCACGATCCGCGCACAGATCCTGACGCCGTGTGACCAATGTCACCCGCATTCCGGAACAACAGGACGCGAAATGTGGGTCACTAGGGATCATGTACCGCCTTGTGTGCGGGGGAATCATGATCAGTTCGGTCGTCGTGGGGTCACCCGCGATCGCCGATGCAGACCTCGGAGTGGGGACCGAGGTCGGAGTCTCGTGGTCGCCCGACCGTGCGCTGCGGGTATCGCGCAGCGAGCCGACGATGCGTCCTGTGGGCGTGACCCGCTCCCCGGCAAAGGCCGTCGACTATCTCCTCGAACTCGCCGACGCGCGGGTGGGTGGCTACTGGGGGCAGTGCCTCAAACTCGCCGACGACGCGTATATGCCGAAGGGTCCGCGTGTGGGCACGGCGTTCGACCAGTGGCACCGCGCCAAGGACGCCGGCGTCGCGCACCCCAAGGATCGCAACCCTCCGGTGGGCGCTCACATGTTCTGGGACCCGGGTCACTCCGCCGGGCACATCGCCACTTACGTCGGTGATGACAAGGCCGTCACCAACATGCCGGACGGCACGGTGAAGGCCATCAAATGGCGGGCCATGAACGACTGGGGCCCCTACCTGGGCTGGGCGCCGCCGTTCTACAAGTGACATCCACAGATCCACGCCGGCCACTTCCGGGGGGTGTGCGCGCCGCGTAGTACTGGATGTATGCCGCTGAGCGCTCTGGTCGATGACACGCTGGTCTGTGCCCCACTGGTGTCCGATGACCAGTGGGCGGGCATGCGGGACCGGACCATCAGGTTGCAGCCCTGCGGGCACCCGGGCTTCCCCCGGGTCTCGCCGGCGGGCACCCGGCACTTCGTGCATGTGCGTGACAGTGGATGCACACATCAGGAGTCCGCCGAGCACCTACATCTGAAGGCACTGATCGCGTCCGCGGTCTGCGCCGCAGGCTGGACGGCTGCCACGGAGGTGGCCGGTGAGGGCTACATCGCGGACGTCCTCGCCGAAGGTCCGGGCGGTCCGGTCGCCCTGGAAGTCCAGCGATCGTCGCAGGTGTTGCGCGAGTACGAACGCCGGCAGAGCGTCTACGACCGCGAGGGTGTGCGCTGCGTGTGGTTCGCCGCCCGGGTCCCGCAGGGTCATCGGGCCGGACCCGCATTGCCACTGTTCCTTGTCCGCGATTGGCTGTCCGATCCCCACTGTGCAGTGGCCGGGCGCGATGTGGCTCTTGGCGTTCTGGTCGCCGCACTGCTCAGCGGCGACTGCCGATGGCGCGAGAGCGTGCCCAGCCGTGAGGCGAGGGTCGAAACCCTGCGCCAGGTGTGTCCGGTGTGCGCCAGTGAGCGCACGGCGGAGGTCGCCAGGTGGTTGCGGGGTGCGTGCGTGTGCGGGTTACCGGTCATGCACGCCTCGGGTGGGATCACCTGGGTGGACGGCCGGCGGTGCTGCGGACATTGGGGTCCGATGTTGACCCTCGGAGCGACGATCGCGCACAAACCGGCGGACACCCAGGTACTCGCCGGACACTGGTGCTTCAGTTCTTCAGAACCCCGTCCGAGACCAGCGCTGCCCGCGTGAGAGTGTCCACCGCGCCGGTGCGGGGGAGCTTGTTCTTGACCTGGTAGGCGGCCACGGCGCGCATCGTCGCAGGCCCGAAGTAGCCGTTCGCCCCGGGGACGTTCAGCGCCTTCTGTACAGCGAGGACCTCACGGTTCTCGCTGCCGCGCCACAACAGGGGGCCCGGTTTGGCCGATGTGCGCGCCAGTCGCGGCGGGAAGCTGCAGGGGCGGGGGTTGGGGGACGTGCGGGTGTGCAACGTCGCGGGCTCGTTCTGGAACGGACGGCACGGCCCGTAGTCAGTGGCCGCCACGGTCCCGTCCCAGAAACTCGTCTTGCCGAAGGCGCCGGCCCACGAGAAGGAGAAATGGACATGGTCGGTGTGGGGGTCGGACTTGCTCAGCTTCCGCCAGCCCTCCGAGGCGCGGTAGGAACCCCAGATCCGATGGTTGTAGCCGAGGTACATGATCCCGAGCCGTCGGGCCCAGTACGCCTGCTGGCCGTCGGGACCCTTGGCCATCAACCAGTTGATGAGGTCGGTGGCTGCCGCGAACGACTTGGGGTCCTTCGCGTCAGCGTGCCAGTCCCACGCGCGGCCGTCGAGGTGCTCGCTGGTCCCGTCGTCGGTGCAGTCACGCAACGAGCCCCAGTCGCTGGTCGCGGGGTAGGTCTTCAGCACGAGGTCGCGGAACTTCGCGATGCCTTTGCGCCACCTGGGGTCGCAACTGGTCTGGGGGACGTACGGTGTGAAGCCCTCCGCCTTGCCCGTGGCCTGCGCGTACTGCCCGAGACCCTGGACGCCCTTCACCGTCGGTACCGGGAATCGTGGTGGTTTGGCCTCACTGGGCAGCGTCGCCACCACCGGTGCTGCGGCCAAGCAGCACAGCGCGGCGGCGATCGCGGCTTTCATCACCCGTCCCCTTTCGACGTGTCGCGGGCACGACCTTACCGATTACCCCCTGTGATACGCCAAACGCGCAGTGCAATCGGGTGATGCGGTGCCGAACGGACTGTTTCGGGCCGGTTACCGGACGGTCGTTGCGGTGACCCCGGGGTGGTCTCGGAACCGGCAGCATGGCAAAGTTGAGGACAGGCATCGCGCAGCCACTGGCGCCCGACCCGCGCCGTTACACCCACCGCGCGGAGACGGAGTGCACAGATGACGATCGCAGGTTTGGAAAACCCACCCACGAAGAACAAGAAACTGCTCGAGTGGGTCGAGGAAGTCGCCAACCTCACCCAGCCCGACCGTGTCGAGTGGTGTGACGGTTCCGACGCCGAGTGGGACCGCATGACGCAGGCCCTCGTCGACAGCGGGACGTTCATCAAGCTCAACCCCGAGATCCGGCCCAACTCCTTCCTGGCTCGTTCGGACCCCTCCGACGTGGCGCGTGTCGAGGACCGGACGTTCATCTGCTCGCTGCGCGAGGAGGACGCGGGACCGACCAACAACTGGCAGGACCCCACCGAGATGCGTGGAACGCTCAAGGAGCTCTTCGCCGGGTGTATGCGCGGTCGGACGATGTACGTCATCCCCTTCTCCATGGGTCCGCTGGGCTCGCGCATCTCCCAGTTGGGCGTCGAGCTGACCGACTCGCCGTACGTGGTCGCGAACATGCGGATCATGACGCGCATGGGCCAGGCCGCGCTCGATCTCATCGGTGAGGACGGCGACTTCGTCCCGGCGCTGCACTCCGTCGGGTACCCGCTGGTCGACGCCGACGGCAACGCCCGCGAGGACGTCGCCTGGCCGTGCAGCGACACGAAGTACATCGTGCACTTCCCGGAGACCCGGGAGATCTGGTCCTACGGTTCCGGATACGGCGGCAACGCGCTGCTGGGCAAGAAGTGCTTCGCGCTGCGGATCGCTTCGGCGATGGCCCGCGACGAGGGCTGGATGGCCGAGCACATGCTCATCCTCAAACTCACGGCCCCCGATGGCGACGTCAAGTACCTGACGGCCGCGTTCCCGTCGGCATGTGGCAAGACCAACCTCGCCATGCTCGAGCCGACCGTGCCGGGCTGGAAGGTCGAGACCGTCGGTGACGACATCGCCTGGATGCGGTTCGGTGACGACGGCCGCTTGTACGCCATCAACCCGGAGGCAGGCTTCTTCGGAGTTGCGCCCGGTACCGGCGAGAAGACCAACTCCAACGCGATCAAGACCCTGTGGGGCAACTGCATCTACACCAACGTGGCCCTCACCGATGACGGCGACGTGTGGTGGGAGGGTCTGACCGACGAGGCGCCGGCGCACCTGATCGACTGGAAGGGCCGGGACTGGACCCCCGACTCCGATGAGCCGAGCAGCCACCCGAACGCGCGCTTCACCGCGCCAGCCTCGCAGTGCCCGTCCATCGCGGACAACTGGGAGGACCCGACCGGCGTGCCGATCTCGGCGATCCTGTTCGGCGGCCGGCGTGCCACGAACGTGCCGTTGGTCAACGAGGCCCGAGACTGGGCGCACGGGGTGTTCATCGGCGCCACCGTGGCTTCCGAGCAGACCGCGGCCGCCGAGGGCACAGTGGGTGCACTGCGTCGCGATCCCTTCGCCATGCTTCCCTTCTGCGGCTACAACATGGCCGACTACTGGGGCCACTGGTTGAAGATCGGTGCAACCGCCGACGCCGACAAGTTGCCGAAGATCTACCAGGTGAACTGGTTCCGCAAGGACGAGAACGGCAAGTTCATCTGGCCCGGGTTCGGCGAGAACAGCCGGGTCCTGGCGTGGATCATCGAGCGCGTCGAGGGTCGCACCGACGCTGAGGTCACCGCGATCGGTGGCAAGCCGAAGGACGGCGACCTGTACGTCGACGGCCTCGACCTCACCGAGGAGCAATTGACCGAGTTGTTCGCGGTCGACCCCGAGACCTGGCTGGCCGAGTGCGACCTCACTGAGGAGTACTTCGAGCAGTTCGGCGACAAGGTCCCGCAGGCCCTGCGTGACGAGCTGTCGACGCTGCGTGCGCAGCTCGAGGCCGCCAAGGGCTGACACACCGTTCGAAGGGGGCGTCCACGGCGGGCGCCCCCTTCGTCGTGTCCGGCGTGAGTGATCTGGAGCAGGGTTAGTGATCTGGAGCAGGGTTAGTGATCTGGAGCATCCATTTCGCTAACGCCCCTCACGTTCACTCACGCCTGTCGGGAGGCGGCTAGGCCCGACTCACCTTCTCGTTGTCGGTGTCGGGGGGCGGGGGCGTGGTGCCGCCGCGCACCGGATGCCAGCGGGGGAGATCGAAGGTGGGCCCGAAGCCCGGTGGCGGATCCGAGCAGGCCGCTCGGGCTCTGCCGCGCAGTTCGTCGACGCGGGTCGTGTACGCGGGATCCGCGACCCGGTTGTCGAGTTCGTAGGGGTCCACCCGGTAGTCGTAGAACTCCTCTTCGCCCGTGCCGTATCGCACGAACAGTTCCTCGCGAGTGCGCCAGGCGCAGAAGGGTGGACGAACGACCCGGCTCGTCGATTCCGTGGCATACAGTGGCACACCGTTGCTGTTGCGGTCGGCGAGCATCGAGGTGCCGGCGCTGGTGTTCGGCAGGCCGGCCGCCTGCAGGATCGTGGCGTGGATGTCGACGTTCGCGATCGTGAGACGATCGTCCACCGTCCCGGCGGACCCGGCGCCCCAGCGCACGACCAGCGGTACGTTGGTCGACTTCAGGTACGGGTAGCCCTTGCCGTCGAGACGGTGTTCCCCGTGCATGTAGCCGTTGTCCGACACGTAGACGAACAACGTCCGATCAAGCCGGCCGCTCTGCTTCACCGCGTCGTAGAGGGCCTTCACGGAATCGTCGACGCTGCGCAGGGTGTCCATCTGCTTGGCCAGGTTGATGCCGGGTGCCTCACCCTCGACGGCGGCAGACACCGGTTGTTGCTGCACGTAGGTGGGCTTGTCCGAGACGTCGGACTCCATCACGGAGGCGTTGCGGTAGTTGGCAGGTACCCGACTCGCTCCCCGGTACTTCCGCTCGGCGGTGAACGGCGAATGGGGTGCGTAGGGCGCCAGCACCGTGAACAGTGGTTGTCCGGCGGGCGCCGTGCGGATGTGATCGGCGGCTTCCTTGCCGAGGAACGAGGTGGAGTACTTCGTCACGAACTCCTGGCTGGCGCGCTTCGGCTTCTGCCCGAAGGGCACAGCATCGGTCAGCCCGAAATTGCGGTATTTGCCGCTCTGCTTGGTCGTGAACGATCGCCATGTGTCCCATCCGGGAGGGGCGGTGCCGTCGTACAACGGGCCGTACTCGTTGACGTACTTGCCGAAGTAGGCCGTGTTGTAGCCCGCGGCATCCAGCGCCGTCGCGATGGTGTTCTTCTCCAACCCGGCGGCCTTGATCGCGGGGTAGCCGCCGAAGCCGGTGTCGGACTCGTTGCTGTAGATGCCGGTGTCCGGAGTCAGTTGTCCGGTGAGAAGACTCGTGCGGCTCGGGCAGCACAGGCTCGTGGGCACGACCGCGTTGGTGTAGTTGATCCCTTTGCGCAGCAGCAGACGGTTGAGGTACGGCATTCCGGCCAGAGTGTTGGTCGGCTGATCGTCGGTGAGGACGAGTACGACATCCCAATCGCTGGCGGCAGTGCGCTTCTTGGTGCCCACTGCGCCAGCCATCCCCGACGCCCCCACGGACGCCAGGATCAGCGCCAGCAGGGCGCCGAGCAGCACGGGGAAGCGTCGCACATCCACGAGTGTAAGTCGGGTCAGGCCCGTTCCTGGGCCACCGGGGCATCCGGGCGTGGGAGCCGGGCCGCTGCCAGGCGGACGATGACAGCACCGAACAGCGCACTCGCACCTGCCATCAGCCACATCGCCGACCAGTTGGCGTTGGCGATCAGCCCGAGCGTCAGCGGTCCCACGAGCAGGCCTATCGCCACCCCGGTCTGCGCCACCCCGGAGGCGGCTGCCGTCGACGTGGGGAAGCGCCGGGCGACTGCCAGGTGCTGTAGTCCGGGCCAGCCCCAGCCGAAGGCGTTGGCCACGATCAGGCCCGCCACGAACAGAGCCGACACCCCGCTGGCCATGAGGAACCAGCCCACTGCACCGAGCACGCACAGCAGGCTCACCCCGAGCAGGGGATCGAAGGTCCAGCGGTCCGCGCCGATGCCGGCGCTGAGCCGGATCGCCAGGCCGGCGAAGCCACCGGCAGCGACCAAGTAGCCGGCTTGGCCTTCAGTCAGCCCGACATGCACGCCGCCCGCCGCACCGAGCGCTCCGATCGACGTCGCCGCCAGCACGGCGGCCACCATGCCCGCGGCAAGCACCCAGAGGCCGCCGATGCGGTCGGCGGGGACACGCTGCTCACTGCGTGCCGAGGTGCTCGCACGATCGGCGGGCACGATGAGGACGGCCACAACGGCCGCTCCGGCGGCGAGAACGTAGGCGAAGCGCCACCCGACGGTCAAAGCGATCAGTGGGACGGCCAAGCCGCCCAGCAAGGTGGCCACCGGGATTCCGGATTGCTTTATCGCGAAGCCGAGCCCGTACCTGGCGGGACGGACCTGTGCGGCGACCAGCGCGTTGCCTGCAGGTTGCCCCAACGCGTTGCCCAGACCACCCACGAGCAGGGCTGCGCCGAGCATCACGACCGACGAGCTCATGGCGCACAGCAACAGCGCGATGCACGAGGTCCCGGTCGCCACCCAGAGGCTGCGGCGTACTCCGAGGCGACGCACTTGTCGGCCCAGCGGTGCGCTTCCCAGTGAAGTGGACACCGCGAACAGCGAGGCCAGGGCACCCACGCTGGCGGGAGTCACGCCGAACTCCCGCCCGATCTGCACGGACATCGCACCGGTCAGGAAGAGGGCCAGGACGCCCATCAGGTTGACGGCGACGGCTGCGAGTACCGCACGCTGTCCGCTCGTCACACCTCCCAGGCTACGAGGTGGGGCCATGGTGCAATGGGGTATGCGGTGGGCAGCGGTGGCAGCGGCGATGACCAGCGTCGCCCTGTCGACCTCGGTGGCCCACGCCGGCGCCTGGACGCCCGTGGATACGGGACTCGTCGACACCAGCCGGCCGGGGGTCTCCTTGCGCAAGGGGACTACCTTCATCGTGTGGACCACCCCCGATGGGGAACTTGCATCTCGCACGGTGTCCGCGAAGGGCCGGCTCGGGGCTACCCGGGTACAGCAGAGGGGATTCAGTTTCCTCAGCGCTGACCCGGTGCGGGTGGGATCGGACTGGATCGCCGCCGGCACGCGTGCTCTGCCGGGTTCGTCGTTGTATTGGGCGGGCGCGGCCTTCGCCACCGATGGCCAGACGCTGGAATCACTGACCGATGACTTCGCCTATCTGTCCCAAGGGCAGGACGCGCTGCGCCGTGACGGCAGTCTGCTGTATGCGTACACAGACGGCGGGGCGACGGTCCAGGTGGCCTCACCCGGAAGGCCCCCGGTGCTGATCACGCGGGGCACCGCTTTCGAACCGGCACTTGCCTCCGATGGCGAGGTGACCCATCTCGGCTGGTACTCCCAGGGCGAAGGTGTGGTGCTCGCCCAACTCGGGGAGGCGGCTGTTTCGACGCCGGTCGTGGTGCCGGGTTCCGCGTACCTGGTACCCACCCAGCGGGTGGCGCTGGAGGTGCGCGACGGCCAACCGTGGACGGCCTTCCCCAGCGCGGCCAAGCGGATCCAGGTGTGGAATCCGCAGCGGACGTCACCGGTGGAGATCGCGACCAGGGAACCGGTGGTCGCGGTCGACCTTGCCGTGGCCGGTTCCCGGCTGTGGCTGGCCTATGCGACGACCAAGCAGGTCTGTGTCCAGCGGTCCGCTGCCAACGCCGTGGTCTTCGGTGCGGCCACCTGCCGAACGGCCGCCGCTAGTGCCGTGACGCTCGCGGCGGGGGAGTACGCCGACGTCGTGGCCACCGTTGCGCCCAAGGCGCTGCACACGAGGCTTTTCCCGTCGGTCAGCGTGACGACCCGGCCGCGGGCCGGCCTCGTGGCCGTCCGGGATGCCGGCCGGCCGCTGGCCAAGGCACGGGTGAGCGTCGGGAAGCAGAAGGCCCGCACCGACGCGAGGGGCCGGGCTCGGCTGCAGCCCTGGCCGAAGAAGCAGACCGTTCAGGTGAATGCCGAAGGTTACGAGCGCTGGTCGAGTCGCTGACACGACGAAGCCGCGGCCCGTTCGACGGACCGCGGCTTCGTGGTTGGTGTCAGTCGCCGATCGTGGCGACCATGATCGCCTTGATCGTGTGCAGACGGTTCTCCGCCTGGTCGAAGGCGATGTTCGACGAGGACTCGAAGACGTCGTTGGTGACCTCGAGGCCGTTGGTCATCCCCGTACTCGCGGCGACGTCCTGGCCGACCTTCGTGTTCGTGTCGTGGAACGCCGGCAAGCAGTGCATGAACTTGGCGTCACGCTCACCGGTCTTCTCCAACGCTGCGCGGTTCACCTGGTACGGGGTGAGCAACTTGACCCGCTCGTCCCAGACCTCCTTGGGCTCACCCATCGACACCCACACATCGGTGTGCAGGAACATCGCGCCGGGTATGGCCTCGTCGGGGTCCTCGGTCAGCATGACCTTTGCTCCGGACTGCTCGGCGCGCTCGTGGGCGGCGTCCTGAACCTCTTGCGAGGGCCACAGGTCCCGCGGCGAGCAGATGCGTACGTCCGATCCCATGATCGCGCCCATGATGAGCAGCGAGTTGCCCATGTTCGAGCGTGCGTCGCCCATGTAGGCGTAGGTGATCTCATGGGTCGGGCGATGTGAGTGCTCGATCATGGTCAGGAAGTCGGCCAGCATCTGAGTGGGGTGCCATTCGTCGGTCAGGCCGTTCCACACCGGCACGTCGGAGAACTCGGCGAGTTCCTCGACGTTGCTCTGTGCGCTGCCGCGGTACTCGATGCCGTCATAGAAGCGGGACAGCACCCGCGCCGTGTCGGCGATCGACTCCTTGTGGCCCAGCTGCGAGCCGCTCGGGTCGAGGTAGGTGACCCCGGCGCCCTGGTCGTAGGCGCCGACCTCGAAGGCGCAGCGGGTGCGGGTCGAGGTCTTCTCGAAGATCAGGGCGACGTTCTTGCCCTGCATGAGCCGGCGCTCGTTGCCGGTGTACTTGGCGCGCTTGAGGTCACGCGAGAGATCGAGGAGGAACTGCAGTTCCTTCTGGGTGAAGTCCAGTTCCTTGAGGAAGTCGCGATTGCGAAGGTTGACGGGCACTACATCTCCTTAGTTGTGATGGGTGAGGTGAGTGTGGGGTGGCCGTTTCGCCGACCACCCCACACGAGGACTATTCCGCCGAACCGCGGATGATCGGGCAGCTCATGCAGCGCGGTCCACCGCGGCCGCGGCCGAGCTCCGAACCCACGATCGTGACGATCTCGATGCCCTCCTTGCGAAGGAAGGTGTTCGTGGTCGTGTTGCGTTCGTAGCCGAAGATGACCCCGGGTGCGACGGCGAGGAAGTTGTTGCCGTCATCCCACTGCTCGCGCTGGGCACCGAGCTCGTCGATCGGGGTCTTGAGGACCCGGATCTCCGGCACACCGACTGCATCGGCCACGACGGGCCACATGTCCTCGTTCTCCTCGACGGTGAACTCCCCGCTGTCGCCGACCGGCTCGAGGGTGTACGAGCGAAGGTGGTCCGGCAGGTACGGGTAGCAGGAGAACGCGTCCTTGTCGATCATGGTCATGGCCGTGTCCAAGTGCATGAACGCACGTGTCTTCGGCAACTCGACCACGATGACCTTGGTGATCTTGCCCTGCCCGTACTTGAAGTACTTGCGGGCCAGGACCTCGACGCCCTGTGGTGTGGTGCGCTCACCCATGCCGATCATGATCGCGCCGTTGCCGATCACCAGGATGTCGCCACCTTCGACCGTGGCCGGTTCGTGGTGCTCGTCGTCGTTGCCGTAGTAGAAGTTCAATCCGGCGTTCGCGAAGCGCGGGTGGAAGTTCCAGATGGTGCGTGAGTGCAACGTCTCCCGCTTACGCGCCGGCTTGGCCATCGGGTTGACGCTCAGCCCGTCGTAGGCGAAGGCCGTGTTGTCGCGCTGGAACAGGTGGTTGGGCAGCGGGGTCAGGATGAAGTCGTAGTCATCCAGGTAGCTCCAGAGCAGGCTCTGCGTGTTGGGCAGGTGCAGGTCCTTCTTCAGCACACCGCCGATCAGGGCCTCCGACAGCAACTCGGACTCCTGCTGCATGACCAGTTCGGACAGCGGCTCGTCCAGGGCCGGTCCCACCTGGGTGGCGCTGGTCAGGCGCTCGTCGAGGAACTCCCGGGCGCCGGGTTGGTCGAGGGCTTCCTTGAGCAGCGTCTGGAAGTGCAGGACCTCGATGCCCTTGTCCCGCAACTTCTGGGAGAAGGCGTCGTGCTCCTCGCGGGCGCGTGCGGCCCACATGACATCGTCGAAGAGGAGGTCCTCGACGTTGGACGGGGTAAGGCGGGCCAGTTCGAGTCCGGGCCGGTGCACGATCACCGACTCCAGACGTCCCACCTCTGAGTCGACGTGATACTCAGACATTCACGAATTCCCTTCGTCGCGGTCCCCGCGCAGTTGCGGGATGCTCCGATCTTTCGACATTCGGCGTGCCCATGGCAGATCGAGCGGCAGATCCGGGGCCATTTGGCGCCGATTCGGGGACACATGTCCCCTCTCGGGGATGACCTGGACACCCGCAGTTCACCTGCGGAGCCGACACGGCGCGCGTGGACGCGACAACGCACGGACGCACCTGCTAGGCAAGGAAGCGCGTAGTGGTTTACACAACGCGTACGAAGGGATTGGGAGCAACGATGGCCACAGAGACCTCGCCACCGGTCGAATCGGAACCGGAGAAGAAGGGGGGGATTCAAGTTCCCCACCGCGTATACGGTGCTGTTCTTCGTCCTGCTGCTCGTCTTCGCGCTGACGTTCGTCATCAAGCCGGGGTCGTACTCCTACGTCTCCTGCGACGGCGGCAATGCCAAGCCGATCCCGGGCTCGTACGAGCAGATCGACACCAGCATGACGTTCAAGGAGCGGCTGTACGACCTGTGGTTGTCGCCGGTCAACGGCCTCTACGGCATCCGCGAGGTCTCCGAGCCCGTCGAGGAGGTGACGCCGGAGCAGCAGGCTGTCGCAGACGAGACCTGTGAGGGTGCGCCTGCCGAGCTCGTCACCGCACCGGGCAACACCGGGCCGTACAACGAGGGTTCGCTGTTCGGTGCCGCCCAGGTGTTCTTCTTCGTGCTGGCGATCGGTGCGTTCATCACGGTCACCATCAAGACCGGGGCGCTCGATGCCGGTATCGCGCGATTGACCCACAGGTACCGGACCCGCGCGAACGTATTGATAGTCGTGCTGATGATCGTGTTCTCCCTGGGTGGCACGACGTACGGCATGGCGGAGGAGACACTGGGCTTCTACGCCTTGATCGTGCCAATCTTCGTAGCCCTCGGGTACGACCGATTGCTCGGCGCCGTGGTCATCCTGGTGGGAGCCGGGACGGGGACCATGGCATCGACGGTCAACCCGTTCGCAACCGGTGTTGCATCCGATGCTGCAGGCATCGATCTGGGTAACGGCATCATCCTGCGGTTCCTGATGTACATCGTGCTCACGGCCACGTCGATCTTCTTCGTCCTGCGGTACGCCCGCAAGATCAAGGGTCACCCCGAGAAGATGCTCGTGCCGTGGACCGATGAGGACAAGGCCCTCGAGATGGAGAGCGAGGGTGAACCGCCCGAGATGACCGGCTCGCAGAAGGCCGTCATGTGGGTGTTCGCGCTGTCCTTCGTGCTGATGATCTTCTCGGTCGTGCCGTGGGCGGACCTGCCGGGTCTTGGTGACATCTCCTGGATGGAGCGCATCACGCTCTACTGGTACTTCCCGGAGCTGGCGGCGATGTTCCTGGTCGCGGCCATCATCATCGGACTCATCGGCAAGCTCGGTGAGGAAGGGATGGTCAACGCGATCATCTCCGGCATGGGTGACTTCATCGGTGCGGCGTTCATCATCGCCTTCGCCCGTGGTGTGACCGTGGTGATGAACAACGCAGGTATCACCGACACCGTGCTGCACTCTTTGGAGAGTCTGGTCACGGACCTGTCGGGTGCCTTGTTCGCAGTGATGATGTTCATCGTCAACATCCCGCTGGCGTTCCTGGTCCCGTCGTCCTCGGGTCACGCGACCCTTGCGATGCCGATCATGGCCCCGCTCGGCGATTTTGCCGGCGTCAGCCGCGCCATCGTGGTGACCGCCTACCAGTCGGCCTCGGGATGGGTGAACCTGTTCACGCCCACCTCCGCGATCGTCATGGGTGGTCTGGCCATCGCCAAGGTCAGGTACGACCGGTACCTGAAGTGGGTGTGGCCACTGCTGCTGGTCCTGTTCGTGCTGACCTGCGTGCTCCTCGCGCTCGGGACGGCCGTGCCCGCAATCGGCGGCAACTGACAACACGGCCGCGGCCCCCGGCTCCCTCGTGGACCGGGGGCCGCGGTCTGTCCGGTAACCACCACGACGACGCTGCGGCACGCGTGGGAAACTAGCGGTCGTGACCACCCGACGCATCGCCTACCAGGGCGAACCCGGCGCCAACTCCCATCTGGTGTGCAAGCAGCACTACCCCGAGATGGAAGCGATGGCCTGCGCGTCGTTCGAGGACGTCTTCTCAGCCACGGAGAGCGGCGAGGCGGATCTGGCGATGATCCCGATCGACAACTCGATCGCGGGTCGGGTCAGCGACATCCACCATTTCCTGCCGGCCTCCAGCCTGCACATCGTCGGCGAGCACTTCCTGCGCATCCAGTTCGCACTCATGGCCCTGCCAGGGGCGAGCCTGGATTCGATCAAGACGGTTCACAGTCATGTGCACGCACTCGGCCAGTGTCGCAAGGTCATCCGGGAGCTGCAGTTGCGACCGGTCATCGCGGGGGACACCGCAGGTGCGGCCCGGGAGGTCGCGGAGTCCGGCGACCTGACGCAGGCGGCCATCGCCCCGCCGCTGGCCGCAGAGACCTACGGGCTCGAGATCCTGCGCGACGACGTGGAGGACGAGCAGCACAACACCACACGCTTCGTGGTGTTGTCGCGCGCGCTGGTCCAGGCGCCGCGCGGTGACGGTCCGATCGTGACGTCGTTCATCTTCAACGTGCGCAACATCCCCGCAGCGCTCTACAAGGCGCTCGGGGGGTTCGCCACCAACGGCGTCAACATGACCAAGTTGGAGAGCTACATGGTCGGTGGCGCGTTCTCCGCGACGCAGTTCCTCGCCGAGGTGGACGGGCATCCGGATGACCCGCCGCTCAAGCGCGCGTTGGAGGAACTGCGGTTCTTCACCACAGATGTCAAGATCCTCGGTGTCTACCCCGCCGACCCGGGGCGCCGGGGCTGATCGGCCACTAGGCTTGCGGCCATGAGTGGAGCCGCGAAGAGCAACGTGCTGATGTTCCTCGCGGCGATGTGCGCGGTGGGAACCGTATGGCTCGCCGTGGTGGCCGTCACTGGGCCGAACCTTGTGTACGCCGTGATGGCGGTGCTGCTGGCGGTCGCGACCGTGATCGCATGGCGGGCCTATCGCGCGCTGCTGCGCGAACTCGATGCGCAGGAGCGCCGGACATGACGAAGCGCCGCTCCCTTCCCGGGTGAGCGGCGCTTGCGACAGATTTCAGGACACGACGCCCAGGGCTCCGGGGGAGACCGCCTCGGAGATCTCGGCTGCCGCGGCCACGGCTCCTTCGCCGCGCTGGCGGGGGAACTGGGCAAGAGCGATGCGCACATACACGCGCTCGCGCTCCTCCTCGGTCAACCCGCCCCACACCCCGTAGGGCTCACGAGCGCGGATGGCGTAGTCGGCGCAGTCGATGCGCACGTCGCACCGGGCGCACACGGCCTTCGCCGCCCGGTCCCGTCGAAGTCGTGCGAGCCCCCGCTCGTTCTGTGGGTGGAAGAACAACTCCGGGTCGGCCTCGCGACAGGAACCGATCTCCTGCCAGTCCCAGGTGGCATCGGCCGGCACTTGTGACAGAGGTTGTTGCGGCATCTAGACCTTCTCCAATCAGCCGGCTGAGCCGGCGACAGGCCACTCACACCTGCTGTGAGCGGTCTCCCTCCTTGCGCTTTCGTGACGTCTTCACTGATGTCATCGGAGAGCGCTAACCACGACTTGAACGCTACTGACAGTGAGCGGTTGGGGCATCGTCCGTTCGGTTGGTCTGAGCCTCAGCCGTTCGATGACATTATGCGCAGAGTAATCACAGTGGGGTCAAGCCATTCGCATGAATCGGCCCTGTGGGACAGATCGGACACGCAGCGTCACACGAAAGAGCGAATCGCGCCGGAAGGAGCGGTATTGCGCATCCTCACTGTGTGTGAGATGAGTGCCCCTGGCGCTGTGATCTGGCTCACGTAGACTCATCCGTATGGCTGCTTCTGATCCACTGGAAAGCCCAGGGCTGTCCGGCGACACCCTGGTCGAGTCCGAGCCCCAGCTCGAGGAGGGCGACCATGAGCGGTTCGCCCACTACGTCAAGAAGGACAAGATCCTGGCCAGTGCCGTGATGGGTGAGCCGGTCGTGGCCCTGTGCGGCAAGGTCTGGGTTCCCAACCGTGATCCCTCTCGCTTCCCCGTGTGTCCGACGTGCGAGGCGATCTACAAGGGACTGGCCCCCGGCGGCGACGATCCGGGGGAGTAGGACGTCGGGAGGCATGAACCTCCGAAAGCCGGATACCAGCACCTGAGACCGACACTCCGGCGTCCGGTGATGGTCACCTGGGCGACACGGCGAGAAGGTGGTGTAGATGACTGCAGAGACTTCACAGACGCTCGACCGCGGGTTGACCCTGCTGACCTTGCTCGCGGATCATCCCGAGGGGATGCGCGTCAGCGAGATCGCAGCGGAACTCGGGATCGGGCGAACGGTGGTGTATCGCCTCGTTGTGACGCTTGAGAAGCACGCGCTCCTGCGACGGGCCGCCGATGGCAGGTGTCACGTGGGCCTCGGCTTGATCGGCCTCGCCCGGCAGGTGCAGCCCCTGTTGCGGGAGGCAGCATTACCTGCTCTGCGTCGCCTCGCCGACGCCACGACCGCCACGGCGCACCTGACCATCACCGATGGTGCCGATGGGCTGGTCGTGGTCGCGGTGGCCGAGCCGCCACGGGCGGAGTTGTTCGTGGGGCTGCGGGTGGGATCGCGCTCCGGGCTCGAAGACACCGCCGCGGGGCAGGCGATCCTGTTGTCGCGTCGCGGTGATTCCCGGCCGGTTGTGGCACCGCCTCGTGGTCCCGGCGCCGTCGCGTCGGCCGCGGCGGCCGTGTCGGTACCGGGCATCGAGGCGGTTGTGGGGCTCTACGTGCTCACCCCGCCGGACGAGACCGTCCTGACCGAGTTGATCTCGGCCCGAGACGCGATCGCCACCAGGTTGAGGTGAAGCGGGTCAGCCGGCCGGGGGCTGACCGGTCTTCTTGGTCGGGCCCCAGCATCCGTTGATGGTGGCGACGATTCCGTCGACGGCCTGACGGGTGGACAGCGGGCTGTAGGACTGGGGCCGGTCGTTGACCAGTGCGGAGAAGATCTTCAACTCGCCGTCCTCGCCCTTGGTGTACCCGGAGAGGCCGATCGTGTCGAACAGGGTCCCGGTCTTGGCGAAGACCTGGCCCGCGGCGCATTTGCTGGGGCTGGTGGTGAAGCGGCCCGTGCTGGCCGACAGCGTCCCGGTGCGTCCGCCGACGGGCAGGGAGTCGAGGAACGACTCGAACTCGGGGTGCTCCTCGGTGTCCAAGCCCTCGGCGAGCAGTCCGGTGAGCAGTCGGGGGGTCAGGCGGTCGTCGCGGGACAGCCCACTGCCGTCCATCAGGCGCAGTCCGGTGGTGTCGAGGCCGAGTTCGCGCAGGGTGTCGCGGGCAGCCAGTCGCCCGCCCTTGAACGTGCCCTTGCGCCCCCGCTCGACGGCGACCTGGCGGTAGAGCATCTCCGCGATGTTGTTCTCGCTGACCTGCAGCATGTAGCGGACCTGGGCGGCCACGGTGTCCCCGGTCACTGCGGCGGCGACGGGAGCGGACTCAGGGGCGTCCTGATGTCCGGCGGTGCGGGCCTTGATCCCGCGGGCGCGCAGCGCGGAGGTGAAGACCCCACCGGCCTCCTGGGCCGAATCCCACTGGTAGACACCGATGCGCCCGAGTGGCCGCACCGGCCGGGCGATGTAGGGCTGGTAGGAATCCGTCCAGCCCGGTCCCTTCTTCGGGGTCCCGTACAGAGAATCGTCCACGAGGACCTTCACTGCTGGGCGCGTCTTCGCCGGTGTCACCAGCGGGCACGGGTTCTTGGTGGTGGACTTGCGGGTCTTGCCGTCGACGGTGCAGGTCTTGGGCCGGTAGTCCGCAGGCTGCACGAGATCGGGCAGCAGCGCGTTCGTGCGCAGGTACTTCGCGGTGGCCTTCGCGAGTCGAGTGAGTTCGTCGACCCCGAGTGTGGTGTCCCCGCCGCCGCGCAGGATGACCGTGCCCTTCTGTGGGACGAGTGTGTCAGTGGTCATGCGGGTGTCGGGTCCGAGCACTTTGAGCGCCGTGAGGGCGGTGACGATCTTCATGTTGGACGCCGGCCGCATCGGGGTCTGGGCCATCCGGGAGTAGATGGGTTCTCCGGAACTGGCATCCACCACGTCGAGGCCGAACGAGTTGCCGATGCGCGGGTTGCTGACGCGAAGGGGCACCAGGAATGCGATGGCCGCGTTGGCCTGCGCACTCGAGACCTTCGCCGTGAGGCGTGCCGCGGCAGCTGCGGCGTCAGCCCGCTCGGCCAGGGAGTCCGAATCGGCGAGGGCGGGCGTGGCACAGCAGACGAGGGCAGCTGTGGACAGGGCAATGACGGACCGCATGGAAACCAACGGTAACCCCGGGCCGCTGCGCAACCCGGCACGCGGTCGTCGCACGGGGGAAATGAGCCTCTGAAATGAGGCGTATCGACCGTTAACCGGACGCCAGAGACTCCTTGCGCCGTCCGGTTTACACTGGGAACACGTGATTCATGTTTTCCGTGCTGCGTGTCGATGCAGTGGGGGACACGACTGGGAGGCTCCATGAAGCGCCGAGGCGCGGTCGTTGCTGCTCTGGCAGCCGGCTGCATGACCGCTGCTGCGGTCGCCCCGCTGCATGCTGCCCCGGAACCCCGCCG
>WBZM01001531.1_pt1 | contig 22503 bp, 21 predicted proteins | sample 5204271 | NCBI WGS metagenome assembly WBZM01 (sample SAMN12344346, study PRJNA552823) | activated sludge metagenome | biome: Activated sludge suspended growth; feature: Nitrification reactor; material: Wastewater; isolation source: activated sludge from nitrification reactor of wastewater...
GTGAAGCGGCTCCCGCTGGTGACGACGGCGACGATGCCGATCGACCGTGCCATCTCGACGGCCGGCGGGGTGGGGCTCGACGAGGTCGACGACCGGTTCATGCTCCGTCGACTGCCCGGCGTGTTCGTGGCCGGCGAGATGCTCGACTGGGAGGCGCCGACGGGCGGCTACCTGTTGCAGGCGTCGTTCAGCACGGCCGTCGCCGCGGCCGAGGGCGCGCTCGCCTGGCTGGCCGAACGGCAGGCGGACCCCGAGGCGACATCGGGTCGGGCGTCGCACGGCTGACGCACGGCTGACGCACGGTCGGTCGGCGACCTCCCGGACGCTCGACCCGACGGCACCGATGGCGCGCTGGAAGACTCGACCCATGAGCACTCGACTGAGCGGAACCGGCATCTGGAGCGGCATGTTGCGGTACGGCGACCCCGCGGCGGCCGCCGCGGCCGCCACCGAGCTCGAGGCCCAGGGCTGGTCGGCCCTCTGGATCCCCGACGTCGGCGGCGACCTGTGGACGCCGCTCGGGAACCTGCTCGACGCCACCTCGACCGTCACGATCGCCACGGGCATCCTCAACATCTGGATGCACACCCCGGAGGAGTCCGCGGCCGAACACGCCCGGCTCACCGCCATGCACGGCCCGCGCTACCTGTGCGGCATCGGCATCAGCCATCGCCCCTTCATCGACCACGTCAACTCGCCCGGCACCTACACCAAGCCGGTCGAGACCATGGCGGCCTACCTCGACGGCCTCGACGCGGCCGCCACGCCGCTCGCGGTCGGTGATCGCGTGATCGCCGCGCTCGGCCCGAAGATGCTCGAGCTCGCCCGCACCCGCAGCGCCGGCACCCACCCCTACCTGGTCACCCCCGAGCTCACCGCCAAGGCACGCGCGGGCATCGGCGACGGGCTCGTCGCCAGCGAGCAGGGTGTGGTGCTCGAGACCGATCCGACGAAGGCCCGCGAGATCGCCCGCCTCCACCTGGCCACCTATCTCGGCCTGCCCAACTACGCGAACAACTGGAAGCGGCAGGGGTTCACCGACGACGACATCGCCGACGGAGGCAGCGACCGCCTGGTCGACGCGCTGGTGGTGTGGGGCGACGAAGCTGCCATCGCCGCACGGGTGCAGGCGCACCGCGACGCCGGCGCCGACCACGTGTGCGTGCAGGTACTGACCGCCGACCCGCAGGCGCTGCCGGTCGACGAATGGCGCGCCCTCGCACCGGCCCTCGTCGCCACCTGATGGGGTGAGTGCGCGCATCGTGTGACACGACGGCGCGGAACCCGGCGCGTCGCCGTCACACGGTCGCGACATTCGGCCGCGACGATCGTCGCCATGCTCGAACTGCAGATGACGTCCGTGGCCGGCTGCGCCGTGGTCCGTGCTCGAGGCGCTGTGGCCGACGTGGTCGACGCCGAGACCCTCGCCGATGCCGTCGGCTTCGTGCCGATCGACGACCACTTGGTCGTCGACCTCCGCGATGTCGTGCACCTCGACCCCCGCGCCGCCGAGGTCGTCGCCGGCGCTCTCGTGCGGCGGCTCGTCTGTGCCGAGACCGTGGTGGTGTCGGACCGGCCCGAGGTGACGATGCAGCTCGTGCTCGCGGACGCCGACCGGCTCGCGCCGCTGGTGGCCGACCTCGAGCAAGCCCACCAGGTGATCCGGGCCCGTGCCGGGATCTCGCACCTCGATGCGTTCAGCGGGTACTCGGGCGGGTACCCGGGCGGCATCGCGGAGGTGGCCTGATGTCGTGGCTCTTCGACCGACTCTGCGAGTTGGCCGTGGCCGACCGCGTCGAGGTGGTGGTCGCGGCGAGCCACGGGCCGGACGAGCGGCGAGAGCTCGCCGAGGTGATCACCCGGCTCGCGCTCGTTCCCGCCGCCGAGACCACGGTGCTGCCGGGTGGCCACCCACCCGGCGCCGTGCTCGGCCCGCCGCTGCAGCTCGTCGAGCTCACCGGGACCGGTGCGGTCGACCGAGCGCCGGCGAGCGCGTCGGCGGTCGTCGAGCAGTTGTTGCAGGACGCGACGGAGCGTGGCCTGGCGCTGCGCCTCGAGGGGGCGCGTGCAGCACTGCGGACGGTCGCCGACGCGCGCGGGGACGCGCCGACGGGGCGCGCCGGTGCCGCGGCACTGGTGGTGGCCACCGACCGCCCGGGCACCGGCGAACTGCTGCGCGAGGCGAGCCGATCGGGGCTCGGGATCGCCGTGGGCGGGGTCGACCCGCAGGCAGCCGTCACGATGGACGACTTCTTCGGCGTGGTGTCGATCCTGGACGCACTGGCCACCCTGCGCGGCTTCGCCTGCGGCGCCGATCCGCGCAGCGACCAGCTGCTCCGCCGGATCGCGTGACGGCCGGTCAGACCGGCGCTGGCGAGGCGGTGTCGACCGAGGCGAGCTCGACGTAGTCGTCGCGGGACACCCGCTCACCCGAGGACTCGCCCGACGGGAGCGGCACCGCGATCGGGCCGTCCGCCACCGAGAAGGCGACGAGGCCGACGCCGCGCAGGTCGGTCAGCGTGAGCACGATCTGCCCGACGGCGAGCACCTGGTCGCCGGCGGGGATGTCGGAGAACGACGCGGCCAGCTCGACGCGGGCGATGCCACCCGACACTTCGGCGGACACCAGGACCGCTGCGTCGGGGATGGCCGACCGGAGCGACCGGCTCTGCTCGTCCTCGTCGGGGCCCGACAGCAGCTCGTCGAGCGCACGCTGCGCCGTGACCGGGCGCTCGATCTCGTGCCGGGAGGCGACGAGCAGGCCGTCGCGGACCAACCACACGTCGATCGACTCGCGGTCGTCCGGTTCGGTGGGCGTGGTCGTGTCCGACGCCAGGAGCCCCTCGGGGATGCGCTCGGCCGGTACCGGACGCGCGCCGTTCTCGACCGGGACGCCGCACCCGGCGAGCACCGTCACCGCGCACACGAGGGCGAGATCGTGGGTCCACCGACCTCTCATCGCCGACCTCCGGGGAACCGGACCGTGAAGCGAGCGCCTCCCCAGGGGCTGTCGGTCACACCGACCGTGCCCCCGTGCATCCTCACGTGTTCGTCGACGAGCGAGAGACCGAGCCCGGTGCCCTTCGGCCGGCCGGGCGGCTGCTCGGCGTTCCCGCGATGGAAGCGGCCGAAGATCGCGATCCGCTCCTCGGGAGGCACGCCGGGGCCGGCGTCGTCGACGCACACGACCAGGTCGCCGTCGACGCGAGTGAGTTCGACCGCGGTGACCCCACGGCCGTAGCGATCGGCGTTCTCGAGCAGGTTCGCGAGCACTCGCTCGAACCGTGTGCGGTCGAGCCGGTGCAGGACGTCGTCACCCAGTTCGTTGCGCAGGCGTGTGGGATCGACCCCGCCCGCCACCATCGCGCGAGCGGTCACCACCGGCACGTCGACCTCGTCGAGCTCCAGCTCCGAGACGCCGGCGTCGATGCGCGAGATCTCGAGCAGCTCGAGGGTGAGCCGCCGGAGGTGGTCGACCTGCTGATCGAGCACGTCGACCGCGAACCGCGCCCGGTCGGTCAGCTCGGACCGCCTGGCCAACCCGACCGCACTCGCCATCGCCGTCAACGGGGTGCGCAGCTCGTGGCTCACGTCCGCCGTGAAGCGGAGCTCGCGGTCGATCCGTGCTTCGAGCGACCCGGCCATCTCGTTGAACGACGCCGCGACCGGGAGCAGGTCGGGGTCGTCGGCCACGGCGAGGCGCTGCTTCAGATCGCCGGCGCTCATGGCCTGGGCCACCTGTGCCACCTGGGTGAGCGGTCGGAGGAGCCGACGTGAGGCGAACCACCCTGCCCCGGCCCCGAGGACCGTGGTGACCGAGGCACCGACCACCAGGACGGTGAGCAGGGTCTCGAGCGTCCGCTCGTACTCGCTGAGCGGCACGAACTCGAAGTAGTCGGCGTCGACGCCGGGAAGTGCCACCCCCACGACCAGGTAGGGGTTGCCGTTGATCCGGACGCGCTGCAGGGCAGCCTCGTCGGCGCGGACGTCGCTGACGAGCCCGTCGGGGATCCGGTCCTCGTTGAGCTGCACCACGGTGGCGAGCCAGGTGTCGCCCACGCGCACCACGCTGCGGGCGTTGGTGAGCGAGCGGATCGAGTCGGCCAGTCGCTCCGCGGCGTCCGACTCGCCCGCCACCGCAGCGGCGGCGGTGTCGCCCGCGGCGACGAGGCCCTTCACGACGAGCGCGTTCACGACGACCTGACGCGTCGCGAGGTCTTCGCGCTGGTCGAGCAGGAACCAACGGCCGAGTTGGTAGGTCACGACGCTCAACGTGATCGACAGCACCAGCGCCGACAGCGCGAACGCCGTGGCGGAGCGAGCACGCAGCCCGCGGGGCAGCAGCCTCATCGGCGTCCGGTGGTGAGGCGGTAGCCGAGCCCGCGCACGGTCTGGATGATGTCCGGGTTCGAGGGGTCGTCCTCGACCTTGGCCCGCAGGCGCGCCACGTGGGTGTCGACCAGCCGGCCGTCGCCCTGGTACGAGTAGCCCCACACGGCATCGAGCAGCTGGTCGCGCGACCACAGCCGATCGGGGTGCTGGGCGAGATGGCTGAGCAGCTGGAACTCGGTCTTGGTCAGAGCGATCTCGACCCCGTCGCGCAGCACTCGACCCTCGATCGGCCGGACGTCGAGCGAGCCGACGAAGATCGACGTGGGCACCGAGCCGGTGGTGCCACCCGCACGACGTCGCAACCGCGCCCGCACGCGGGCCAGCAGCTCGCGGTCGTTGAACGGCTTGGTGACGTAGTCGTCGGCACCGACCTCGAGCCCGGCCACCACGTCGTGGCTGTCCTGCTGCGCGGTGACCATGATGATCGGCACGTCGCTCGTGCGTCGCAGCTCGCGGCAGACGTCGAAACCGTTCATCCCGGGCAACCGCAGGTCGAGCAGCACCAGGTCGACCGGATGGCGAGCGAAGACGTCGATCGCGTCGCTGCCGGTCGCGGCCTCGACGACGGTGAGCCCGTCGTCCTCCAGCAGCATCCGCACCAAGGACCGCACCGCATGGTCGTCCTCCACCACCATCACCGTTTCCGTCACGACACCTCCCGTTCGCACCCGTGTCCGGGCGCGACCCCACACGGACGGGTGAGCGATACCCGGCCACGATGCCGTGCACACGTCGACGTGACGTCGCGAACTCGTGCCGATCGTGTGTCGGACGTGTGTCGGCGTCAGGTCGTCACGACGTCGATCACCGGGTCCGCCCTGAAGGGCGCGGGGTCGCGTCAGCCGCTGCCGCGGAAGCGATCGAGCTGACGGCGCTCGCGTTTGGTGGGTCGGCCCGTCGACCGGTCGCGGACGAACAGCGGTCGCACGTACTCCTCACGCGGTGGGGGCGGTGGGCTGTGATCGACGTAGCACGTGACCGCGACCGGCGCGCCGACGCGCTTCTCGATCAGCCGCGCCACCTCGAGCACGCGCTCGTGGTCGCCGATCGTGGCGCTCACCCGGTCGCCGGCCTGCACCGGGGTGGCCGGCTTGGCGCGGGCGCCGTTCACCTTCACGTGGCCACCGTCGATCGCCGTGGTGGCCGCCGTGCGCGTCGGGTAGAGGCGCACCGCCCACAGCCACTTGTCGACGCGCGTCCGTGCCGGGTCCATCGCCAGATCATCGCAGCCGGCGTGACGTCCTGGCATCCCTCGGTCCCGGGACGCGAGGCTGTCGCCGTGCAGACGGCAGGTCCCGGCGACGAGTACGTGACGATCGACGCGGGCGACACCGTCTGGCGCTTCGAACGTCGGTTCCTGGGGTCGAACTGGACCTGCATCTGGGGACGCGGGTGCCACGGCATCGGACCCGAGCGGGCCGCTCACCTGCAGCACGGCTGTTGCTCGCTCGGCGCCGAGCTCGACGGGCTCGACGAGGCGCGCAACGTGGCCGCGCTGGCATCGACGTTGTCGCCGACGGTGTTCCAGCACCACCACGTGGCAGTCCGCGACGGCATCGCGTCGGACGACACGTTCACGAACACCCGCGTGGTCGACGGTGCCTGCATCTTCCTCAACCGGCCCGGATTCGCCGGTGGCGCCGGGTGTGCGTTGCACCTCGGGGCCGTCGCGGCCGGCGAGCCACCGATCGACTGGAAGCCGTCGGTGTGCTGGCAGCTGCCGATCAAGGTCGACTGGGCGATGCGCGACGACGACGTCGAGGTCGCGACCGTGCGTGGCTGGGCACGTCGTGACTGGGGCGACGACGGCGACACCATGGCATGGGTGTGCACCGAAGAGCCCGAGGCCTACGTGGGCGATGCCCCCGTGATCGAATCCCTGGCCGACGAGCTCGCCGCCGTCACCGGCGACGAGGTGTTCGTCGAACTCCGCCGCCGCTGGCGCTGAGCATCAGCGCCGCATGCGCACCAGCAGCCACACCTCGGCGGCCACGCCGAACAGGCCGGCACCGATGAGGCCGAGCGTGCCGCTGGTGGTGGCGTCGCGGGTGAGCAGCACCGCCCCGCAGCCGAGCGCCCCGAGCAACACCACACCGGACACCACCGACACCACCCGCTCGAGTCGGGTGAGGTCGCGGTCGTAGCGGATGCCCGACGACGTCGCCCCCTCGGACTTCAGCACCTCGCCGAGCCACTGCACCGGAGCGCCGCTCACCCACAGCGACGCCGGTGCCCAGATCGCGAGCGTGGCCACGATCCAGCGTTCGGCGCTGTCGGCGACCCCCGGCGAACTCTCGACCACGGCGGCCATGGTGTAGGTGGAGGCCACCGTGGTGAGCACCACCAGCAGCGCCTTGATGTAGCGCAGCACGATCACCTGCACGCGCAGCACGTGGCGCGCCATGCCGTACTCGATCTTGGCGACCTCGTCGATGAGGTACCGGTCGCGCACGCCGGCGAGCAGCAGCAACGCCTCGGCCCGCGACGCATCGCTGGGGTCGTCGGTCGCGGCCAGCCCGTCGTAGGCGGCGATCTGCGCGTCGATGTGGCGGCGTGCGACGTCGTTGCGCGGCACGAGCAGCTCGACGTTCGAGGGATCGTTGCGCCGTGCCTGCAGCTCGGCGGCGGCGGTGGGCCCGAGCTCGTCCATCGGGAGGTGGAGGCTCGTCAGCGTGAACCGCGGGGTGAACGTGGTGCCCCGCTCGCCCGCGACGTGGTTGGCGTGGAAGTAGAACCGCGTGATCTCGTACAGCAGCAACCACACGACGGCGAAGGTGAGGCCGAGGGTGCACACCACCAGGGCTGCCAGCACGTAGTGCAGCGGCGTGTTGGTGGACAGCAACGACTCGAGCACGTTCACCACCGAGTCGCGACCGACGGCCGGGAGCAGCACCAGTACGCCCGCACCCGAGAGCAGCGCCGTCACCACGCGGTGGATGGTCGACAGTCGCACGTCCGATCGCTGCAGGTAGGCGCGCATCGCCGCGCGCTCGTCGATGGTGAGCTCCACGGCCGTCACGATCGCACAGCCGGAGCCCGGCGGACGTGGATGCCCGGCCGGCGTGGTGAAGGCGGCGTGAAGAAGCGCTCGGTCGGCGTGAAGAAGGCGTGAAGGCGCTTCCGGCGTGAGCACTGCGGGGCGTACACCGGTTTCCGCTCGACCGACCGGACGAGCGGAACCGGAGGAGGCCGTAGATGGGCGACGTGGTGATGGTGGCGACGATGGTCGCCTTCGTCCTGCTGTGCGTGGGCTACGTGGGGTGGTGCGATCGGATCCTGACGAGCGACGACGCCGAGCAGGCCGACGCCGAGGCGGTGTCGTGATGTTCGCCTCGTCCGTCGACAACTGGGTCGGGCTCTCGCTGGCCGTGGTCGCGGTCCTCTACCTCGTGTTCGTCCTCGTGTACCCGGAGCGCTTCTGATGAGCTGGCAGAACTTCGTCCAGGCACTCGCGCTCGTCGCGTTGCTCGCGGTGACGGTGCCGCCGCTCGGGCGCTACATCGCCGCGGTCTACGGCAGCCGTGACGACGGCACCGCCCCCGGCGACCGTTGGTTCGGTCCCCTCGAGCGCGGCATCTACCGGCTGTGCCGCATCGACGAGCGTCGTGAGCAGCGCTGGAACGTGTACGCGATCTCGCTGCTCGCCTTCTCGCTCGTGTCGTTGCTGGGTCTCTACCTGCTGCTCCGACTGCAGGGTGGTCTCCCGTTCAACCCGAGCGGTCGTGATGGCGTGTCACCGACGGGGGCGTTCAACACCGCGGTGAGCTTCGTCACGAACACCAACTGGCAGTGGTACTCGGGCGAGGTGGCGATGAGCCACCTGTCCCAGATGATCGGCCTGGCGGTGCAGAACTTCGTGTCGGCCGCCGTGGGCTTCGGTGTGATCGTCGCGATCATCCGTGGGATCACCCGTACGAAGCACCGCTCGCGCTCGCTCGGCAACTTCTGGGTCGACCTGGTCCGGGGAACCGTCCGGATCCTGCTCCCGCTGTCGTTCGTCTTCGCGATCCTGATCGCCTCGCAGGGCGTGGTGCAGAACCTGTCCGGTTCGACGTCGGCCACCCTGGTCGACCCGGCCGCGGCCGAGGTCGTGGGCGGCTCGACGCAGGCGATCCCCGGTGGCCCGGTCGCCTCGCAGGTCGCGATCAAGCAGCTCGGCACCAACGGCGGTGGCTTCTACAACGCCAACTCGGCACACCCGTTCGAGAACCCGAACCCGATCACCAACCTCCTCGAGAACTGGGCGATCCTGGTGATCCCGTTCGCGCTGGTGGTCGCGTTCGGCATCCTCGTGAAGGACCGCCGTCAGTCGCGGCTGCTCGCCGCGGTGATGGTGCTGTTCCTCGTGTGCATCACGGCGTTCTCGATGTTCGCCGAGTCGAACGGCAACCCGGAGCTGTCGGCGCGTGGTGTCGACCAGTCGATCTCGACGACGCAGTCGGGCGGCAACATGGAGGGCAAGGAGCTGCGCTTCGGCACGAGCGCCTGCACGCTCTGGGCCGGGTCGACGACGGGCACGTCCAACGGGTCGGTCAACTGCATGCACGACTCGTTCACGCCGCTCGGCGGTCTGGCGCCGATGTTCCAGATGATGTTGGGCGAGGTGTCGCCCGGCGGCATCGGCGTCGGCCTGATGGGCCTGCTCGTCAACGCGCTGCTCGCCGTCTTCATCGCCGGCCTCATGGTCGGCCGAACGCCGGAGTACCTGGGCAAGAAGGTGCAGGCCGCCGAGATGAAGCTCGTCACCCTGTACATCCTGGCGATGCCCATCGCGCTGCTCGGTTTCGCGGCGGCGTCGATGGCGCTGAAGAGCGCCGCCACCTACCAGTCCGGTCCCCACGGACTCTCGGAGGTGCTGTACAACTTCGCCTCCGCCGCCAACAACAACGGCTCGGCCTTTGCGTACCAGGGCACGGGCACCCAGTGGTACACGGTGACCCAGGGCGTCGCGATGTTGATCGGCCGCTTCTTCCTGATCATCCCCGCGCTGGCGATCGCCGGCTCGCTCGCCGGCAAGCCGAAGGTGCCCACCACGGCCGGCACGTTGCCGACGCACACCCCGCTGTTCGGCGCACTGGTCACCGGTGTGGTGATCGTCGTCGCCGGCCTCACCTTCTTCCCCGCCCTCGCCCTGGGCCCGATCCTGGAGCACCTGTCGCTGTGAGCACGACCACCCTCGAACCATCCGCACCGCGCGCGCCGAAGGTGCGCACCAAGCCCGACGCGTCGTCGATCTTCGACCGCACGATCGTCCGGTCCGCCACGGTGGACTCGTTCCGCAAGCTCGACCCACGGGTGCTCGCCAAGAACCCGGTCATGTTCATCGTCGAGGTGGGTGCCGTGCTCACCACGGTGCTCTTCGTCCGGGACCTCGGCGACGCCGACACCCAGCAGAACGTCTTCGCCGCGTTGGTGGCGGGCTTCCTGTGGTTCACCGTCCTGTTCGCCAACTTCGCCGAGGCGATGGCCGAGGGCCGTGGCAAGGCGCAAGCCGCAACGCTGCGTGCCACCCGGGCCGACACCACCGCCACCGTGTTGCTGCCCGACGGCAGCACCGTCAGCCGTTCGTCGGCCGACCTGCAGGTCGGCGATCGCTGCGTGGTCGTCGCCGGCGAGGTGATCCCCGGTGACGGCGACGTGATCGAGGGCATCGCGACCGTCGACGAGTCCGCGATCACCGGCGAGTCCGCACCCGTGATCCGCGAGAGCGGCGGTGACCGCAGTGCGGTCACGGGCGGCACGAGGGTGCTGAGCGACCGGATCGTCGTGCAGATCAGCGCGAAGCCGGGCGAGACCTTCCTCGACCGGATGATCGCGCTCGTCGAGGGCGCCGACCGGCAGAAGACGCCGAACGAGATCGCGCTGTCGATCCTGCTCGCCGGCCTCACGATCATCTTCCTGCTCGCCGTGGTCACGCTGCAGCCCTTCGCCATCTACAGCGGTGCCGAGCAGTCGATCATCGTGCTGGTCGCGCTGCTGGTGTGCCTCATCCCGACGACGATCGGTGGCCTGCTGTCGGCGATCGGCATCGCCGGCATGGACCGGCTGGTGCAGCGCAACGTGCTCGCCATGTCGGGACGTGCGGTCGAGGCCGCCGGCGACGTGACGACGCTGCTGCTCGACAAGACCGGAACGATCACCTTCGGCTCGCGTCAGGCGGCCGAGTTCATCCCGGTGCACGACACCACCGAGCTCGAGGTGGCGGAGGGCGCGCTCGTGTCCTCGCTGGCGGACGAGACGCCGGAAGGTCGTTCGATCGTCGACCTCGCCACCTCGGCGCACGGCCTCGTGCCGATCGATCCGGTCGGCGCAGACCTCGTGCCCTTCACGGCCCAGACCCGCATGTCGGGCATGGACCTGCCCGACGGCCGTCGCGTCCGCAAGGGCGCGGCCGACTCGGTGCGGCGCTTCGTCCAGGAGCAGGGCGGGACCGTGCCGCTCGAGCTGCTCCCGATCGTCGAGCAGGTCTCCCGCGACGGTGCCACCCCGCTCGTGGTGATCGACCAACGCCCCGGTGATGTGTGGCGCGTGCTCGGTGTGATCCGGCTGAAGGACACCGTGAAGCCGGGCATGCGCGAGCGCTTCGACGAACTGCGGGCCATGGGCATCCGCACGGTGATGATCACCGGTGACAACCCGCTCACCGCAGCGGCGATCGCGGCCGAGGCAGGGGTCGACGACTTCCTGGCCGAGGCCACGCCCGAGGACAAGATGGCGCTGATCAAGCGCGAGCAGGCGGGCGGCAACCTCGTCGCCATGACCGGGGACGGCACCAACGACGCGCCGGCGCTCGCGCAGGCCGACGTGGGCGTGGCGATGAACACGGGCACGCAGGCCGCGAAGGAGGCCGGCAACATGGTCGACCTCGACAGCAACCCGACCAAGCTCATCGAGATCGTCGAGGTCGGCAAGCAGCTCCTGATGACGCGTGGGTCGCTCACCACCTTCTCGATCGCCAACGACGTCGCGAAGTACTTCGCGATCATCCCGGCGATGTTCTCCGGGGTGCTGCCCGCGCTCGACCGCCTGAACGTGATGGACCTGCACAGCCCGCGGTCGGCGATCCTGTCGGCGGTGATCTTCAACGCGCTCGTGATCATCGGGCTCGTGCCGCTGGCCCTGAAGGGCGTGAAGTTCCGGGCGGAGGCCGCGTCGGCGGTGCTGCGTCGCAACCTGCTCGTGTACGGCCTCGGCGGGATGCTCGTCCCGTTCGTCGGCATCAAGCTCATCGACGTCGTCGTCGCTGCTCTGGGAGTGAACTGACATGCGCGTGTTCCTGCGTCAACTGACCCCGGCCCTGGTGGCCCTCGTCGCCTTCACGGTGCTGGTGGGCGTCGTGTACCCGCTCGTCACCACCGCTGTCGCACAGGTCGCCTTCGGGGACCGTGCCGACGGCAGCACCGTCGAGCGCGACGGCGTCGTCGTCGGCAGCGAGCTGATCGGCCAGACCTTCGTGTCGCCGCAGTACTTCCACCCGCGGCCGTCGGCCGCCGGAGCCGGGTACGACGGTTCGGCGAGCTCGGGCTCGAACCTCGGCCCGCTCAGCGAGGACTTCCTCGCGGCGATCGACGAGCGCGCGGCCGCGTATCGCGACGAGAACGGCCTCGCCGATGACGCCGACGTGCCGGTCGACGCCGTCACCGCGTCAGGCTCGGGTCTCGACCCGCACATCTCGATCGCGAACGCTCGCCTGCAGGCGCCGCGGGTCGCGACCGAACGCGGGTTGTCCGTGGAGCAGGTGCTCGCCCTCGTCGACGAGCACACGGACGAGCGGGCGTTCGGGGTGCTGGGCGAGCCGGGCGTGAACGTCCTCATGACCAACCTCGCGCTGGACGATCTCGTCGCGGCCGGGTGAGACTCCGGCGATGGCACGCGGCCAGCTCCGCATCTACCTCGGTGCGTCGCCCGGTGTGGGCAAGACGTTCGCGATGCTCAACGAGGGTCGGCGTCGCGCCGATCGCGGCACCGACGTCGTCGTCGGCGTCGTCGAGACCCATGGCCGGGTGAACACCGCCGCACAGATCGGTGACCTGGAGGTGGTGCCGAGACGCACGTTCGAGCACCGGGGCACCACGTTCACGGAGATGGACGTCGACGCGATCCTCGCGAGGCGACCGCGGATCGTGCTGGTGGACGAGTTCGCCCACACCAACGTGCCCGGCAGCCGACACGAGAAGCGATGGCAGGACGTCGAAGCGCTGCTCGACGCCGGGATCGACGTCATCTCCACCCTCAACATCCAGCACCTCGAGTCGCTGAACGACGTGATCGCGAAGATCACCGGCACCACCCAGCGCGAGACGGTGCCCGACGCCGTGGTGCGGCGCGCCGATCAGATCGAGCTCGTCGACATGTCGCCCGAAGCGCTCCGGCGCCGCATGGCACACGGCAACATCTACCCGGCCGAGCGCATCGACGCCGCGCTGACCAACTTCTTCCGCCCCGGCAACCTCGGCGCGCTGCGCGAGCTCGCGCTGCTCTGGGTCGCCGATCGGGTCGAGGAGTCGCTCTCGGCCTATCTGGCCCAGCACGGCATCGCCGACGCCTGGGAGACACGCGAGCGGGTGGTGGTGGGCCTCAGCGGCGCGCCGGGCGGCGACGCGCTGATCCGACGAGCCGCGCGCATCGCCGGTCGCGTCGGAGGCGAGCTGATCGGCGTGCACGTCGTGAGCGACGACGGCCTCACCCGCGACCACACCGCGGCGATCGCGGCACAACGGGCACTCGTCGAGTCGCTCGGTGGTCGGTCGCACGAGGTGGTCGGCCACGATCGGGCCGAGACGCTCGTCGAGTTCGCCCGCCGCGAGAAGGCGACCCAGTTGGTCATCGGCGCCACCGGTCGCAACCGCCGGTACGAGCTGTGGAACGGCTCGTTCGTGTCGAAGGTGACGCACCTCGCCCGAGACGTCGACGTGCACGTGATCGGGCGGGGACACGAGGACGATGCAGCGGCGTCGGGTGCACGAACCCGCGCGTGGGCAGCGCGGCCTCAGCGCATGGCGGTCGACCTGCGGCGGCAGGCGGTCGCCTGGACGCTGATGCTGCTCGGTCTGCCGGCGCTGACCGCGTTGTTCCACACCATCCACGACGAGGACGTGCCGACCGAGCTCGACCTGCCGACCGTGCTGCTCGTGTTCCTGGTGCTCACCGTCGCGGTCGCAGCCGTCGGCGGCATGGTGGCCGGCACGGTGTGTGCCATCGCCGGGTCGTTGCTCGTGAACTGGTGGTTCGTCGAGCCCCGCTACACGTTCACCATCGCCCGAGGGCACAACGTCATCGCCCTCGTCGTGTTCGTCGCGGTCGCGCTCGTCGTGGGTGCGGTGGTCGACGCCTCCGCGAGACGCGCGCTCGAGGCACGTCGCGCCCGTGCCGAGGCCGAGGCGCTGGCACGCAGCGCGACCAGCCTCGCCACCGACCCGGATCCGGTGCCGGCGCTGCTCGACGAGATCAGGCGCACCATGGCGCTCGACGGCGTGCGGCTCGCCATGGTCGATGCCGACGGCTGCTCGACCGTGATCGCCGAGCGCGGCACGGGCACCGAAGCGGCCGTGCCCGACGCCGTGATCGAGCTCCGGCCCGACGACGAGGGTCGCGCCCGACGGCTCGTCGCGATCGGTCGGCGCCTGTCGAACGACGACCGACGCGTGCTCACCACCCTGGCCGAGCAATTGGCCGTCGCGGCCGACACCGAGCGGCTCGGCCGTGAGGCGGCGGCTGCCGAGCGGCTGGGTGAGGTGGACGCCGTCCGGACCGCTCTGCTGCGCGCCGTCTCGCACGACCTGCGCACACCGCTCGCGACCATCAAGGCGCTCGTCTCCGGCGTGCTCGACCCGACGGCGCACTGGGGTGACGAACAGCTTCGCGAGGCGCTGGTATCGGTCGACCAGGAGACCGACCGGCTCAACCGGCTCGTCGGCAACCTGCTCGACGCCAGCCGGCTGCAGATCGGGGCGTTGGCGGTGTACCCGCGCCGGTGCGCGGCATCGGAGATCATCGACGCCGCGTTGCGCAGCCTCGGCCCGGACGCCCATCAGGTGGTCTGGGACACCGAGGACGATCTCGATCCCGTCGACGTCGTCGCCGACCCGGCGCTCGCCGAGCGCAGCCTCGCCAACGTGATCGGCAACGCGGTCCGGCACGGCGCGGCGCGCGGGCCGATCCGGGTGGGCGCGGAACGGGTCGCCGACGAGGTGCACCTCCGCGTGGTCGACCGCGGTCCGGGCATCCCGGTCGACCAGCGAGAGACCGTCCTGGCACCGTTCCAGCGACTCGGCGACACCAACACCGCCGACGGTGTCGGGCTGGGCCTCGCCATCGCCCAGGGGTTCCTCGATGCCATGGGCGGACGACTCGAGCTCGATGACACACCCGGCGGCGGCCTGACGGCCACACTCGTGCTGCCGGCCGCGGCCCCGGGTGGCGGACTGGCCGAGGAGGTGGACGGATGACGCGGGTGCTGGTCGTCGACGACGAGGTGTCCATCCGTAAGGCGCTCTCGCTCAACCTCGCCACACGCGGGTACGAGGTCGTGCTCGCCGACAGCGGTGAGGCCGCGATGCAGGCCGTCGCCGCCGAACACCCCGACATCGTGCTGCTCGACCTCGGGCTGCCCGGCATCGACGGCATCGGCACGCTCGAGGCCCTGCGCGGCTGGACGAAGGTGCCGGTGATCGTCCTGACCGTGCGCGACGACGAGGCGTCGAAGATCGCTGCACTCGACGCAGGTGCCGACGACTACATCACCAAGCCGTTCTCGATGGGCGAGCTGCTCGCCCGCCTTCGCGCAGCGCTGCGCCGCGCGCCCGACGCGGCGCCGGAGTCACCGATGGTCGTGGCCGACCACTTCCGGCTCGACCTGCCGGCGCACCGTGCGTTCACGGTCGCACCCGACGGCGCGGAGGTCGAGGTGAGGCTCACGCCGACCGAGTGGTCGATCGCGTCGTACCTCGGGCGCAACCCGGGTCGGCTGATCACCCACCGCCAGCTCGTCACCGCCGTCTGGGGCCCGACCTACGACCCCGACCCGAACCTGCTCCGAGTCCACATGGCGCACATCCGGCGAAAGCTCGAGGCCGACGCGGCACGGCCCCGCCACTTCATCACCGACTCCGGCGTCGGGTATCGCTTCGAGCCGACGGGCGGGCGCTAAGAATCCGATAACACCCACGCCCGGCCGATCGGGGGCGGATACAGATGTGCTCATGAGCACGAAGCCGCACACTCCCTCGCCGTTGCTTCGCTTCCTCCCGCCGTCGCAGGCCGAACGGCTGCGTCACGCGCTCGCCCTCATCGGCCCGGTCGTCGTGATCGCCGTCGCATGGGCGTCGACGAGCGTGCGCGGCACGATGGCGATCGCCAACGTGGCCCTCGTGATGGCTGCGATCACGGTGAGCATCGCGGTGGTGAGCTGGCGAGCCGGCCTGTCCACCTCGGTGGTCGCCGCGCTCGCGCTCAACTTCTTCCACACCGACCCCGTGCACTCCCTGCGGATCACGCAGGGCTCGGACGTGCTCGCGGTGGTGCTGCTCGCCACCATCGGCATCGCGGCCAGCGCGGCCACGGCGATCCGGGTGCGCGCCTTCGCCCATGAGCACGTGGCCGAGAAGGCGGCCGAGGGCCGCAACCTGCTCGCGACGGCCGGCACGCAGAACCGTCCGGTCGAGGTGATGTGGACCGAGGCGGTGCGGGCCGCGTGCGCCGGCCTGTCGCTCGTCGACTGCCGCATCGAGCCTGCCGGCTCGTCGCGGCTGCCGTCGATCGCCCGGCAACGACCCGACCTCGACGGCGCCAACACCTTCGTGCTGCCCGAGAGCGGTGCTGTGATCGGCCTGCGCGACCCGCGTCACCCGGCGCAGGTGGTGCTCACGCCGCGGGCCGGGATGGGAGCGCTCGAGGTCGACCGCCGTGCCGTGATGGCCTTCGTCGACCAGCTCGAACTGGTGCTCGACGGCGCCGCGACGGGTGGGGTGGGCCGCGGCACACTGTGACCGTGGATTCCGTCCCGACCCGAGGCCGCCTGCGCGTGTACCTCGGCGCGGCGGCGGGTGTGGGTACCACGTACGCGATGCTCGACGAGGCGATCCGTCGGCAGGATCGGGGCACGACCGTGACGGTCGGGTGCGTGCGCACCCACGGTCGCCGGTTCACCGAGGAGCGACTGGCCCGCCTCACGCGAGGTGCCGGAGCACCGGAGCGTCTCGACGTCGATGCGATCGTGGCCGCGCGGCCCGACGTGGCGCTCGTGGACGAGCTCGCCCACCGCAACCCGCCCGGCGCCGCGCGTGAGCACCGGTGGCAGGACGTCGAGGTGCTGCTCGACCACGGCATCGACGTGATCACCACGCTCAGCGTGCAGCACATCGATTCGCTCGCCGACACGGTGCGCGAGATCACCGGACGTGTGCCCGACGAGCTGGTGCCCGACGAGTTGCTGGGGCGCACCGATCAGATCGAGATCGTCGACATCTCGCCCGCTGCGATCCGGCGACGGATCGCGCACGGCAACGTGTTCGCACCCGACGAGCTGCAGCCGTTCGACGCCGACCTGTTCAACAGCGACGCGTTCGCCGAGCTGCGGGCGCTGATGATGTTCTGGATGGCCGATCGCCTCGCGGCCGGCCCGGACGACCCGCGGGGCGCTCGCGAGAAGGTGGTCGCCGCGGTGACCGACAGCCCCACGGCCGACGTGGTGCTGCGGCGAGCGGCCCGCCTGGCGCACCGCTCGCGCGCCCCGTTGCTCGGGGTGCACGTGGTGCCGTCGAACGAACGCGACGACGCCGCCGCCGCTCGCGCCGCGCGCCGTCTGCGGGTCGAGCGTCTCGGCGGCAGCTATCACGAGACCGCCGGCGACGATGTCGGCGCGGCGTTGCTGTCGTTCGCCGAGGCGGAGCACGCGACACAACTGGTGCTCGGCTCGGCGGTCGCGACCTGGTGGTCGCGACCGCTGCGCCGCACCGTGGTGGAACAGGTGCTGCACGACGCTCGCACGGTCGACGTGCACGTCGTGTCGATGGCCGGTGCCGATCCCGCCGGCCGTCGCCCGTCGCTGCCCGGCCGGGTGTCGGTCCGCCGTCGGCTGATCGCCGCTGCGCTCGGCGCGCTGCTTCTGGCGGTGCTCACGATCGTGCTCGTCAGCTCGCGCGACCAACTGTCGGTGGCGACCGCCCTCGCGCTGTACCTGCTGGCCGTCGTGGCCATCACCGCGGGAGGTGGTCCGTGGCCCGGGTTGGCCGCGGCCGTCGTCGCGCCGCTGCTGGCCAACTGGTACCTGATCCCCCCGTACCACACGTTTCGGGTGGCCGACGGCGAGAACCTGCTCGAGCTGCTCGTGTTCGTGTCGACCGCGTCGATCGTGTCGTGGTTCGTGTCGATCGCCTCGCGGCGGGCGCTCGAGGCGCAGCGCGCCCAGCGCGAGGCCGCCACGCTTGCCTCGCTGTCGGGCTCGGGCAACCTCGAGTTGCCGGAGGTGATCGTCGAGCAACTGCGTCGCACGTTCCACCTCGACGGTGTGGCGGTGCTGGCCGAGGAGGGCCGCACGCCGGACGTGCTCGCCGCCACGGGCGACGCACCCCTCGACGTGCACGATGCCGACCTGGTGGCGCCGCTCGCCAGCGGCTACGTGGTGGCCGCCACCGGCCGACCGCTCAGCCCTGACGACCATCGCGTGTTGCGGGCGTTCCTCGGACAGCTGTCGCGTGCGTTCGAGCAACAGCGCCTGCGCGAGATCGCTGCCGAGGCCGATGCGCTCGCGCGCGCCGACGAGCTGCGCACCGCGATGCTGCGTGCGGTGTCGCACGATCTGCGCTCGCCGCTGTCGGCCATCAAGGCATCGGTGTCGAGCCTGCGTCAGCCCGACGTCGACTTCCCGCCGGAGGTGCGGGCCGACTTCCTCGAATCGATCGAGACCGAGACCGACCGGCTCACGACGATCATCACGAACCTGCTCGACATGAGCCGACTCGAGGCGGGCGTGCTGCGGCCCGTGCTGCGGTCGTTGTCGCTCGAGGAGGTGGTCCCCGGCGCGCTGCACGGCCTCGGTTCGCGCGGCGAGGGCGTGCTGGTCGATCTGCCCGCCGATCTGCCCGAGGTGCAGGCCGACCCCGCGCTGCTCGAACGGGTGGTGGCCAACCTGGTGGGCAATGCCGTGCACTGGTCGCCGCCCGACCGTTCGGTGCGCGTGCGCGCTCACCGGAGCGGCCGCGACGTGCAGCTGCACGTCATCGACCACGGACCGGGGATCCCTGTCGAGCAGCGCAGTGTCGTGCTCCAGCCGTTCCACCGGCTCGACGACTCGGCGACCGGCGGCGGGCTCGGGCTCGGCCTCGCGATCGCCGACCGGCTCGTGGCGGTGATGGGCGGCGAGCTCGAACTGCGCGACACGCCCGGTGGCGGGCTCACCGTCGTCGTGGCGCTCCCGGCCTCGCACTCCGTCAGCGCGTCGGCTGGACTGGTGGGGCCATGAGCCGGATCCTGTGCGTGGAGGACGAGCCCCAGCTGCTGCGCACCCTCGGCGCCAACCTGCGCGCCCGTGGCTACGACGTCGATCTGGCCGACACGGGCGAGCGCGGGCTCGAGTTGGCCAAGGCGCACAAGCCCGACGTGGTGCTGCTCGATCTCGGTCTGCCGGGCATCTCGGGACTGGAGGTGATCCGGCGGCTGCGTCACTGGACCACGGTGCCGATTGTGGTGCTGTCAGCGCGCGACAGCGAGTTCGACAAGATCGGCGCGCTCGACGCCGGGGCCGACGACTACGTGTCGAAGCCGTTCGGCATGGGCGAGCTGCTCGCCCGGCTCCGTGCCGCGCTGCGTCGCCCCGTTCCCGCCGACGAGCCGCCCGACGTGGTGACGGCCGACTTCACGGTCGACCTGGCCGCGCAGCGTGTGATCACCCCGTCCGGGGACGCCAAGCTCACACCCACCGAATGGCACCTGGTCGAGGTGCTGGTGCGCAAGGCCGGGCGGCTGGTGCCGAGCCGCGAGCTGCTGCAGGCCGTGTGGGGTCCGCAGTACGGCGACGAGACGAACTACCTGCGGGTGCACATGGCACACATCCGCCGCAAGCTCGAGCCCGAGCCCAGCCGCCCTCGGTACTTCCACACCGAAGCGGGCATGGGCTACCGGTTCGAACCTCCCTCGGAGGGGGTGTGAAGGCCGTTCCGGTGGGGCGCTAAGAGATCGTTAACGTCCACGGCTGCCGCGTCGAGGGGCGGCAGTGTGTGCCCTTGCCGGGTGTCCCGGCACCTATGGCAGCACTCAAACGCATCCTCCTCGGTCAGCCGCTCTCGAGCGCCGACGAACACCATCAGCGGCTCAGCAAGAAGATCGCCCTGCCGGTGTTCGCGAGCGACGCGATCTCGTCGACCGCCTACGCCACCGACGAGATCCTCGTCGTCATCGTGCTCCAGGCCGGGGTGGGCCTCACCGCCTTCCGACCGCTGGTCCCGATCGCGATCATCGTCTGCATCCTGATGGCGATCGTCGTCACCTCGTACCGGCAGACGATCCACGCCTACCCGTCGGGTGGCGGCGCCTACATCGTGAGTCGCGAGAACCTCGGGGTCACCCCGGCGCTGGTCGCGGGGTCGTCACTCCTCGTCGACTACATCCTCACGGTCGCGGTCAGCGTCGCCGGTGGCGTGCTCGCCATCCGCACCGCCACCGGGTTCGACACCAAGTGGACCGTGCTGGTCTGTCTCGGCTGCGTGTTCGTGATGACGGTGATGAACCTTCGCGGCGTGAAGGAGTCGGGCGCGGCCTTCGCCGGCCCGACGTACTTCTACATCGCGATGCTGATCCTGTTGATCGGCACCGGGCTCTACCGCATCTACGTCCAGCACGTCGGTCCGATCCCCGAGCGCATCCTGAGCGAGGAAGCGATCGCGGACAGCAAGGCGACGGGCACCCTCGGGCTGATGATGCTGTTGCGGGCGTTCTCGTCGGGTGCCGTCGCCCTGTCGGGCGTCGAGGCCGTGTCGAACGGCGTGCCGGCGTTCCAGAAACCCGAGGCCAAGAACGCCGCGACGACCCTGATGTGGATGGGCGGCATCCTCGGCAGCTGCTTCTTCGGCGTGTCGGTGCTGGCGTCGCACCTGAAGCCGTACCGCGGTGAGAACGACGGCAACGGGCTCGGGCTGATGGCCGAGTACCTCTACGACGGGAAGGGCTTCCTGTTCTGGGCGACGATGATCGCCACCTTCCTCATCCTGATCCTCGCCGCGAACACCGCCTACGCCGACTTCCCCCGGCTCGCCTCGATCATCGCGAAGGACGGCTACATCCCCCGACAGTTCTTCAACCGCGGCGCCCGCCTCGTGTTCTCGAACGGCGTGCTGTTCCTCGCAGCGGTCGCGAGCGCGTTGATCGTCGCCTTCAACGGTGACATCTCCAAGCTCATCCCCCTGTACGCGTTCGGTGTGTTCACCGGCTTCACGCTCAGTCAGACCGGCATGGTGCGGCACCACCTGAAAGAGCGCGAGCCGCACTGGCAGGCCAGCCTGATGATCAATGCGATCGGCGCGTTCACGACCGGGATGATCGCGGTGATCGTCGTCGTGTCGAAGTTCACGGAGGGGGCCTGGATCCCGGCGGTGCTCATCCCGATCATGGTGGCGATCTTCAAGTCGATCGGGCGGCACTATCAGAAGAGCCGGGCGTCCGTGCACGCCGAACCCGGCTACTGGCCGAGGCGCGAGACCCACACGATGGTCGTGCTCGTCGGTGGCATCAACAAAGGTGTCCTGCACGGCATCCAGTACGCGAAGTCGCTCAACCCCGAACGGATCATGGCCGTCACCGTCGCGAGCGACGACGAGGACCGGCAGCGGATCGAACAGCAGTGGGCCGACTTCCAGGTGCCGATCGAGCTGCACACGCTCTACTCGCCCTACCGCGAGCTCACCCGTCCCGTCCTCGAGTTCCTCGACGAGCTCGACGACCGGCACCACGACGACATCATCACCGTCGTCATCCCCGAGTTCGTCACCTCGTGGAGCTCGCAGTGGCTGCACAACGGCAGTGCGTTCGCGCTGAAGGCGAAACTGCTCCACCGGCCGCACACCGCCGTCGTGTCCGTGCCGATCCACATGCACGACGGCGTGGTCGAGGAGGTCTGACCGATGCACGTGATCGTGGTGGGCTGCGGACGAGTGGGCTCGTCCGTGGCGAAGGATCTGGTCGAACAGGGCCACGACGTGGTGGTGATCGACCGCAAGGCCGACTCGTTCCGCCGCCTCGGTGAGGACTTCCCGGGGCGCACGATGGTCGGCATCGGCTTCGACCGCGACGTGCTCGAGGAGGCCGGCATCGCCCCCGACGCAGCCGTGTGCGCGGTCACGAGCGGCGACAACTCCAACATCCTGATCGCCCGCGTCGCACGCGAGACCTTCGGCGTGCAGCGGGTCGTCGCCCGCATCTACGACCCGAAGCGAGCGATCGTCTACGAGCGCCTCGGCATCCCCACGGTCGCATCGGTCGCGTGGACCAGTGCCCGGGTGCAACGGTCGATCCTGCCGCACGGCGCCGAACTCGAATGGACCGACCCGACGTCGTCGTTCGTGCTGGTCGAGCGACGCGTACGCGGCAAAGGGGCCGGCCAGTCGGTCGCCGATGTCGAGTCGCACGGCGCGCGGGTGTGCCTGTTGTCGCGTGCCGGGCACGCGCAGGTGCCGCCGTCGGCGCTGCTGCTGCAGGAGGACGACGTGATCCAGGTGATGGTGGCCGCGCCGTCCGTCGACGCGCTCGACGCCCTGCTCGCCGGCCAGGTGGAAGGAGCACACCGATGAAGGTGATCATCGCCGGGGCCGGCAGCGTCGGCCGGTACATGGCCGGGCAGCTGGCCGATTCGGGTCACGACGTCACCCTGCTCGACCAGGACCCGACCGTGCGCCAGCGACACAAGTCACTCGACGGTCGCGTGCAGTGGACGTTCGGCGACGGCTGCGAGATCGAGACGCTGGCCCGCATCGGCGGCGCCGAGGTCGACGTGGTCGCCGCCGTGACGGGCGACGACGAGGACAACCTCGTGATCTCGTTGCTCGCCAAGCAGGAGTTCGGCGTGCCGCGTGTGGTGGCTCGTGTGAACAACCCCAACAACGAGTGGATGTTCAACGACAT
>WBZM01001532.1_pt1 | contig 22503 bp, 20 predicted proteins | sample 5204271 | NCBI WGS metagenome assembly WBZM01 (sample SAMN12344346, study PRJNA552823) | activated sludge metagenome | biome: Activated sludge suspended growth; feature: Nitrification reactor; material: Wastewater; isolation source: activated sludge from nitrification reactor of wastewater...
ACACCAACGTTGCCGGCCGCACCGGGCTGATTTATTCCGGGATCGACTACGCCTGCACCAGGTGCGCCACGACCCGGGGCCGCCACACACCCCTTGGGCACGCCCACCGACTTGCAATAAACAACCGCGTTGGCGGTCGGCACGACAAACACGCCAGCCAACACTGCAACCAAAAATATACGGAACATGCTTTTCTCCTTAAACAGGTTCAAAAATTACCTCTGGCGACAGATGAACCGGAAGCGGCCCGAATTGAATGAAAATCTTCCCCCGCGATCAGAACTCGACCGCGATACCCTTGGCCTTCGCCACGGCGAGAACCGCATCGAAGACTTTCGCGTGGTCCCACGGCGCGTCCGCAGCCTCGTTGCGGAACTCGCGGAAGGCCCGCTCGACGTTCATGTACAGGCGCGCCGGGGCCTTCCATCCGCCGTAGGGTCCGAAATCGATCTTCTTCGAAGCCTCCAGTGCACTCAGCCCTTGCCCGAAGCAGCGCTTCGACTCCTCGCGCACGTATTCGAGGTAGGCCTTCATCTCCATCGCACCCTCGATCCCGCACACCGGTCCGTGTCCGGGGACGATGACGTCCGGCTCGAGCGAGACGATGAGATCGAGAACCTTCAGCCATTTCTCGTAAGTGCCGTTCCAGCCCATGGGGGTGCACTCGCGGAAGATCACGTCGCCGGCGAAGACGACCCTTTCCTCGGGCACATGGATGATCGTGTCACCGATCTGGTGGCACGGCCCCACGTAGATGAGGTGAACCTCCGTGCCGTCGAGATCCAGCACGTGCCGCTCGTCGAACACGGTGGTCGGCAGCACCAGCCGGATACCATCGAAGTCGTGGTCCTGCTTCAGTTGCCGGGCGACGGCCAGCGCCCCGGGGTGCAGGGCATTGAGCAGCAAGCGCGTGAGGAAGCGATCGGACCCCTTGATCAGTTGCCGTGTCTCCTCCGGATCGGCAACCTGCGGCATCAGCTCCCTGACCCGCCGATGCGCGATGATTTCGGCACCCTCGAAGAGCTGGTTCCCCCACACGTGGTCACCGTCCTCGTGGGTATTGATCACCCGCTTGGGCATGTCGCGCCAGACCTTGCCGAACAGCTTGATCATCTGGCGTCCGTGCGGCAGGTCCGACTGCGTGTCGATCACCACGCCGCCGCCCAGGTTGATGAGTCCCGAGTTGGCATCGCACACGCGGTTCCTCTCGTTCAGCACGGCGAAGCAGTTGGCGCTGACCTGTTCCAGTTTCATGCCTTCGCCCTCCTGTCGCCACGAGGTTTCATCATGGCGATATCAACGAATGGGAGCAAGCCCGGGCGCCTTTGACCCGGGTGCCCCCCAGCCCCCTACTTTTCGCCTTTCAGCCGCTTCGAACCTTCCAGCAGCGGGTGCCAGCCGAAGACGAGCGACACCATGAAGCTGTCCATCTGTAGATCCCCGGGCCCGTTGTCGTTGACTGTCGACTTGTAGCCAAAGGTCAGGTTCAGGTTGTCGTTGATCGTGTAGCCCAGGGTCAGGCCGAGACCGACATTATTGAGTTTCTTCCCCTGCGTGACGCCGTTGATGCTTGCCTGGCCGCCGCTGTACCAGGCCGCATCGAGTGAGCCCCAGAACTGCTCTGTGAAGTCGCGGGTCAGGTGGGCGTCGAGCTGGAACATCGGGTCGGTCTTCAGGGTCTGCCCGACATAGTCGGTGTTGTCGCCGAACATCCAGACCGCCGGCAGGAACTCCAGCGTCGTGCGCCGGCCCGGCACCCAGTCGCCGAGCTGCCAGATGACGGGGAGACCCACCCGGCCATACCAGCGATTCTGGCCGATGTTGAGCGGCTTGCTGCTGTCGTACTCGCCGATCGGCAGGGCGAGGTCGGCGAGCAGGTCGAGGGAGAAGCCCGGCTCGTAGCGCAGCGCGTCGGGAATGTTCTTCTGCGCCTTCGGGCCGATGAGGTTGATGTTGAATTCGAGCATCGGGTCGCCGAAACCGCTGGCCGACTGGTTGAACGTGCGGCCACCCACGGTCACGTCGCCCGAGATGCGCCCCATCGGCACGATGACCGCGGCGATCGCCGAGCGGTCGAACAACGCGAAGGTATGCGCATAGCCGACCAGGGCCATGGTCGCGTCGAAATTCGCGCCGGGCGTCACGGTGTGGGCCGGGTCGAACGGGTTGGTGTTGCCGCTCACCGAATTGACGATGACCGGCACCGCATTCGCATCGCTCAGCCCGCGCAGGTAGAAGCGCCCCGGTGTCTGCGCCTGCGCCGCCGTCGTGCAAAGCGCGCCGACGACCGTCAGCACTGCGGCCACCCGGCGTGACCAGTGTGTCTTGTTCATGATGCCTCCCTCGTGAAAAAAAGAAATTTGGCCCGGCGACAGAAGTGGCGCCGGGCCGCCGTTCACTGCTGGGGATCGGCCACCATTTCCTTCGGTGGCACGAATTGCCGCTTGTAGATCAGCGGCGGGTAGCCGGCATCATCGGCGACGCGCGGCGGCAGCGAATCCTCCAGGGTTTCGAAGGGGGAACGACTGGGCAGGATCACATTGTTGGCCTGGACGTAGTCGTTCCAGGTCGCGAGCATTTCCTTCATCTTGTCGGGCCGCTCCGCCGCGAGGTCGATACGCTCGGCCGGGTCATTCGCGAGGTTGAACAGTTCCCACTCGCCCTTGCCGAAGGGCTTGTACTGCCAGCGCAGCTTCCAGTCGCCCTTGCGCACCGCGCGATTGCCGAATACTTCCCAGCCCAGGTAATCCTGCGCCGTGCGCGGCGACTCGGTCTGCCCGGCGAGCATCGGCCCCCAGGATTTGCCCATGAGCGGTGGCAACTCGTGCCCCCCGGACGTCTTCCCGGGATACACGGTACCGGCCGCTTCGAGCAGGGTCGGCATGATGTCGGCAACGTGCATCACACCGTGGTTGATGCTGCCCGCCGGCCGCTTGACCAGCGGGCCGCTGACGACGAGGGCATTGCGGATGCCGCCCTCGGCGACCCAGCCCTTGTACTGGCTGAAGGGGGTCATCGAGACCTGCGCCCACATCGGGCCGTAACCGACGTAGGAACCGGGATCGCCCCAGGCGTTGGGATGGGTCTGCGACCACGTGATCGCCGCATAGAGGAAGTCGCGCGTGCCGGGTTTTCCCGCGATCTGGGCGAAGAGGTCGGTACCCTCGGCGCCGTTGTCGCCAAAGACGATGAAGACCGTGTTGTCGTACTCGCCGATATCCTTGAGGTGGTCGATGAGGCGCCCGATGTGGAAATCCATGTTCTCCACCATGCCGGCGTAGAGCTCCATTTTCTTGCCGAGAATCGCCCGACTCGCCGGCGCCAGCACGATGGGGTCGGGCACGAACCACATGCGTTCGGCGACCTGTGTCCCGGCGGGCATGATGCCGAGCTCGACCTGCCGCTTCAGGCGTTCCGCCCGCACCGCGTCCCACCCCTTGTCGTACTCGCCGACGTGGCGATTGCGCCAGTCATGCGGCAGATGATAGGGATCGTGCGGCGCCTGGTGGGCGACATAGGCGAAGAAGGGCCTGCCGTCGCCGCGGTTGGCGTCGATGAAGCCAATCAGCTTGTCGGTATAGGTCTTGGTCGCGTAATAGTCATCGGGCAGTTTCGTCAGATAGCGTCCGTCCTCGGTGAACACCGACAGGGGTGAGGCGCCCGTGAAATTGGTCATGTCCCAGTAGCTGCCGGCCCCGTCGAGCAGCGAGAAGTCGCGCTCGAAGCCGCGCGCCGCCGGTATCTGCTCCGGACTCTTGCCGAGGTGCCACTTGCCGACCATGTAGGTGTGGTAGCCGGCATCGCGAAGCAGTTGCGGCAGCGTCGCGACCCGGTCATTGAGATAGCCCTCGTAGCCGACCGCGCCGCGCTGGTTGGGCGCCGTCCATTCGTCCATGTTACCGAGCCCGTTACGATGGGTATCGACGCCGCTCAGCAGCGTCGCCCGCGTCGGGGAACAGCTCGGGTTGGTGTAGAAATTCGTGAAGCGCACGCCCTTTTTGGCGAGGGTGTCCAGATTGGGGGTTCTGATCTCGCCGCCGAAGGAACCCATGTCGGAAAACCCCATGTCATCGCCGAGAATGACGACGATGTTCGGCCGGCGGGGTGGGGCGTCCGCAGCCCAAGCCAGGGCGGGCACTGCGAGTGCCATGACCACCCCCAGCGTTCTCATAAATCGGTTCAGCATTCCCGGGTTCTTGACGGTGATGCGTGTCGCATGCCGCATTACGGTATCCTTTCTCATTTGGGGAACAGGAGTGTCAACTGCAGTCTCCCGCCCCAACCTTCCGGGCCATTGTCCGGCGACGCGGCCCAATACCTTGCTCCGACCGCGAGTTGAATGATCTGAGGCCCGATCTTGAGTATTTGCCCCACCTGAAAGTTCACGGGAGCCGACCATTGATTGCCCTTCCAGTCGTAGGAGGATTCCGAGTTCACACCAATGGTCGTATGCGATTTGGTCGTGTAGCTAACAAAGGGTTGCAGGTAGGTGGCGTTGACGTCATTGCGGCTGTCGCTACCGGCAAAGGACCAGATGTGATTGGCCAGAATGCCGACCGACCATGGCCCGGACTGTTTCAGGACCACGCCAGTCGGCCCGAGGCCCCATTTTTCGGAGCCGAGAACGTTCGAGGTTGCTGACGGTAGCAGGAAGGCCGGCCCCGCCCCCCAGATCAAGCCACCAGCGGTCGGCGACTTCGGCGAGAAGAACAGGCTGGCCGTGGTGTCGCCGAGACCCGATTCGTTCAGCGCGGCATGCCCGAAGCCCTTTTGATCGATGACCGGCAGGACGATGCGTGTGATCAGGTTCCAGTCGTCGTTGAGCGAGGCCGGGAACACCGGTTGCATGACCAGCGTGTTTCTGGAGGCGCCGTCGTTCGTCCCGCCGTACTTGTCGTAGTTGTACTGAAATGGCGCGCTGATCATCGCAGCCACCGGGTTCGCCAGCTTCTTGGCCGCCTCTGCCGCCTCGTCCGCCGCCGCAACCATCTGTGCCCAGGCCGAAGTAGGCAGCGACAGGGCGATTATTGCCAAAAAAGACGCACTGCCAAAGATTCTCATGATCGATACTGTTCCGTTCTCTAGGGATAAGCCGTCACGCGGCTGCGGATGCAGCGCCAAAAGGGAGGGGAACTGGGAGGGGAGCTACGTTTCAAGGCTAATGATAAAATTCAATGCGTCGACCTTAATGCGGAACTGACCCAGGGTATTGCTTCATCGGGCGAACGAATTCTCGACGCATGTGAAAAGCCCGTCTATCGGAATTCCGCAATAGCCCAAAAAAATCGTGAAATCCCCAGCCACCAACGACCGAACTGCCGTCACTGTGGTCGAGATCAGCGATCCCGCGGATGCCAACGCGGGTATCGAACTCATTGATCTGGACGCCATACAGCTTCAGTCGCTGCCTTTTCGGGCACGACGTGTGATTGTTCGTGCTGGGGCCGCCACCGTGGTATTCACCTCGACCAACCTCCGCATGCGTACCCGAACCCGCGTCACCGAAGGGCAAGTCGCGTATGTCACCTTTGGCTCGCAGTCGCAAGGGACGGTCAATGGTCTCCCGGTTTATCCGGGATTGATGCTTGCCGCCGGACCGGAGGCAGAAGCCAGGTTTGTCGTCGATGCCGCTTGGGAAAGCGTGGCGATTCTGCTACCGCCACGGTATATCCGTGACCATCTGGCGGCACGCCAGCGCAAAAGCGAATTCCATCTGCCGGCGGGAATCGAGACGCTCGAGGCCAGCCCGGCGGCGGTATGCAGGCTGTTCGACTGGGGGAAACAATTGACCGCGACCGCCGCGGAACAGCCAGCCCTCTTCAATGAGCGGCAGGATAAGTTGCTTGCGGTGCAGGTCGACCTGATCGAGAACCTTCTGAGCGCTATCGGCACAGCCAATATTCTCGAACCCGGCCGCAGCGACCGGACGCGGCAGAAACGGAGTCTCATTGTAAAGATTGCCGAGGAGTATGCGCTGTCGCAAAGGGGCGCCAATCTCTACGTGAGTGACCTTTGCCGAGTCACCGGCGTCAGTGAACGTGCATTGGAGTATGCCTTCAAGGAAGTCATGGGGCTGACGCCGGTGGCCTTTCTGAGCCGGCTGCGACTGCATCGCGTCCACCAGGCGCTGCTGGCGGCGACGCCGGGATCGACCACCGTCGCGGCCGAGGCGCTGCGCTGGGGCTTCTGGCACTTCGGTGAATTCGCACGTGCCTACCACGACTGTTTCGGGGAACTGCCGTCGGATACGCTGCAGCGGACGCGATAGCAGGCAGCGCGACTGAACGAGCCTGCTTTTTTGGCCCATTTTTCCGGTCGACCGCAGACGGCGATTTCGCACCACATGCGCCGGGCAATCCCTTTCCCCAGATTGATCGCGCCGGTTTCCCGCGGAGCGAGCGGCGCCCTACCGAGTCACTTCAGTCTCACGACGTAGAGAACGATCTCGCTATTGCCGACGTTTTTGACCGTGTATTGCGGCCCCGGCTCCTGAAGCTGCACCTCGCCGGTTTTCCACTCCACCTTTTCGGTCTTGCCGTCGGCGTAGGTCCGCAGCATGGTCCCGCCCTGCAGCGCCCGCACGACCCGGGTTGCCGACGTCGACGGGGTAGTCACTTCACCCGGCTTCTGCCGGATCTCCAGCACCTGCAGGCGGTCGCTTTCCGCCAGCACCGCCCTGCTGGCCTGTCCCTTTTCATCCGCCACGGCGAGCGGAATGGCTGCGGTCAGCAACGAAACGAGCAGCGCCCCACGGTACAACCGATTGAACGTTTTCATGGTCGACATCTCCTTGTGGATTGGCGGCCGGGCCCGCATCAGGGGGCTACCGGAAAACCTTTCTTGAATTCGATCCGGGTGAGGTGGAAGGTCTTGCTATCCAGGTTCTTGACCGAGTGCGCCGCCTGCGGCGGCATCTTGATCACCAGCGGCAACTCGATCTTGTCCGGCAGGGGGAGCTTCTGCTCCTTCCCGTCCTTGTCGAAGTCGGCGAGCTTGGTCAGCGAATCGATCACCAGCACGCTGGGCCACGGGTGGTGGTGCAGCTTTTCCGTCTCGCCCGGCCTGACCGTCACCGACAATACCCGGATGTCGTCGTTTTCGAAGATGACCTTGTGATTCCTGGCGCCCGACCGCGTGGCTTCCAGCTTCGGGTTCCATGTCGCGGGATCCGTTCCATCGGTGCTGATCGGCATCTCCCCCCAGGCGAGCCCGGCGGCGAAGATCATTGGCATGGCAGCGACTGCTTTCGCGATGTTCATTTTCATTCCCCCATGAAAAAGACATGAGTTGGACCCAGTGGCTGCCGCAGCGTTCCATGACATTGCCACATCGTCGCCCCTGCCTGTCGATCAGCGCCCTGCCGGCGCGAAATCATCAGCAATCACTGAACATTCAGATAAAAATACGTGACTATTATTTATCTTTAGACCTTCCTAATATTCGATCCATCAACGCTGCCCCGACGAACAAACCAAGGAGACAACACGATGGACCAATCGAACCGCTACGCCGACCTGAGCCTCAAGGAAGCCGACCTGATCGCCGGCGGGCGCCACATCCTGTGCGCCTACCGGATGAAGCCCAAGGCCGGGCACGGCTACCTCGCCGCCGCCGCCCACTTCGCCGCCGAGTCGTCGACCGGCACCAACGTCGAGGTGTGCACCACCGACGATTTCACCAAGGGCGTCGACGCCCTGGTCTATCACATCGACGAGGCGAGCGAGGACATGCGCATCGCCTACCCGCTCGACCTGTTCGACCGCAACATGACCGATGGCCGCATGATGATGGTTTCCTTCCTGACCCTGACCATCGGCAACAACCAGGGCATGGGCGACATCGAGCACGCCAAGATGGTCGATTTCTACATGCCGCGCCGTGCCATCGAGTTGTTCGACGGCCCGAGCAAGGACATCTCCGACCTCTGGCGCATCCTCGGCCGACCGGTCAAGGACGGCGGCTACATCGCCGGCACCATTATCAAGCCCAAGCTCGGCCTGCGCCCCGAGCCCTTCGCCCGCGCCGCCTACGAATTCTGGCTAGGCGGCGATTTCATCAAGAACGACGAGCCGCAGGGCAACCAGACCTTCGCGCCGATGCAGCAGACCATCCCGCTGGTTTACGACGCGATGAAACGGGCGATGGACGAAACCGGCGAGGCCAAGCTGTTCTCGGCCAACATCACGGCCGACGACCACTACGAGATGATCGCCCGCGGCGAGTACATCCTGCGCACCTTCGGCCCGGATGCCGACAAGGTGGCCTTCCTGGTCGACGGCTACGTCGGCGGTCCGGGCATGATCACCACCGCCCGCCGCCACTTCGCCAACCAGTACCTGCACTACCACCGCGCCGGGCACGGCGCCGTCACGTCGCCGTCGGCCAAGCGCGGCTACACCGCCTACGTGCTGGCCAAGATGAGCCGCCTGCAGGGCGCCTCCGGCATCCACGTCGGCACCATGGGCTACGGCAAGATGGAAGGCGACAAGGACGACCGCGCCTGCGCCTACATCATCGAGCGCGACAGCTATACCGGCCCGGTCTATCACCAGGAGTGGTACGGCATGAAGCCGACGACGCCGATCATCTCCGGCGGCATGAACGCCCTGCGCCTGCCCGGCTTCTTCGACAACCTCGGCCATGGCAACGTGGTCAACACCGCCGGCGGCGGCTCCTACGGCCACATCGACAGCCCGGCCGCCGGCGCCCGCTCGCTGCGCCAGGCCTACGAATGCTGGAAGGCCGGCGCCGACCCGGTGGACTGGGCGCGCTCGCACTACGAATTCGCCCGTGCCTTCGAGTCCTTCCCGCAGGATGCCGACCAGCTCTACCCGGGCTGGCGCCACAAGCTGCGGCCGGCAGCCTGACCCCACCGACCACCCCGCTGCGGCGGGGTTTTTTGTCGCCGGTGGCCGGACGGCGCATTTCAATTTTGGTCATTTTTGCCGGTCGACCGCAGCAGCCCCCGCCACCGACGACGCACGGCGTTAAACTCCAGCTTATCGAACGCTCTCCAGTTTCGAGCCGCCCTGAACATGAACTTCATCCGCACCCTGACGCTGCGCCAGTTGCAGATCTTCGTCGTCGCCGCCCGCCACCTGAGCTATGCGCGCGCCGCCGAGGAACTGCACCTGACGCCACCGGCCGTCTCGATGCAGCTCAAGCAGCTGGAAGACAATGTCGGCCTGCCGCTGTTCGAACGCCTGGGCCGCGGCGTCGCGCTGACCGATGCCGGCGACCTGCTGATGCACCACGCCCTGCGCGTGCTCGGCGAGATCAAGGACGCCGAGGCCAACCTGCAGGCCCTGCTCGGCGCCGAGGTCGGCCAGCTGTCGGTCGGCCTGGTCAGCACCGCCAAGTACTTCATGCCCAAGCTGCTCGCCAGGTTCTCGCAGGACCATCCCGGCATCGAGGTGCAATTCACCGTCGGCAACCGCGAGGCCCTGCTCCAGAAGCTGCAGGACAATGCCATCGACCTCGCGGTCATGGGCCGCATCCCGCTCGAGATCGACGCTCACGCCGAACCGATGGCCAGCCACCCCTACGTGCTGATCGGCCCGGCCGACCATCCGCTGCGCGCGGCCCGCCGTTTCGACCTGCACGAGCTGCGCCACGAGACCATCCTGCTGCGCGAGGAAGGCTCGGGTTCGCGCCGCGTCGCCGAGGAGATGTTCAAGAACCACCTTTTCACCCCGGCACGCACCATCAGCATGGGCAGCAACGAGACGATCAAGCAGGCGGTGATGGCCGGCATGGGCATCGCGCTGATCTCGCTGCACACCCTGCCGCTCGAACTGAAGACCGGCGAAATCAGCCTGCTCGACGTGGTCGGCACGCCGGTCGAGCGCACCTGGTACGTCGTGCACATGAACAGCAAGCGCCTGCTGCCCGCCGGCCAGCGCTTCCGCCAGTACCTGCTCGAACAGGCGGCGCCTGGGCTGGAACAGGAATTCGGCCGCTACCTGACGGCGCGCGCTGCATCCGCGGCTGATACGCTACAATCTGCTGCACCGCAACAATGAGCGCCCCACCGCCCGTCACCCCGACCATGCATCCCCGCTTCACGCTCGCCGGCATGGAGGAGCACCCGCTCCGCCAGCGCCTGAACAACGAATTCCACGCCCGGCCGCCGATCCCGCTGGTCGGGGCGATGCTCGTCTCGCACCTGGTCTTCAAGCACAGCGCGACGACGGCGCAGGCCGAGCGCGACAACCTGGCGCAGCTCTGCCAGGGGCATGTCTGCACCTCGATCGAAAGCTCCGACTCGCACATGACGCTGGAGACCGGCGCCTTCCGCATGCGCTGGGAGCTGCACACCGAATTCTCCAGCTACACCTTCTTCCGCCCGCTGACCAGCGGCGAGGCGCTGCACCCCGACGCCACCGCCTTCGACGCCGTGCACCCCGACTGGCTGGGCGGCATCCCCGGCAAGCTGATGGTGGCGACCCACGTCGAGCTGCGGTCGACCGAGGAAATCAGCCCGGAATCGGTGCTCTCCAACCTGTCGCCGAGCGGGCGCACGATGGTCGCCGCCCGGGTCGCCGACCAGACGGCCTGGATCTTCACCGACTTCAAGATCGACAACGGCTTCTCGCGCTTCCTCGTCCTCAACGCCGGCATGACCCAGCGCCAGACCGGGCGCACCGTGCAGCGCCTGGTCGAGATCGAGACCTACCGGATGATGGCCCTGCTCGGCCTGCCGGTCGCCAAGGAAGTCGGCCGCTGGCTTTACAAGAGCGAAAAGCAGCTGGCCGAACTGATGGACCGCATCGGCCAGGCACGCGGCGCGCAGGACGAGCGCGACGTGCTGGCCGCGCTATCGGCGCTGGCCGCCGAGGTCGAGCACTCGGTGGCGCGCACCACCTTCCGCTTCGGCGCGGCGCGCGCCTATCACGGGCTGGTCATGCAGCGCATCGGCGAACTCCGCGAGCAGCGCATTTCCGGCCTGCCGACCTTCTACGAATTCATGGAGCGGCGCCTGCTGCCAGCGATGAACACCTGCGAGGCGATCAGCCGCCGCCAGGAGGAACTCTCGGCCCGCGTCGCGCGCAACAGCCAGTTGCTGCGCACCCGCGTCGACATCGAGCTGGAGCGCCAGAACCAGGAACTGCTCGGCCAGATGAACAGCCGCGCCAAGCTGCAGCTGCGCCTGCAGGAAACCGTCGAGGGACTGTCGGTCGTCGTCCTCACCTACTACGGCTCGCAGCTGGTGCAGTACCTGGCCAAGGGCACCAAGGACTTCCACCATCTCAACACCGACGTGATCACGGCGCTCTCGATCCCGGTCATCGCCGGTGTCGTCGCCTGGGGCACCCGGCGCATGCGCAGGAAGCTCGCAGCCGAAGGGGGGGAAGGCGCGCATTAATTTATAATCGGCGTTTTGCCTTCGGGAAATCCACCGTGACCGCACCGCTCTTCGAATCCTCCATCACCAGCCTGCCGCTACTATCCAAGGGCAAGGTCCGCGACATCTACGCGGTCGACGCCGACAAGCTGCTGATCGTCACCACCGACCGCCTGTCGGCCTTCGACGTCATCCTGCCCGACCCGATCCCGAAGAAGGGCGCGGTACTGCAGGCGGTCGCCAACTTCTGGTTCGAGAAGCTCGGCCACATCGTGCCCAACCAGCTGACCGGCATCGACCCGGAATCCGTCGTCGCCGAGAACGAACGCGAGCAGGTGCGCGGCCGCGCCGTCGTCGTCAAGCGCCTGAAGCCGCTGCCGATCGAGGCCGTGGTGCGCGGCTACGTGATCGGTTCCGGCTGGAAGGATTACCAGCAGACCGGCGCCATCTGCGGCATCGCCCTGCCGCCCGGCCTCAAGATGGCGGCCAAACTGCCAGCGCCGATCTTCACGCCGGCGACCAAAGCCGAAGTCGGCGACCACGACGAGAACGTCTCCTACGAGCAGGCCGCCGCCAACTGCGACGCGGCGCTCGCCGAGGCGCTCAAGGGCACCGGCAAGACCGGCGCCCAGCTCTGCGCCGAGGCGCGCGATGCGGCCATCCGCCTCTACGGGGAAGCCGCGGTCTACGCCGCGACACGCGGCATCATCATCGCCGACACCAAGTTCGAGTTCGGCATCGACGCCGCCGGCACCCTGCACCTGATCGACGAGGCGCTGACCCCCGACTCCTCGCGCTTCTGGCCGGCCGACCAGTACGCCGAAGGCAGCAACCCGCCGTCCTACGACAAGCAGTACGTGCGCGACTACCTGGAAACCCTGGACTGGGGCAAGAAGGCGCCCGGCCCGAAGCTGCCGGCAGACGTCATCGCACGGACCAGCGCCAAGTACCTCGAAGCCTGCGAGCGCCTGACCGGCAGAACTTTGTAAGCCGGCGACGCGAACCCGGCGCGCCGCGCCGGGTCAAACGAGCGTTATCCCAAGGGAGGAAACGCTCATGAAAACCTCGTTCGACCATTTCGGCCAGGTCAACGCCCTGCCCGCGGTTCGCCACGTACCGGCAAGCCGGATCGCCGCCTGGCTCGGCGCCGGCTGGCGCGACCTCAAGGCCAACCCGATTCCCAGCCTCGCCTACGGGCTGCTGTTCGGCATCGGCGGCGACCTGATCCTGCTCGCCAGCTTCGGCCATCCGCACCTGTTCACGGTCGCCGTGTCGGGCTTCTTCCTCGTCGCCCCGCTGCTCGCCGCCGGACTCTACGAACTGAGCCGCCAGCACGCCCAGGGCGTCCACCCCATCTTCGTCGAATCGCTGCGCGCCTTCCGCAGCAACGGCCAGTCGATCGCCCTCTTCGGCCTCGTGCTGGCGCTCATCACCGTGCTCTGGGAGCGTACTTCGGCGATCGCCTTCGCCCTGCTCGGCGACGCGACGGCCGCCGATGTCGGCCAGTTCCTGGCGCAGGTCGTCGCCGGCGGCGGACATACGACTTTCGTGATCGCCTGGTTCGTGCTCGGCGGCATGCTCGCCCTGCTCACCTTCGCGCTCAGCGTCGTTTCAGTGCCGCTCATGCTCGACCGCGACAGCGACTTCGTGACCGCGATGCTGACCAGCCTGCACGCCTTCGCCGCCAATGCCGGCGTCCTGCTGCTGTGGGCGGCGACCATCGTCGCCCTCACCCTGTTCGGCTTCGCGACGCTGCTCTTCGGACTTGTCGTCATCATGCCGATTCTTGGCCACGCCTCGTGGCACGCCTATCGCGACCTTGTAGAATAGATGCATCCAGCCAACCCGACGGGCGGCACGACCGCCCGTTTTTCACGCCCGAACCAATGAACGCCAATCCCCTGCTCGATTTTTCCGACCTTCCCCGTTTCGACCTCGTCCAGCCGGAACACGTCAAACCGGCCATCGAATCGCTGTTGACCGCAGGACGCGACCTGATCGAACGCCTGACCGCCGACACGACGCCCGCCACCTGGCCGGATTTCGCCGGCGCGCTGGCCACCGGCCTGGAGCCTTTCGGCCGCGCCTGGGGCATCGTCGGCCACCTGCATTCGGTCAACGACGTGCCGGCCTGGCGTGAGGCGTACAACGAAATGCTGCCCGAGGTGTCGCGCTTCTATGCCGAGCTCGGGCAGAACCTGAAGCTGTTCGAGAAGTACAAGGCGCTGCGCGCCAGCCCGGAATACGCGACGCTGACGCGCGAGCAGAAGAAGGTCGTCGACAACGAGGTGCGCGACTTCCGCCTGTCCGGCGCCGAACTGCCGGAAGAGCAGAAGCCGCGCTTCCAGGCGATCATGGAAGAGCTGTCGCAGCTTTCCGCCAAGTTCTCGGAAAACCTGCTCGACGCGACCAACGCCTTCGCCGAGATCGTCACCGACGAGGCCCGGCTCGCCGGCCTGCCCGACGACGTGAAGCAGGCAGCGCGCGACGCCGCCGCAAAGGCCGGGGTCGCCGGCTGGAAATTCACCCTGCACGCGCCGTCCTACGGCCCGGTCATGCAGTACGCCGACGACCGCGAGCTGCGCGCCCGCATGTACCGCGCCTACGCCACCCGCGCCGCCGAATTCCACGACGGCTCGAGCAAGCCGGAATGGGACAACACGCCGGTCATCCGGCGCATGCTGGAACTGCGCCGGGAGGATGCGCAGATGCTCGGCTACCGGAATTTCGCCGAGGTCTCGCTGGTCCCCAAGATGGCCGACACGCCCGAGCAGGTCCTGGCCTTCCTGCGCGAACTGGCGGCCAAGGCGAAGCCCTTCGCCGAGAAAGACATGGCCGAACTGCTGGCCTTCGCCAGCGATGAACTCGGCATCGCCGATTTCCAGCCGTGGGATGCCGCCTACGTTTCCGAAAAGCTGCTGCAGGCGCGCTACGCCTTTTCCGAGCAGGAGGTGAAGCAATACTTCACCGAACCCAAGGTCGTCGCCGGGCTGTTCCAGGTCATCGAGAGCCTGTTCAACGTCCGGGTCAAGCCGGACAGCGCGCCGGTGTGGCACGAGGACGTGCGCTTCTACCGCATCGAGACGCCGGCCGGCGACCTCGTCGGCCAGTTCTACATGGACCTCTACGCCCGCGAGACCAAGCGCGGCGGCGCCTGGATGGACGAGGCACGCGCGCGGCGGCGCGCGGCCGGCGGCATCCAGAAACCGATCGCCTATCTGAACTGCAACTTCGCCCGCCCGGTCGGCGACAAGCCGGCCACCTTCACCCACGACGAGGTGACCACCCTCTTCCACGAAAGCGGCCACGGCCTGCACCACCTGCTGACGCGCGGCGAGGAACTGGGCGTCTCCGGCATCCACGGCGTCGAATGGGATGCCGTCGAGCTGCCCTCGCAGTTCATGGAAAACTACTGCTGGGAATGGGACGTGCTGCAGGGCATGACCGCGCATGTCGACAGCGGCGCGCCACTGCCGCGCGAACTGTTCGACAAGATGCTGGCGGCGCGGAATTTCCAGAGCGGCATGATGACCGTGCGCCAGCTGGAGTTCTCGCTCTTCGACATGCTGCTGCATTCGGAATTCGACCCCGCCGGGACGTCGACCGCGCTCGACCTGCTCGCCGAGGTCCGCAAGGAAGTGGCCGTCCTCGTCCCGCCCGCCTGGCACCGTTTCCCGAACAGCTTCTCGCACATCTTCGGCGGCGGCTACGCGGCCGGCTATTTCAGCTACAAGTGGGCCGAGGTGCTGTCGGCCGACGCCTACGCCGCCTTCGAGGAAGCCGGCGACCCGTTCGACGCGACGGTCGGCAAGCGTTTCCTCGACGAGATCCTGGCGGTCGGCGGGTCGCGCCCGGCGATCGAGTCGTTCATCGCCTTCCGCGGCCGCGAACCGAGCGTCGACGCCCTGCTCCGCCACAGCGGTATGATTGCGGCGTAACCAGCCGATCCGGGAGGAAGATCATGCGACACCTGCTCTTGTTGTGTCTGGCGCTGTCCAGCGCCTGTGCCGTGGCCGAGACCTACCGCTGGGTCGATTCGGCCGGGCGTACCGTCATTTCCGACACCCCGCCGCCGGGCCGCGCGCACAGCGTGTCGAAGGCCGGCGGCGGCGCCATCGACACCGACGGCCTGCCATATGCGGCCAGGAAGGCGGCCGAGGATTTCCCGGTGACCCTCTACACGTCGGCCGATTGCACCAGCCAGTGCAAGGACGCGCGCGACCTGCTGAACCGCCGCGGCATTCCCTTCACCGAGAAGATGGTGCAGAAGCAGGAAGAGATCGACGAACTCAAGCAGCTGGTCGGCGACGCCTTCGTACCGGCACTCAAGGTCGGCAAGCAGAGCTTCCGCGGCTTCGAGGCCGGCGCCTACAACAACCTGCTCGACCTTGCCGGTTATCCGAAGACCGCCGCCTACGGCGCCAAACCGTCGGGCGGCCTGAGCAAGTGAAGATCGCCAGCTGGAACGTCAATTCGCTGAAAGTCCGCCTGCCCCACCTGCTCGACTGGCTCGCCGAACAGCAGCCCGATGCCCTGTGCCTGCAGGAACTGAAGCTGGAGGACCACAACTTCCCGCGCGCCGAGATCGAGGCTGCCGGCTATCAGGCGGTCTTTTCCGGCCAGAAGACCTATAACGGCGTCGCCCTGCTCGCCCGCCAGCCGATCGCCGACGTGACCTGCGGCAACCCGCATTTCCCGGACGAGCAGAAGCGCCTGATCGCCGGCACCGTCGGCAACACCCGAGTCATCTGCGCCTACATGCCGAACGGCCAGGCGGTGGGCAGCGACAAGTACGACTACAAGCTGCGCTGGCTCGACGCGCTGGCCACCTGGCTCGGCGAGGAGCTCAAGGCGCACCCGAACCTGGCGTTGTGCGGCGACTACAACATCGCGCCGGACGACCGTGACGTGCACGACCCCAAGGCGTGGGCCGGCCAGATTCTGTGTTCCGCACCGGAGCGCGACGCCTTCCGGCGCCTGCTCGCCCTCGGCCTCGCCGACAGCTTCCGCCTCTTCGAGCAGCCGGAAAAGACCTTCTCGTGGTGGGACTACCGCATGCTGGGATTCCAGAAGAACCTCGGCCTGCGCATCGACCACATCCTGCTCTCGCCGCCACTGGCCGGCAAATGCACGGCGGCCGGCATCGACCGCGCGCCGCGCAAGCGCGAGCGCCCTTCCGACCACGCCCCGGTCTGGGCGACGCTGGGCTGAAATGACGACGGCTGCGGTCGACCCGCAAAAAGTGCTCGATCTGTACCCGCCGCTGGCGGGCCTGCCGGCCGGGCGGCTGGCGGCGCTGCTGCAGGGGCAGACCGTCATGCGGGCGCCGGCCGGCGCCCAGATCTTCGCCGAACACCAGCCCTGCCAGGGCTTCCCGCTCCTCCTCGAAGGCAGCATCAAGGTCGTCAAGCTGGCCGCCAGCGGCCGTGAGCTGATGCTCTACCGGGTCGCTCCCGGCGGCTCGTGCATCATCAGCTCCAGCTGCCTGCTCGGCCATACCGACTACAATGCGCGCGGCATCGCCGAGGCGCCGCTCAGCCTGGCGATCCTGCCGGCGCCGGTGTTCGCACAGCTGATGGTCGAGCATGCCCCGTTCCGCGATTTCGTCTTCCATCTCTTCGCCGAACGCATCGGCGAGCTGATGCAGCTGGTCGAGGAAGTCGCCTTCGCCCGCCTCGACCAGCGTCTCGCCAAGCTGCTGCTGGCGCGCAACGAAAATGTCCTGAACGTCACCCACCAGCAACTGGCGGACGAACTGGGCAGCGTCCGCGAAATCGTCAGCCGGCTGCTCAAGGGCTTCGCCGCGCAGGGCCTGGTCGCCCTCGGCCGCGAACAGCTGACCATCGTCGACCGCGGCGGCCTGCAGAAACTCGCCGCTGTGTGACCCAGGTTACAGACCCCGCCGGGCACGCCCGCTAGACTGGGCACCGTACCCACTACTCGACGGAGAACACACCATGGCTGCAAATGTTGGCGGAATCGACAAAATCGTGCGCATCGTTGCCGGTGCCGGCCTGATCGGCGCCACCGTGGCCGGCATGCTGCCGGTCTGGGGCTACATCGGGATCGTCCCCTTGGCCACCGGCCTGATGGGCTGGTGCCCGGCCTACACGCTGTTCGGCATGAACACCTGCCCGACCAAGAAGTAAGCCGGCTGCGCCGAAACGAAAAACCCGCCGCGGGCGGGTTTTTTTACGTCAGGTAATTGGCGAGGCGGACATAGTCGGCAACCGGGATGTCCTCCGCCCGCCGCGTCGGGTCGATGCCGAGTGCCGAAAAGCCGGCCTCGTCGAGGGTGCCCTTCAGGGTATTACGCAGCATCTTGCGCCGCTGCGAAAACGCCTGCTGGACGACCCGCGCGAAACGCGCCGGATCGCGGGCGGCCAGCTCCGACGCTGGCTTGGGAATCAGGCGCACGACGGCGGAATCGACCTTGGGCGCCGGGTCGAAGCTTTCCGGCGGCACGTCGATCAGCCACTCCAGCCAGAAGCGGTATTGCAGCATCACCGACAGGCGGCCGAAATCGGCGTCGCCCGGTTCGGCCACCATGCGCTCGACCACTTCCTTCTGCAGCATGAAGTGCATGTCGCGGACGACGCCGACGCAGTCGGCCAGATGGAAGAGCAGCGGCGTCGAGATGTTGTACGGCAGGTTGCCGACCAGGCGCAGATCGCTGCCGATGCCGGCGAAGTCGAAGGCCAGCGCGTCGCCCTCGTGGATGGTCAGGCGCGCCGGGGGATGCTGCTTTTTCAGTCGGGCGATCAGGTCGCGGTCGATTTCGACGACGTGCAGATGATCCACCCGCGCCAGCAGCGGCTCGGTCAGCGCACCGAGGCCGGGGCCGATCTCGACGACGGTGTCGCCGCGTTGCGGGTCGATGGCGGCAACGATGGCGGCGATGATGCCCTTGTCTACGAGAAAGTTTTGCCCGAACCGTTTGCGGGCGACATGGCCCTTCATTGCCGCACCGCCATGCGGGTCGCCTCGGCCACCGCCTCGAACAGGCTGCCCGGGTCGGCGCGGCCGGTGCCGGCCAGTTCGAGCGCCGTGCCGTGGTCGACCGAGGTGCGGATGATCGGCAGGCCGAGGGTGACGTTGATGCCGTGGCCGAAGGTGGCGTACTTGAGCGCGGTCAGCCCCTGGTCGTGGTACATGGCGAGCACCGCGTCGCCGCGCGCCAGGACCGGCGGCGTGAACAGGGTGTCGGCCGGCAGCGGGCCGGCGAGCTGCATGCCCTCGCCCCGCAGCCGTTCGACGACCGGCGCGATGACCTCGATTTCCTCGCGCCCCAGGTAGCCGCCTTCGCCGGCGTGCGGATTGAGGCCGGCGACCAGGATGCGCGGATTCGCCAAGCCGTATTTCCGCTTCAGTTCGGCGTGCAGGATGCGCAGGGTTCGTTCCAGGACGTCGGCGGTGATGGCGGCCGGCACCTCGCGCAGCGGCAGGTGGGTCGTCACCAGCGCGACCCGCAGCGGCCCGCGCTCGGTGGCGCCGGCCAGCATCATGACGACGAGCGGCGTCCGGGTCTTTGCGGCGAGGTACTCGGTGTGGCCGGTGAAATGGACGCCAGCCCTGTTGATCACGCCCTTGTGCACCGGCGCCGTCGCCATCGCCGCGAACTCGCGGGCGCGGCAACCGGCCAGGGCGCGGTCGAGCAGGGCCAGGACATAGGCGCCGTTGGCCGGGTCGAGCCGGCCGGGTACGGCGGTAACGGCCAGCGGCACGTGCAGCACATCGAGGCTGTCGCGGTCGACCCGGTTTTTAGGGGAAAAATCGCGGATGGCGACATTCAGGCCGATGGCTTCGGCGCGCTCGGCGAGCAGGTTGCGGTCGGCGAGGATGACCGGGTGCCCCGGCCCGTCGTAACCGGCCAGGCGCAGGCAGAGATCCGGCCCGATGCCGGCCGGTTCGCCGCTGGTCACGGCGATGCGGGGCAGCATCATTTTTCTTCGAGGCGGTTTTCGACGTAGGTACGATCGCGCAACTGGCGCAACCAGTCCTGGTAGGCCTCGTCGAGGCGGCGTTCGCGCAGTGCCTGGCGCGCGGCGGCGCGCTGGCGCTCCTCGGAGACGTCGCGCTGGCGGCGCTCGAGGACCTGGATCAGGTGCATGCCGAACGGCGACTGGACGACCGGACTGATTTCGTTGTCCTTCAGCGCATCCATCGCCCGCTCAAAATCCGGCACGGTATCCCCCGGGCTGACCCAGCCCAGGTCGCCGCCCTTGGCTGCCGAGCCGTCCTGCGAATAGAGGCGGGCCAGTTCGGCAAAATCGCCGCCGTTGACCAGGCGCTCGCGCAGGTTTTCCATCTTGCGCCGCGCCTCGCTTTCCGACACCACTTCGTTCACGCGAATCAGGATGTGACGGGCGTGGGTCTGCTGGATCGAGGCCGGCCCGGTGCCACCCCGCTTGCCGAGCAGCTTGACGATGTGAAAGCCGGCCGACGAGCGCAGCAGGTCGCTGACCTCGCCCGGCTGCAGACGGACCGCCGTTTCCGCGTAGAGCGTCGGCATGCGGTCCAGCTGGCGCCAGCCGAGACTGCCACCCTGCAGGGCATCCGGCGCATCGGAGAAGGTCGCCGTCAGTTCGGCGAAGTTTTCGCCGGCCCGGGCCCGCTTGAGCGCCTGCTCGCCACGCTGGCGCAGCTTCTGCAACTGTTCCGGACTGGCCGATTCGGGCGCCCGCATCAGGATGTGAGCCAACTGGTATTCCTCGCCGCCACCGGTGCTGGCCTGATTGGCCAGGTAGAGGTCGACCTCGCCGTCGGAAATCACCAGCTTGCGGTCCACCTCGCGCTCGCGCAGCCGCACCATCGTCATTTCGCTGCGGATTTCCTCTCGGAAGCGCGCGTAGTTGACGCCATCCTTCTCCAGCGCCTGACGGAACTGCTGTGGGGTCATCTTGTTGTTGGCGGCGATGCGGCCGATGGCCTGGTCGAGTTGCGCATCGTCGACGCGCAGGCCGCTGTCGCGGGCGACCTGCAGCTGGATGCGGTCCATGATGACGCGCTCGAGCATCTGCCGTTCGAGCACCTCCTGCGGCGGCAACGAGGTTCCCTGCTTTTGCAGTTGCTTGAGCGCCGCGTCGAGACGGACGCGCAGGTCGTAGAGCGTGATGACCTCATCGCCGACGACGGCGACGATGCGATCGGCCTCGACCGGTTCGACCGGCGCCGCGCCGGCGGGCGACATGCAGAAGCCGATCAGGGCGAGGAAGAGGAGGAATAGGCTGCGAATGAATGAGTGCATGGCGGTCATTGTGTCGTGAGCAGGCTGCTGGAGGTGGTCAACTCGTTGGTCTTGCCGTAGCCGGGGATGGAACGGCGCAGCAGGCTGATCGGGTTGGAACCGACGCTGCCGAAATCGGTGAGTTCGAGCTGCAGGAACAGGGAGGTGTTGGGCGAACCGGCAATCGCTTCCAGGCGCTGGACGACGGCGCGCAACGCCCAGCAGCCGGCGTTGTATTCGAAGCCGGCAATCCCTTCGAGCAACTGGTTGCTGCCGAGGAAGGAATAGTTATAGCGCCCGACGGCATAGAGATTGGCGGACAATGGCCACTGGCCGGCGATGTCGATCTGGTCGACCGAAGGTAGATTGGTCACCGAGTCGCGATTGTAGCGATAACCGGCGCTGATCACCTTGCCTAGTTCCGGTTGATAGCGCATGCCCATCGAGAAACGTTCATTGACGCTGTCGCGATAGTTGTATTCCCAGGCGACGTCGGCGTAGGTCTTGGGCAGGACGAGGCCGCTGAAGGCGGAAATCAGGTTGGAATAGCCCTGCGGCTGCGGCGACTGGCCGGGCAGCGTGACCTTGCTCTCGGAAAGGTAATAGCGCTGGCCGATCATGGCCCGCAGCTTCTCGACGCCCGTTCCGCTATCGAGCAGGCGGGTGGTCAGCGCCGCCGTCAGCTGATTGGCGTCGTTGATGCGGTCGAAGCCGCTGTAGCGGTTCTCCGCGAAGATCTGGGCGAAGTTGAAATCCGACTGGTAGGTATCGAAGACCGGGATATTGCTCTGGTCCCGGTATGGAATGTTCACATAGTAGAGCCGGGGTTCCAGAGTCTGGATGAACGCATTGCCGAGCAGGTTGGTATCGCGCTCGAAAATCAGGTTGGAATCCAGAGTGAAGGTCGGCATGACGCGGCTGATGCTCGTCGGATCGCTGGCGGTCGGCTGATCGGTCAGCGCGTACTGGGTCGCATGAACGCCGATCTTGGGGATGAAATTGAACGCCGGATGCACGACGGGCAACGATAGCTGAGGGTAGACCACCAGGCGGTTGCCCTGTACCTGGGTGGTGCTGGAAAACTTGGAAAACTGGCCGAGCAGTGTGAAATCGGTCCCGAACAGGTCAGGCTTGAAGCCGATCAGATTGAGTTGCGGCTCCAGAAAATAGGGAATGGCAACCGGGTTGGACGGATCAGTCTGCAGCGTCTGGAAACGCTGGACCTGCAGATTGGTCTGCAGCCAGGGCGCCGGTGTGTAGCCGAGCACGAACTGCTGCGGCAGCTGGACCTGGGTCGTCTGCAGCAGACGGGAAGACAAGTCCTGCCAGTAGAAATCATCCGATACGCGGTTGTAGTTCACCGTCGCCGAAAATCCGCGCCCGAGGTTCTGCTGGTGCTGGAACAGATAGGCGTAGCGCTCGCGATCCGCCATCTGGTCGTGCGGCATGTACTCGACCCGCGCGGTGCCGCGATAGTTGAAATCGAGGTACTGCGCCTCGGCGCCGAGCTGGAAGCCACGCTTGCTCATGTAGCGCGGATAGATGGTCGCATCGTAGTTCGGCGCGATATTCCAGTAATACGGAACGGTCAGGTCCAGGCCGTCACGCGTGGAAGTGGCGAAGAACGGATGCAGAAAGCCGGAATGGCGCTGGTGGTTCAGCGAGAAGGTGGCCGCCGGCGTGTAGAAAATCGGGACATCCTTGAACCAGAACACCGCATTTCTCGCATCGCCGACCTCCTGGTCGTAATCGAGATGCACCTCGGAGGCTCGCATATACCAGTCGGTGGCGCCTGGTTTGCAGGTCGAGTACGTGGTGTCGAACAGGCTGACCTGGTTCTCGCCCTCGAACTCCGCCCGCTCGGCCGTTCCGCTCGCCGTGGACGGGCGGCGCTCCGGCGCCACGGTCGGCAAGCCGTAACTGTGGGGCACAT
>WBZM01001533.1_pt1 | contig 22499 bp, 14 predicted proteins | sample 5204271 | NCBI WGS metagenome assembly WBZM01 (sample SAMN12344346, study PRJNA552823) | activated sludge metagenome | biome: Activated sludge suspended growth; feature: Nitrification reactor; material: Wastewater; isolation source: activated sludge from nitrification reactor of wastewater...
ATGACCAACACAGATCAAGTTGACTACCGATCAGGCGAGCCTTGCCCTGGCCAGTCGGGAATTCACACCGCGATGACCAACACAGATCAAGTTGACTACCGATCAGGCGAACCCCGCCCCGGCCAGTCGGGAATTCACACCGCGATGACTAACACGCGGAATACCCCCATCGAGGCGTTAGAGCGGGCCTTCCCGTTGCGGGTGCTTCGGTACCGCCTGAGACGCGGCAGCGGCGGTGCCGGCTGGGCGCCAGGCGGCGAGGGGATCGAGCGCGACCTCCAGGTGCTCGAGGACGCGACGGTGTCGCTGATCACCGAGCGACGCGTCTCGCAGCCATGGGGTCTCGCCGGCGGCGAGCCCGGAGCGGTAGGAGAGAACTGGCTCCTCCCAAGCGGGGACGAGGCGCGAGCCGAGCGCCTCCCCGACAAGTGCACGATCCAGCTCAAGGCCGGCGACGTCCTCCGGATGCTGACGCCAGGCGGTGGCGGCTGGGGCCAAGCGTTCGCTGCGGATCCGTGACGATCGTCGCAGCTTCTCGCGGATCCTCCGGCCCCGGGAGCGATCGGCATGCTGCTTCCGGAAGGTCCTTAGGCTGAACCCGGTGAGCCGCACTATCGACGAGTTCATGTGGGCGTGGCAGGCGCATTTCCGGATCGACCTTCAGGTCACAGCCGAGAGCGCGCTTGAGGCGGTAGGAGCGCAACTCGACCCGGAGGCCTTTCTCGTCGGCTTCGCAGTCGACCCATCTCAGGCGCGGCACGCGATCTGCGTCGAGCCCGAGGACGGCGCCTTTCGGTCGGCCGATCTCCGGGACATCGGCCCGCGGGTGGACGAGCTCTACGAGCTCGACCCCGAGCGGCGGATCTTCAACACCGACCCGGGGGTTCACGAGCGCCGTCAAGCGTGGTTGAGAAGGCGCGCCCGGGCTCAGGCGATCGCTGAAGTCGCAGAGGCGAGCGGCGCGTTCCCGGGAAAGCGAGTCGTCGTCAGCACGGCCGGCTTCGTTGACGGGTTCGAGGTGCACAACTGCCTTGCTGTCGACGGCGCCGCGATTGACGGTCTGCCGCGGCTCGAGGGCGAGGACGTCAACCGCTTCCCAGCGCCCAGCTCGTTCATCGGGGAGTTGGTCAACCTCGTACTGACTGAGGCAGACATCGCCCTTGGCCAGCGAGAGCCGGGGCTCTCGGCGATCCGGCGTTCATCCCGTGACCTCGCAATGGAGGCCGCAGAGCACTTCGCGGGCGGCTGCTTCTTTCGAACCTTGAACTTCTCGTACTTCCATCCGTGTGAGCCCCTGAGCGAGATCGCCATCCGCACGTACGAGACTTCGACCGCTCACGGTCGACTGCTGCTCGTGAACCCAGAGCACGGCGACCTGGACGTCCAGATGCGCCTGGACCGACCCGTGCCGCTAACCGCGGCCCGGGGAGTGAGGAAGCTGCTCGAGATCAGCGACGATGCGCTCGCACTCCTGGTCCATGCTGATGGCGTCTACGGGCTCGGGCGGGTAGTGGGTCCGCTCGCCCCTGACGTCTTCGAGATCGCGATCACTGCTCATTCGACATGGGAACTGCGGGGGACTGACGGCGTGCTCCTGAGATTCGACTATCGACGCCCGGCGCTTCCCCGGCCAACCCTGGACGAGGATGCTCTGGTCGATGCGTTCGACCGCGTGCTCGGCGGGGCGGCTGACGTGGACGCGCTCGTCCCCCTGGTGCGCGCCGCGACGTCCGCTCGTCATGGCACGACGCTGGTGGTATCGGCGGACGCGGCTTCCGAGGCGGCCCGGCTGGGAGGACAGGCGACAACCGTCATGCCGACCCGGGCGACCCCGGAGCTTCTTGATCACGTAGCGCAGATCGACGGTGCCGTCCTGGTCGACCCGGGAGGGGTCTGCCACGCGATCGGCGCGATCCTCGATGGCGAAGTGTCGCCTCACGGCGATCCGTCTCGTGGAGCGCGCTTCAACTCCGCTCACCGGTACCAGCGGTCTGCTTCTTGCCCGACGGTCGTTGTCATCGTGTCCGAGGACGGCGACGTGACCTTGGTCCCGCACCTCATGCCCAAGGTGCGCCGGCAATCGATCGAGGACGCCCTGCTGCTACTCGAAGACGCCGCCGCCGAGGATCGACCTGCTGCATTCTCGGAGGCCTACGACCGCGTCAAGGGCCTGTCGTTCTACCTCTCGCCGGCTCATGTGGAGCATGTGAACGAGTTGGCGGAGACGCAGCACCAGCTCGCACTCACGGACGGTGCGATCGCCATCGTGCGACCCAACCTGAAGCCCGACCCCGAGATGAACGACTCCTACTTCGCGGATTGACCCCCATCCTCCGGGGCGTTCCCAAGCGGTCTCCTCCTGGCTCTAATGATCTCTAATAGATCTAACAACCTCTAATGACGGGGCGGGGTAGGGTGCCCGCCGTGGCCCGGAACCCGTTCACGCCGACCTTCGGCGTCTCCCCACCGCTGCTGGTCGGCCGTGCGGACCTGCTGGATGACTTCGTCGCCGCTCTCGAGGACGGCCCCGGGGCGCCCGGGCGCATGACCCTCTACACGGGAGCGCGGGGGACTGGGAAGACCGTGATGCTCAACGAGGTCGAGGACCTAGCGCGCCAGCAGGGGTGGCGGGTCATCTCCGAGACCGCCACCCAGGGGTTGGTGAACCGCCTCGTCCGAGAACACCTGCCGGCGCTGCTCAGCGAGATCGATCCGGAGGGCTCGAAGACCAAGGTGACCGGCGTCAGCGCGCCGATGGGACTCGGAGGGGCGACATGGGACACCAGCGAGGCACACGAGGTCACACCGGCGCTTCGCACACAGCTCACCGCCGCATGTGACCTCCTCGCAGCCAACGGTGCCGGGTTGCTGCTCACCCTCGACGAGATCCACCACCAAGTGGTTCCGGAGCTACGGGAGGTGGCAACGGTGTTGCAGCACCTCGTGCGGGAGGAGCGCGAAATTGCGTTCGTCGGAGCCGGGCTGCCGTCCGCGGTCAGTGCGGTGCTGAACGACGACGTGCTGACGTTCCTTCGCCGGGCCGACCGCCACTCGCTGGGTCCGGTTGCACTTCCGGAGGTGGCCACGGCCATCACCGAGCCGACCGAGCACGCCGAACGCCGGATCCCCCCTGATTTGGCGACTCGCGCAGCAGAGGCCACCGGTGGCTACCCGTTCCTCATCCAGCTCGTCGGCTATCACATCTGGCGACAGCAGCCCCGGCACCGCGACATCACCGAGGACGACGTCGAGGCTGGCATCGTCGCCGCTCGTCGCCGCCTCGGCTCGTTGGTCCACGAGCCGGCGCTGGCCGACCTCCCCGGTGTGGCGCGGACGTTCCTCCTCGCGATGGCACACGACGAGGGGCCCTCGAAGATGAGCGACATCGCTTCGAGGCTCAACGTCGACGCCAACTACGCCAGCCAATACCGGCTGCGTCTCATCGCATCCGAGCTGATCGAGCCGGTGGGCCATGGAAGGGTCGACTTCACGATGCCGTACCTGCGCGACTACCTCCGCGAGCACGCCGTTCTCGACGCCCAACGCGAGTTGCCGCCGGGTGGCTCCTCATCGGATGAGGCAGATCGTGGCTGAGGGGCCGCTGTTCATCGTCGACAACAGCGAGGGCGGGCGGAACGGGCTCGACTACCTGCGCGAGTGGTCGGAGCTGGCGAGCAGCATCGACATCGCCACCGGGTACTTCGAGATCGGCTCGCTGCTGGACCTGGACGGCCACTGGCAGAAGTTCGACAAGATCCGGATCCTGATGGGTGACGAGGTCACCCATCGGACCAAGAAGGCGATGCTGCTGGCGGTCAAGCAGCGGGCCGAAGTCCACCTTGACGACAGCATCGAGGACGACAAGGAGCGCGACCCGTTCCTCACCGGGATCGACGCGATCGTCGCCGCCTTGGCGTCCGGCCAGATCGAGTGCCGGGTCTACAACAAGGACAAGTTCCACGCGAAGACCTACATCACCCACGGCCGCTTCGAGGTCATCGGGTCCCAGGCGCTCGTGGGTTCGAGCAACTTCACCCGTCCGGGCCTCACCCAGAACGTCGAGCTGAACATCAAGATCGAGAGCAGCTCGGAGGTCGCGCAGCTCCAGGAGTGGTACGAGCACCACTGGGATGACGCCGTCGACATCTCGCCCGACGTGGTCAAGGTGATCGAGCGGCACGCTCAGCCGTTCACTCCCTTCGACGTCTACGCACAGGCCTTGCGCTCCATGTTCGGCGAGCTGGAGCCCACGGCGAACGACTGGGACCAGCACCACTCGAAGATGTTCCCGAAGCTCGACCGGTACCAGCAGGAGGCGTACTGGTCGATGGTCAACATCGCCCGCCAGCACGGCGGCGCGTTCCTCTGCGACGGCGTCGGTCTCGGCAAGACCTACGTCGGGCTCCTGCTCCTCGAGCGATTGGTTCTCCACGAGAACAAGCGCGTCGTGCTCTTCGCCCCCAAGTCGGTGAAGGACTCGGTGTGGGTGCCCGAGCTGAAGAAGCACCTGCCCCACATCGGCGGCGTCGACGGTTCGGCCGACTTCTCGAACCTGTCAGTGTTCAGCCACACCGACCTCACCCGAGCGTTGGAGTACCCCGAACGCTTCGAGCGGATCACTGAACTGGCCGACGCCGTGGTGATCGACGAGGCCCACCACTTCCGCAACACCGGCAAGCGAGGCGACCCCGAGGACCCGTTCACCCGGTCTCGCTACTACAAGCTCTACGACCTCATCGGCGAGGCCCGCCACAAGAGCGTCTTCATGCTCACGGCGACGCCGATCAACAACTCGCTCAACGACTTCAAGCACCTCGTCGAGCTGTTCAGCCGGGGCGACGACGCCTACTTCTCCCGAACGCTCGGCGTCACGAGCCTCACTGGCAGGCTGAACTCGATCACCAAGACCCTCAAGAAGCAGCTCGGCGACGATGTCCCCGAGGCCGAAGCAGCCGAGGAAGCCGCTGACCTGCTGAGTGGCGACGACCTGTTCCAGGGGCTCGTGGTCCAGCGGAGCCGGGCGTACGCCCGAGCGAGCCAGATCCAGGAGACCGGCAACGCCGCTGCCTTCCCCGAGCGCGACGACCCCAAGGTCGCCGAGTACTCGATCCGCAGGAGCTATGGGAAGCTCCTCGACCTGGTCGACACGGCGTTCCAGAAGTCCAAACCGCTGTTCGCCCTGCCGATGTACTACCCGCTCGCGTACTACACCGGTCCTGACACCTCGATCGATCCGCTGGAGTGGAACCGCCAGGCCCAGGTGGTCGGGCTCATCCGAACCAACTTCCTCAAACGGTTCGAGAGCTCCGTCTACGCCTTCGAGCTTTCGTGCGACCGGCTGCTGCGCAAGCTGCTGGCATTCGTCGACGTCAACAGCGAGTCGCCGACCGAGCGCAAGCGCTACGAGCGATGGCTCGACCAACACCAGGAGATGCTCACCCAGGCCCGCGTCCGCCAGCTGACCTTGTGGGGCGACGACGAGGAGCCCGAGGAGGAGAACGAGGACATCGTTCCGCCGGAGCTGCTCGAGAAGGCCCATCACCTGCCCCGCGACGAGTACGACGTGCCCGAGATCCTGGCCGAGACCTACCTCGACCTCGACCAGATCGCCACGCTCCTCGACGAGTCACGATCCTTCGAGCCGTCCCACGACGACAAGCTCAAGAAGCTCGTGCGGCTCCTCAAGTCCAAGGAGTTGGCGGGCCGCAAGGTCCTGATCTTCACCGAGTTCGCCGACACCGCCCGGTACCTGCGCCGGGAGCTGGAGAAGTCTGGCATCGACGGTGTCGCCGAGCTGGACAGCAACACCAAGACCAATCGGGCCGGCGCCATCCGCCGCTTCTCGCCGTACTACAACGGCCTCTCGTCAGCAGAGCTGGTGGCCACCGGCCACGAGGAGACGCAGGTCCTCATCGCCACCGACGTCCTGTCGGAAGGTCTGAACCTCCAGGACGCCACCCGGCTCATCAACTACGACATCCACTGGAACCCGGTGCGGCTCATGCAGCGCATCGGTCGTGTCGATCGCCGCCTCAACCCCGAGGTCGAGGCGAAGCTCGTGGCCGACCACCCCGAGGTGGCCAAGCAGCGGGGGCGCATCGCGTTCTGGAACTTCCTGCCGCCTGACGACCTGGACACGTTGCTGCGCCTCTACGGCAAGGTGAGCCACAAGACGCTGCTCATCTCCAAGACGCTCGGCATCGAGGGCAAGAAGCTGCTCAAGCCGGAGGACGACTACGAGGCGCTCAAGGAGTTCAACTCGTCCTACGAGGGAGAGACGACCGTCCAGGAGCAACTCCACCTCGAGTACCAGGAGCTGCTCGACCAGCACGACGGGCTAGAGGAACGCCTCGCAGGGCTGCCCAGGGCGATCTTCAGCGGACGCCAGCGAACCGCCGCGGGCAGCGAGGGCGTGTTCTTCTGCTACCGGTTGCCCGCGCTCGACACCGAGTCGGGGGAGTTCACCCTCGAAGCCGGCGTCACCCGTTGGTACCTCCACACCCTTCCCGACGGCACGTTGCTCGACGAACCCAAGCAGATCGCCGAGGCGATCCGATCGACACCCGACACGCCGCGGGTCTGCACGACCGACCGCCCGCTGCTGGTGACGATCCGCGACAGAGTGGTCAAGCACATCAAGAACACCTACCTCAAGCGGCTCGACGTGCCGATTGGAGCACCCAAGCCCCAACTCGTGTGCTGGATGGAGCTGAACGCCGCGCCATGACCACCCTCGACCCGAACCACCTGCGAGACATCACCTCGTTCGAGGACGTCATCGAGTACCTCACCGATGAGCTCGACTGGCCCATCGACGCCGATGACCTCGAAGAGGCGACCTTCGAGTGGGACTCGGACGAGCTGGGCATCCCTGCCGACCGCGTGCCGCACCTCGCCTCGCTCCGACAGCTCCGCCCGTTGGAGACCGATCAGCCGTGGGGCATCTTCTTCCTCGAGTTCGACGGCCCCCGGCTTCCGCTCACCGCGCTGCGTCGGCTCCTCGACAAGCTCGTCACGAAGAAGCGGGCCACAGGTTCAGGAACCCGTCGGACCTGGGACCTCAACGATCTTCTCTTCATCATCACCACCAGCACCGGCGACACCGTCGAGCTGCACTTCATCGCCTTCTTCGAACAGCCCGACAAGCCCGCCGAGATCCGGTCCATCCCTTGGCGCCCTGGCCAATCGCCCGCCCAGCATCTGAAGCGCCTGGCATCCGAGCTGCTCCCACACCTGGCGTGGCCCGACGACCCTGGCGACGTGGACGACTGGCGTGCTGAATGGCGCGCCGCGTTCAAGCTCCGCCACGGCGAGGCCATAGCGTCGGCGATCCGGCTTGCCGAGCGCATGGCCGACACCGCCCAGGGCCTCCGACGGGAAGTCGCGGCGGCGTTGGCGGCGGAGAGGCCGAACGGACCGTTCAACACGCTCATGGGAGAGGTTCGGGACCAGCTCGTCGGCAGCGTCACGCCGGCGACGTTCGCTGACATGTGCGCGCAGACTCTGGTCTACGGGGTGCTCACCAGCCGTATCACCGACCCAGCGTCCTTCGGGGCGTCACCGACGCTCGCTGCCGTCCCGCTGTCGAACCCCTTCCTGGCCGCGTTCTTCGACAACGTGCACGATCAGGCCTCGGTGCTCGACCTCGAAGGCATCGGTCTCGAGCAGCTCGTCGCAGACCTCCGCGAGACGAACGTCGAGGCCATCCTCGACCAGTTCGGGGCCAGCGCCCGCGGTGGCGACCCGGTCATCCACTTCTACGAGGAGTTCCTCCAGCGCTACGACCGCAAGATGCGAGCCGACGCCGGCGCGTTCTACACACCGCAACCGGTCGTCGAGTTCATGACTCGCACGGTCGACTCGATCCTCCGGGACCGCTTCGGCCTTGCTGCGGGCCTCGCCGACGGCGCGACTTGGACCGAGGTGGCCGAGCGGAACGACTTCGACGTGCCCGAAGACATCGAGCCGTCGAGCCAGTTCGTGTCGATGGTGGACCCCGCAACGGGGACCGGCACGTTCGTGGTCGAGTGGCTCCGCCGTGCACGCGCCTCGTTCCTCCGCAATGGGAACGCGGCCGACTGGCCGGAACACGCCCGCGATGTCGTGCTGCCCTCGCTCCACGCGTTCGAACTGATGCTCGGCCCCTACGCCATCGCGCATCTCAAGGTCGCCCTCGAACTGCACGACGAGAACGTCGTCGACGACGCACCCAACATCCTCCTCACCGACACGCTCGACCACGAGTCGCACAACCAGCTCCTCTTCGAGGACGATCCGGTGTCCGGCGAGGGAGAGCGAGCCGCCGCGCTCAAAGACGGCGCCCGGTTCACCGTCGTCATCGGCAACCCGCCCTACGACCGAGAGCAGAAGGACGTCGGCTCCACCGGCAAGCGCAAGGGCGGCATCGCCCGCTACGGGGTGCCCGGGGTTCCGCCGCTCATGAACGCCGTGCTCGACCCGCTCACCGCGGCGGGCCTCGGCAAGCACGCCAAGAACGCCTACAACGACTACGTCTACTTCTGGTGCTGGGCCGCCTGGCAAGCGGTCACCAAGCGCGAGGGCCCCGGCGTCGTCGCGCTGATCACCGCTTCGTCGTACCTCGACGGCGTATCGCTCGGCGGACTACGCGCCCACCTGCGCGACGTCTTCGACGAGCTGTGGATCGTCGACCTCGGCGGCGAGGGACGCGGTGCCCGCGTCGACGAGAACGTGTTCGCCATCCGCACCCCGGTCACCATCGCCTTCGGCATCCGGACCGGGGGCACACAGAAGGAGTGCGAGGTCCGGTACCTCGCCGTCGAAGGCACAAGGGACGAGAAGCTCGCGCAGCTCGGCAAGCTCGACCTCCTGGATGCTCCGACTGCGGACATCGTGGGCGAGAAGCTCGATCGCCTCACACCATCGGCGGGCACGGATTACTCAAGCTGGCCGGAAATCACAGACCTGTTCCCCTGGATCCACTCGGGCAGCCAGGTCAAGCGCGTCTGGCCGATCGCGCCGTCGAAGTCGACGCTATCCCGGCGGTGGAGCGCTCTACTCGATGTCCCTCCATCACAGCGCCGCGTGCTCCTCAAGGAGACGCGCGACCGTACGACGACCTCGAAGGTCTCGGCCTTACTCGGGAGCACGGCGCTGAAGCCGCTCTCGAGTCTGTCGGCAGGAACCGAACCTGAAGGGATCGAGCGCTACGGCTACCGTTCCCTCGACCGACAGTGGGTCATCGCCGACAACCGGATCGCCGACTACCCGCGCCCACCGCTCTGGGACGCCCGGAGCTCTGGCCAGATCTACCTGACCTCTCTCACCTCGACGAAGCTCGGCGCCGGGCCGGCTGTTACGGCGACGCCGTACGTTCCGGACCTCCATCATTTCCGAGGCTCCTACGGAGCGAAGGACGTGATGCCGCTGTACCGCGACCGGCAGGGCAGGGACCCGAACGTCACCAACGGGCTCCTCGATGTGATCGCCGAGGCGCTCGGGGCCGAGGTCGAACCCGAGCATCTCCTCGGCTACGTGTACGGACTGACCGGATCATCGGCCTTCACGGATCACTTCACCGACGAGCTCGGAGAAGCGGCTGGTCCGGTGCGGATCCCGATCACCGCGGACGCTGAGCTTTTCGACGAGGTGGTCGCTCTCGGCGAGGAGCTCCTCTGGCTCCACACCTGGGGGGAGCGATTTGCCGACGGCCAGGACCTCCCGTCCCCGGCGGCAAAAGAGGTCGCCCCGGTCAGCGGGGCCTACCCGGAGAAGTTCAAGTGGGACGCCAGTTCGGAAACCTTGACCGTCGGGAACGGTTCGTTCGGCCCGGTGGACCGCAATGTCTGGGAGTTCGAGGTCTCCGGCCTGAAGGTGCTCCAGTCGTGGCTCGGCAACCGGATGAAGGCGGGCAAAGGGAAGAAGTCGAGCCCGCTCGACGACATCCGCCCCGAACGGTGGACGTTCACCCCCGAACTGCTCACCCTGCTGGCGATCCTCGAGCAGACGGTCGCCCTCACCCCGAGGGCCACCGAGCTACTCGACCGCGTCGTGGCCGGCGATCTCATCGATCCTGCGACCCTGCCGACCCCTACCGACGCCGAGCGCAAGGCTCCCAAGGCTTGACCAAGGAAGCAGATCTCGACCGGGATCAAGCTGTTGCACTCGCGGTTGCTCGTCTGATCGCTGCGGAGCGCTCCGGAGGCGAGGTCGAGATCAGGGCTGTCCCAGAGCAGGTTGACCGGACCAACCCGGCAGTCGAGCCAATTACGTCCGACGCAGTAGGAACTCTCGCCATCGAGCACACGCTGATCGAGCCCTATCCCGGCCAGATCCAGGACAGTCACCAGGTCCGTCCCTACGCCGAGACGCTGCCGATGATGCTTGCTGGTCGGCTCCCAGCCGGAAGCCGGTTCGACCTCAACCTCGACATCCGCGTCGTGAACGGGATCAAGCCCACGCATGAGAACCTCGTCGCGATCGCAGAGTGGGCGGTAGCCAACGCCCCGCTCCTTGAAGACGGGCGCTCGGGCATCGGCGGGCGTCACATGGTGAAGGACGGTCCGCCAAACACCCCGTTCCCGATCTCCCTCGTCCGGTGGTCACGTGATGTGGAGGACGTGCTCCCCGAGGTGAGCATCGGGTGGTGGCGTCCTCCGGACGTCGAGGAGCGTCGGCGAGAGCGCCTGGTCGTCTCCCTCCGGAAGAAGCTCCCGAAGATCGCGGCAGCAGAGGCGGAAGGGCACCAGGGCGTTCTCGTCATCGAGTCCGACGACATCCAACTCTCGAACTCGATCGACATCCGTGTGGCGCTGCTCGCGGCGGCAGCGGAGGTCGAAGATCCGTTGCCCTCATGGATCGTCTGCTGGGAACAGGTAGCGGAATCGGCCTTCGTGTCGACGCTCCGCTCCGACGGCGAATGGGTCGGTGATCCCCGTCCGTCCGTGCTTCCCGCCGTGCAGCACCCACGCTGAGGCGCACCCAGCCCACCGATCTTCCACACACTTGCACCGGGGGTGTCCGGTTGGCCGCCGGGTGGTCAACGGGATAGCCAGCGGGAGGCGCGGCGGGAGGTCGCCGGTGGGCCGCTGATGCCTCCCGTTTGAGAAATCCGCGATTGATCGCGCGGTTTTGGGGGCCTTCAGGGGCCTACCTGGGTGTGCTGAGCATCGCGAAGTTCTCCTCGGCCCCGGATCCGGCTGCGTACTACCTGGAGGTCATCGCCAACGAGCGCGACGACTACTACCTCGGGTCGGGTGAAGCGCCGGGACGGTGGGTCGGCGCCGGGGCTGAGCGGCTCGGGCTGACCGGGGAGGTCGAGGCCGACGCCCTGCGCTCGGTGATCGAGGGTGTGGACCCGTCGTCGGGTGAGCCGCTGACGCGGTGGCGGAAGATCAAGGGGTTCGACCTGACGTTGTCGGCCCCGAAGTCGGTGTCGCTGCTGTGGGGCCTCGGCGACGATCGACTCGCTGCCGAGGTCGTCGCCGCGCACGACAAGGCCGTGGCGGCTGCGGTGCGGTACCTGGAGGACGAGGCGTGCGTGGTCCGCCGCGGCAAGGGGGGTGCCGCTCGTCATCAGGGCGGTGGCTTGGTGTCCGCCGCGTTCCGGCACCGTACGAGCCGCGAGGCCGACCCGAACCTGCACACCCACTTGGTGACGGCGAACATGACGCTTGGCCCGGATGGCCGGTGGAGCGCGCTGCACACCCCGGCGATCTACCAGCACGGCAAGACCGCCGGGTTCGTCTACCAGTCCGTGCTGCGCCACGAGCTGGGCGAGCGTCTCGGAGTCCGGTTCGATCCGTCGGTGCCAGGGGTGGGGGAGGTCGTCGGGATCTCCACGAAGATGCGCCGGGCGTTCAGCCGCCGCCGGATCGAGATCGAAGTGGTGATGGCCGAACACGGGGTGCGCTCGGCGCACGGGGCGCAGGTCGCCACGCTCGACAGCCGTCCGTCCAAACTCGAGATCGTCGACGAGGAGATCCTGCGGGAAGGGTGGCGACGGCGGGCTGGCGAAGTCGGCTTCACCGGCAAGGTCCCCACCGGCCCGCACCGCCCTGTCGTGGCGCCCGACGACCGGCTCGGCGCGTTGCTGACCGAGCAGGACGCCACCTTCGACCGTCGCCAAGTCATCCGGGCCGTCGCCGAGACCGCGACCCAAGGACTCGACTACGACGCCATCCGCCGGCGAGCCGATGACTACCTCGCCAGCGACGCGGTCGTCGACGTCGCGGCCGGGTGTTGGACGACCCCGGAGATGCTGGCGCTCGAGGCGGACGCGCTCCGCCGCTCCATAGACGGACCCAGGACCGTTCCCGTCGACCCCCGATCGTTGATGCTCGCCTTCCGGGCCCGGCCGTCGATCAGCCTCGAACAGGCCCTTGCCGTCAAGCGGGTGACCGTCACCGACGCGCCCGTGGCCGTGATCGTCGGCCAAGCAGGCACCGGCAAGACCTTCGCCCTCGACGCTGCCCGCGAGACTTGGCACCGCACCGGACTGCGAGTGCGCGGCGCTGCCCTCGCTGCCAAGGCGGCCCGCGGACTCCAGTCCGGGTCGGGCATCCCGAGCCAGACGATCGCATCCCTGCTCCAGGACCTCGACTCGGGTCGAGACCGGCTCTACCGAACCGACGTCCTGGTCCTCGACGAGGCCGGCATGGTCGGCACCCGCCAGCTCCACCGCCTCATCGACCACACCGCCAAGGCCGGGGCGAAGCTGGTCCTCGTCGGTGACCCGAAGCAGCTCGCCGAGATCGAAGCCGGCGGGCTCTTCGCCTCGCTCGCCCGACGCCTCGGTCACACAGAGCTCACCGAGAACCGGCGACTCACGGACCGAGCCCAGCGAGCGACTGCCGCCGCGCTGCGCGACGGCCACACCGACCGGGCGCTGCGACGCATGGAGCAGAGCGGCTCGCTCACCATCGGCGACAACGCCGACAAGGTCCATGCCGGGATGGCCGAGGACTGGTACCTCAGTCACACGAGCGGGCGCGACGCCGTGATGCTGGCGCTGCACCGCAGCGACGTCGCCGACCTCAACCAACGAGCCCGGCTCCACCTCATCGCCAACGATCGCCTCGGCCCGGTCGTGCTGGACTCCGAGGACCTCGAGCTGCGCGTCGGCGACCGGGTCCTGGCCCTTCGCAACGACCACAAGGTCGGCATCGTCAACGGCACCATCGGCGCCGTCACAGGCGCTGAGCACGACGCCGTCCACATCGAGACCAGCGACGGCGACCGCCTCGCCGTGCCGGTCGACTACATCTCGGCGGGCCACCTGATCCACGGCTACGCCATGACGATCCACAAGAGCCAGGGCATGACCTGCGATGTCGCCCTTGTGCTCGGTGACGACACCCTCCACAAGGAGGCCGGCTACACGTCGATCACCCGAGGCCGGGAGCGCAATCACGTCTACGCCGTGGCAGCTCAGGAGCCAGCCGCCCGCCCGGCCGACGATCTCCGCCGAGCGCTCGCGGTCAGCACCGCCAAGCAGACCGCCCACGACCGCGGAGGCCTTGGCCTGTGACCCGCCGCGCCGGTGCTCGCAGCCCCGATGGACAGCTGAGCTCGGGGCTACACGACGCCATTCCTCCCGCCGTTGAGCGATCACGTGCGTTCCGCAGAGCATCGGGTCTGCCTGAGTCGCTTACAGCTCCCGAGACCCTGGCGCAGGTGTGGGCCATCCTGGAGGTCAACCGATACGCCGGTCGTCCAGATGTCGTGTCCCACAGAGAGGCGAGCTAGTCGGGTCGGTCCTCTCCCGTTGCGTGAAGCCCATGATCGGCGAGGAGTTGGACTGCCTGCCGACGGTGGTTGGCCCCGAAGTGCCACGGCGTCGGTGTTCCGGAGACCCTTCGGTCGGCCGCTGGGCCAGACCCTGACCGTGACCGCGGAAGCGGATGAGTGGCCGCTAGTACGGCTTTGCCCTTGCCGGCAGCCCAGATTCGTTCGTTCGAGCTGGAACTCGAAGACCTTGGGCTAGGAACCGGTCGCGGGTTCGTCGCGATCGCTTCCCAGCCTGACGGTAGCGACGCGCGGGTTCCTTGAGGTAGCGGGCCACCCTCACCGGCATAAGGGCCGATACCGCGCGGTGCTCAGTCGGGTCACCGACGTGCGGTCGGACGGCCCGCCCGTCAACGCCGCGAAGGAAGGCTCCGCTCTGACCGCCACTCCCGCGGCAGAGCCGCATGCGCCGAGCGGGGATACGGTTGGCACATTAGGGGTCTGGTCTTCGAAGGGGCAGCTCATGGATAACAGCGACGTCGAGCGGGCTCCCATAGTGCTCGCGCCCGGCGAAGGACGGGCCTTCCCGATGGGCCGGCTCTCTGCGGTGTTCAAAGCCGACGGCGCCGAGTCCGCCAACCGGTATTCGATCTCAGAGTGGTGGCTCGACCCGCACACCAAGGGCCCCGGCGTCCACCAGCATCCTGAAGACGACCTCTTCTACGTGCTGGGCGGCACCCTTCACGTGCTCGTCGACACAGACTGGATCGAAGCCACCGTCGGCTCATTCGTGCTCGTCCCTGGACACTCCCCCCACGACTTCGAGAACCGCGGCCCCGAGCCTGCCGGTTTCCTCAATGTGTCGGTGCCCGGCGGGTTCGAGCCAGCCATGCCCAGCATCGCCGACTGGTTCCTCGACCGTTCGGACGAGGACAGCCGAGCCTGACCACGCCAGGCCGAACCCGACGCGATATCGCCGGTGCCAACACCACCGAAGCGCAGCCGAAAGTGAAGGCGCACAAGTCGCTCAGCCGCCGCACGCGACAACCGGCGATCCTGCGCGCGAAGGAAGGGCCGAAGCGTGCGGGTCGCTGTGGTACCGAGAACGGATTATCGGACTGGTGATATCGAGCGGTCCGATTCGCTGGCCGCTCGGCTCGTCGAGAACGGCGCGATCGTCCGAGCGGTGCAATGCGTGTGGGTTTCCGCAACGACTCGGGATGCCGAGTTCTCAACAGCCTGTGACGGCTCGAAACGGGGTCAGGCGTCGGGTTTGCGTAGCAGGCGCATGAAGGACCACAGTCCGCCTTCGGGATCGCGGGCGCCGTACTCGCGGTATCCGTAGGGCTGGTCGACTGGCGGGTAGACGACGGTGCCACCGCGCTCGATGGTGCGCTGGTGGTGGGCGTCGACGTCGTCGACCATCACCGCCATCATCGCGGTCGATGTCCCGACCGTGCGAGGTGAGGCCAAGGCGAACTCGGCGGACTCTGGGTGCAGCCAGACGACTGCGTTGCCGGCCTCGAGTTCGCCGTGGACGGCGTGGCCGTTGTCGTCGAAGGTCAGCTCGCCGGGGCCAAGCCCGAACACGTCTATCAGGTGGTTGAAGGCAGCTTCGAGATCGGCGTAGACGAGGATGGAGATGTGCTTTTCGATAGTGCCGTCGGGCATGGTCATGACCTCCAGGAGTCGGATCAGGTCGTGGGTGCTCATCGATGAGCGGACTGCTTGCAGGGCCCGGCGCTGGCGGTGGAGGTCGCCCAGGAGGCCGTCGACGGCTGCGAGTTGTGCGCCGAGGGTTGCGGCGAGGTCCGTGGCGGGGTCGTCGAGCGCTCGGCGGATCTCGTCGAGGGGTAGTCCGAGCTGACGCAGCGCTCGCACCCGGTAAAGCCGCTCGATGTCCGTCGGCCCGTACAGCCGATAGCCGGATGCGCTGCGTCGTGCGGGACCGATCAGCCCGATCGACTCGTAGTGGTGCAGGGTCCGCACCGTCAGCCCGGTCGCAGCCGCGAGCGCCCCGATCTGGACGGCGTCGGTGTCGGTCGTAGCGGTCACGAGTGCGACCTCACCATCTTGAGGACGGCCCCCGCGGCCGAGCACAGTTCGCCGGCGTTGACGGTGACGAGCGCGCCGGCGTCGACGATCACCCGTCCCCCGACGATCACAGTTCGCACGTCGCTGGGCCGGGCCCGAAGCGCCAATCCCGGCACCGGGTGATCGACGCCGAAGTGGTGGGGGCCGGTGCGGTCGACGACGATGAGGTCGGCCGCGGCGCCCGCTGCGACCGTGCCGTTCGCCGCCATGCGCAGCGCCTGTTCGAGGGTGAGTGCGTCGTCGGTGGCGCCGGCCTCGCGGGTGAGCATCAGCGCGGCCCGGACGAGGTCGAAGCCCGTGGCGATCATCGACGGCGTGTAGTCGCTGCCGAGCACGAGACGGACCCCGGCGTCCAGGTAGCGGGCGATAGCGCGTTCGGCAGCGGCTCCGAAACCGAGCATGCCGTTGCCCAACGGGTTGACGTTGACGCAGGTTCCGGTGGCAGCAATCATCTCGATGTCACGATCGCTGACCGACCCGGCGTGCATCAGTGTGCATCGGGGACCGAGGAGCCCGTAGTCGGCGAGCCGGTCGATCGCCGCACGACCGTGAGCGTGGTCATGGTCGGCGACCGACTCGCTGGTCTCATGGGAGTGGAAGCTCACGGCCACGCCGGTGCGGTCGATGAGCCCAGCGAGGCCTGCCAGGAGGCCGTCGGAGCAGAAGGTCGGCTCGGTCACAGTCAGCACCGGCTCGAACGGATCGCCTGGAGCGCTCTGCTGACGCGTGAGCCAGTCCTCGGCGGCGCCCAGCACACCCTCGGCGTCCGCGACCGGCACGACTTCGCCGGCGTCGCCGAGCAGAACGTCGTGGACGCTGGGTCCGACAGCAACGCGGACACCGACGCGGCGGGCGGCGGCGACGATCCCGTCGATGCCCGCACTCCCCGCGTCGACCACCGCGGTCGTCCCCCCGGCCGCCAACGCGGCAAGCACCGGGGCGACCGCCGCCTCGACAATGTCGGCCGGCACGGGCATCAGGAGGAACTGGTGCAACGCACGACCGATGTCGGCGCTACTCCCGCCCCCACCGAACAGGCTCGGCCCGGACGCGGGCGTGTAAGGCTGCGCCGAGCCGAGAACGGCCGAGAGGTGAACGTGGCCATCGACGAAGCCGGGCGCGACGTACGCCCCATCGGCGTCGATGTGCCGCTGTGGCGCCCACCTCGCCGTCACATCGGGCGCCGGGTCGACCGCGACGACGATGCCGTCGGCAACCGCTACGGCTGCGTGGATGCGCCCGTCCGCACCGTCGAGATCGAGGACCGTCCCGTCAGTGATCAGGAGGTCGCAGGGTGACGGCTCGAGCATTCGAGGACAGTACGGCCTCACGCGACGTCAGGGTCAAGAGATACTCGGCAACTTCGGCACGTCAGATCGAGTGAGGACGCGCCCGCCGGCACCCGGGAATCGGGCCCCGATGTCGTGGGCGCCAGGTGTCGCCCGCCAGTGGGATGGGGCCACCTGGGGGTGAGTTTCGCCAGTGGGATGGGACCAGCTCGTCGCCAGTGATGGGACCACCCGTTCGCCAGTGATGGGACCACCTCCTGGGGTCCGCCAGTTCCGGTCTCGTAGACGATCGGCTTGCCGTCGCTGTTGTCGACGAGACCATCAGGAGGCGGCATGGCGTTCCGGGAGGTTCGCGTGTTCGAGATGCGAGAAGTTCTGCGGCTGTGGCTGCGCGGCAGGGGTCAGCGGCCGATCAGTGAGCTGGCGGGGATGGACCGCAAGACGGTCCGCCGTTACATCGACGCCGCGGTCGAGTTGGGGCTCGATCGGGCCGGCGGCGAGGATCAGCTGACTGATCTGCTCCTTGCCCAGGTTGTGGAGAAGGTCCGTCCGCATCGCAGCGACGGGCGGGGTGAGGCCCGCCGGTTGCTCGATGCCCACCGGGACCGGCTGGTCGGGTGGCTCGACCCGGTTGATGGCGACGGGCTGACCGTGGTGAAGGTGCACGAGCTGCTTGAGCGTCAGGGCGTGGTGGTGCCGGAGCGGACGTTGCACCGCTACGCGCTCGAGGAGTTGGGCATCGGCCGCTCGGTTCAGGGAACGACGGTCCGGGTGAACGACGGCGCGCCGGGTGACGAGTTGCAGGTCGATTTCGGCAAGGTGGGCCGCGTTCCCGATCCCGAGACTGGGAAGCAGCGGGATCTGTGGGCGTTGGTGTTCACCCCGGTCGTGTCCCGCTACAGCTTCGTGTGGCTCACGCACCGTCAGAGGACCGAGGATGTGATCGCCGGGTTCGAAGCGGCGTGGGCGTTCTTCGGCGGGATCTTCGCCACGGTGATCCCGGACAACATGAAGAGCATCGTCGACCGGGCCGACGGCTTGGATCCGCGGTTCAACCAGGCCTTCGTCGAGTACGCCCAGGCCCGCGGGTTCGTGACCGACCCGGCCCGGGTCCGTTCCCCGAAGGACAAGCCGAGGGTCGAGCGGGTCGTGCCCTACGTGCGGAACAACTTCTTCGCCGGCGAGACGTTCATCGATCTCGCCGACGCGCAGCGACGGGCCGAGGTGTGGGCCCGGGACCGGGCCGGCATGCGGATCCACGGCACCACGCAGCTGCGCCCGGCCGAGCACTTCCGGCTCGAAGAAGCCCCGGTGCTGGCGGCGGCGCCGACGGCGGCCTATGACGTGCCGGTCTACGCGGTCGCGAAGGTGCATCGGGACCATCACATCGAGGTGGCCAAGGCGCTCTACTCGATCCCCGGGAACCTGATCGGCACCCGTGTCGAGGTCCGCGCCGACCGGTCCCTGGTTCGGGTGTTCTCCCGCGGTCAGATGATCAAGGTCCACCCCCGCCAGCGGCCGGGCGGACGGTCGACCGACCCCGAAGACCTGCCGTCGGACAAGACCATCTACGCCATGCGCGATCTCGACAAGCTGCAGCGCATGGCCGCATCACACGGCCCGGCCATCGGCGCCTACGCCATCGCCCTGTTGGACATTCCGTTGCCGTGGACGAAGATGCGCCAGGTCTACGCCCTGTTGGGTCTCGTCAAGAAGTGGGGCCCCGACCGCGTGAACGCCGCGTGCGAACGAGCCCTTGACGCCGAGGCGGTCAACGTTCCGCTCATCGGCCGCATGCTGGAGCGCGGCACCGAGAACGGGGGTGATCCTCCAGACGAGGCAGCGCCGGCCGGCACCGTCGTCGCCCCGCGGTTCGCTCGGGACGACAGCCACTTCGCTGTCCGAACCGCCGACGACGAGGCGAAGGAGGTGGCGGGATGAGCACCACGCCGACCGTCACCCCCGAACTCAAGGCGCTGCTGCGCCGGGTCAAGCTCGGCCGCTGCCTCGACACCCTCCCCGAACGACTCGCTCTCGCGTCGACCGGCTCCATGGGGCACGCCGAGTTCCTCGAGCTCGTCCTCGCCGACGAAGTCACCCGTCGCGAGAACACCTCGGCGGACCGGCGCGGCCGCACCGCCGGGCTGGATCCGGCCATGACCCTGGACCGTTGGGACGACACCGCCAAGATCACCTACGACCGAGCGGTCTGGAACGAGCTGTGCTCGCTGCGCTTCGTTGACGCCGGCCACAACGCCGTCATCATGGGACCGGTCGGCGTCGGCAAGACTTTCCTCGCCACCGCCCTGGGCCACGCCGCCATCCGCCGCCGGATCAGCGTCCACTTCGAACGCTGCGACCGGCTCCTCAAACGGCTCCGTGCGAGCCGGCTCGACAACAGCCACGAGGTCGAGATCCGCAAGCTGCTGCGCGTCGACTTGCTCATCATCGACGACTTCGCTCTCCAGCCTCTGGACTCGGTCGACACCGCCGACATCTACGAACTCATCGTGGAGCGCCACCGGGCAGCATCGACGGTGATCACCTCGAACCGCGAGCCGGTCGAGTGGCTCGGGCTCATGGCCGACCCGCTCCTCGCCCAGTCCGCGATCGACCGGCTCCAATCCGCTGCCCACGAACTCGTCCTCGACGGCGAGTCCTACCGGCAACGCCAGAAGCCCACCGTCACCGACGACCTTGACCAGCCACCGCCAGCCCGGCGATCATCACGTCGCCGGACCTGACCAGACCACAGAAGTGGTCCCATGCCACTGGCGAACGGGTGGTCCCATCAAGCTGGCGGGCGACACGCCAGGCACCCAAGAACCTGACCGACCCGCGTGCTCACTGACCAGACCGGCGAGGAACTCTCCCAAGACCGGGACGCCCGAGTACACGGACTGCTATCGACAGGCCCTCATCGACAACGTGGACGCTGTGGCAGGCGCGATCGACATCATCGAACAGGCCGGTCTCCTGACCTGCGTCGCTTCGAGCGGCAGCCATCGAAGATGTCGCTGGCTCTCGGCAAGACCGGTCTGGTCGATCGGTTCGAGGGCAGGATCTTCAGCGCGACGGATCACGGTGCGACCTCTCGAGCGTCGATCGATCAGTCGATCCAGTAACGCCGTTTGCGTGGACCACCCTTTGGGTTGTCGACGATGTTCTCGAGAACGCCACCGCAGCGAGTGATTACGCGCGCCGAGGCTTCGTTGTCCTCGTCACACGTCACGAGGACACTGCCGACGTCGTACGAACGAGCGACGACCAGGCTCTGCATCAGGATCTCCGTGGCAAAACCACGCCGACGAAACCGCGCCACAACGGCGTAGCCGATGTGGCCCCCTGCCGCGAGCAAGAAGTCATTCAGTGTGTGACGGATCGATGCCCTCCCGACCAAGTCGTCCCCAACGAACGCAAGGAGGAACGTCGCTGGCACCCACGGCGCTGAAAGCTGCTTCGCTCGTCGAGCGAGATCCAGTTGCTCGACGTATTCCGGCCACGAGGTGTCGGGCCGCAGGCCAATGGCGAACTCGAAGTGCTCGACCTCGAGCTCTCGATGGGCAGACCTGACGTGTTCTTCGTCCGACAGTCGAAGCGGGCGCAGGCGGAGAACGGACGAGCTCACTCGTGCACCATGCCAGATACGCCGCCAACAACGCGTCCCATATCGCCGGAGCGAGGGCACACACTTCGCTCAGCGACATGCCTCAGGTAGCCGCTCGATATCCGGCGAAGTGTGCGGCCATATCGCCCTATACCGCGCACCCGACCGGGTGATCGCCGACGCCGTCGAAGTGCCGCTCGGCGACGGCCCTGGCGGGGAGCCGGAGCTGATCGAAGGCGAACTCGGCGGTTGCAGCGTGTGCTACGCCTTCGGCACGATCTCCAGTCGGCCCGGGTCGAAGGCTCGTTTCCTGCTCCTCGCTGGGTTCACGATGATCGGGTGGAGGAGTGCCTCGATCAGACGTCGTTGGAAGTCGATGCCTCGTTCCTCCCAGGCGGCGACGAGCTCCTCGTAGGTGCCAGGGACCTCGGCCAGCACCCGGGTTCCCGTGCGGCTGGCGATCTGCGCTTCGACCTCGCGGGCTTCGTCGTCGATGCGGTCCTTGCGGGTTCGGAAGCTGGCGCGGTCGATGTCGCCGTCGGTGTACAGGTCGATCAACCGCTGCCGCCGCTCGTCGATCTCCCGCAGGGATTCCAGGAGCGATCCGTCGCCCTCGTCCTCGTCGCCTTTGTCGAGGCGGGCCATCGCAGCTCGGGTGACGGGGTCGGCGAGCATTCCGCAGATCAGGTCCCGCACGTACTCCTCGAGCTGTGGGGCGCGGATGCTGACCCGGCCGCAACCGTCGAGGCCCGGCCCCTTCCGGCACGCGTACGTGCGTCGTCCGCCCTCTCGCTGGAGCGACCGCATCCGCCCTCCGCAGAGCCCGCAGCGCATCAGGCTCGTCAGCGGGTAGGTCCGGCCCTTGCGGGGTTTCGCCCGTTTCGGAGCGAGCGCCACGATGAGCGCCTGGTGCTGCTCCTCGGTGATGATCGGCTCCCACTTGCCCTTGGCGACCACCACGCCCTTGTGCTCGCGCAGGCCGGCGATCCGACCTGAGGTGAGGATCGACATGATCGTGGTGACCGTCCACGGGCGACCGGTCACCGTCGCCACGCCCTGGGTGTTCCAGTCGGTGCAGATGCTCCACACCGACTCGCCGGTCAGGACGCGCTCGGCGGCTTCGAGGATGCGGGCGGCCTCCTCGGGGATCAGTTCGGTCATCTCGTAGTTCCACCCGTAGGCCCGGCGCCCGGCGATGCGTGGCTTGCCCTCACGGGCTTCTCGGGCTCGCACGGCGAGCATCCGGTCGGAGGTCTTCTTCGACTCCTCCCGGTCCATCGCCGAACGGATGCCGATCTCGAACTCGCTCACCCAACCATCAGTGGTCGCCACCGCCTTGTCCGGATCACGGCCGGCGGCCTCGAAGGCATCGACCAGCGGCGCCCAGCCAGGCCCGCCGCCGCGGGACAGCCGGTCGGTCTTGTACGCGAGCACGCAGTCGACCTCGCCGGCACGGATCAGCTCGAGCAGCTCGCCGAACTTCGGGCGGCTCCGGCCCCGATTCCGGTAGCCGGACGTCGATGGCGGCTCGACCAGCTCGACGACGACGTCGACCTTCAGCCGCTTGGCCGCGTCCCGGCACGCCTCGATCTGCACGTCGAGGGACGCGGACCCTTCGCGTGTGATCGACTGGCGTGCATACAGAGCCGCTCGGCGTCTCGCTGCCATACGTAGTCAAAGAGTAATGAGTTGACAAACACGCGGAATACCCCCATCGAAGCGCTTGAGCGAGCGTTTCCGTTGCGGGTGCTGCGCTACCGGCTGCGGTGGGGCAGCGGCGGTGCGGGGTGGTCCGCTGGAGGTGA
>WBZM01000625.1_pt3 | contig 22482 bp, 22 predicted proteins | sample 5204271 | NCBI WGS metagenome assembly WBZM01 (sample SAMN12344346, study PRJNA552823) | activated sludge metagenome | biome: Activated sludge suspended growth; feature: Nitrification reactor; material: Wastewater; isolation source: activated sludge from nitrification reactor of wastewater...
AGAAGGGGTTTTGTCCCGGCTGGAAGGTTCGGTCCGTAGCCGTTGAAGAATGGCGCACTGCTGGCATCGATCTGATTTGGAACGACAATTCGGCGGGCGCCGTGTGCGCTGAGCAGGCGTAACTCCGCCTGAAGCTCGTTCAGCGTAGCCGCGATTGACGCCAGCCCCGACTGTGCCGAGCCCGTCAGCGTGGCCTGCAACAGATTTTGCGATCCGCTCCAGAACAGGACCAGTTGCTCGGCAGTCAGATTGTTGCCCGGCGCTGCCGCCAGAAAGTCATTGATCTGCTTGCCACTGTTCGATACCAATTGCTGCTGTCCGGGCGGCGGAGAGGTGTAGACAATCGAGCTTCGTACGCGCTCGCCGGGACCGATCGCAGAGCCGGCATAAGCATAGCCCGTTGCACCGGCTACCGCCTGGCTCGCCTGCGGCCGTGCACTCCCGATGCCATCAGCCAGGTAGTCGACCCAGATGGGGCCGTTTGACATTCTCCCGTTGTAATAGGGCGGCGAGGGCGGGTCCGGGAGCAGCCCCCGGCTGATGCTGTCCGCATAGACGTTACCGACATCTGAAAGGCTGTCACCGAAGACGACCAGTTCGGTCGCCGACGACGGCACCGGGCAAACTACTGCAACCAGTAGTGCGAAAAGAAACCGTAAACTCTTCATCTGTTACGCTCCCACGAAACCAGGTAAAAAGGAGTGCCCCAGTCCCACCCCGGGCAAACGAACGAAGCACCGGAAAGCCGGGGGCGCCAAGCCGGACGCTGTACGCTGGCCGCGCCGCACAACGCGAAGTTGTTTCGACAAAAAACGACGCCGCTGTGACCGCAAGTAGCAGCAGCCGAGCGCTGCGCCGCATGATACACGCGATCAGCACCGCGAGCGAAAAACGCTTGCCGGCGGTGCGACAAAACGCCAGCATGTCGCGTTGTGCCGCAAAAGCGCTTCTTCCGCTCAGCTCGCGCCGGGGACGAGCACGGGTTCGCCTGACCAGCGCGGCAAGGCCCAGCGGCCCGCTCCAGCAAGCACGCTTACCGCCTGTGCCGGCCGCCGCTGGCACGCCAGACAAGGCCACCCGCGCCTGGCTGCACACCGCAAGGTAGCGCAGCGCGAGCGTTGTGCCAAACGCCCCCGGCGACGATGGTGGCGCCGGCGCTCCGGCTGAACGTCCACTCCCGCCGTCTCGATCGGCTGGACAAAGAATGAGCAATGGCGCCGATCTGGTCGGACCTCCCATGATGTACGGATCGGCGACCGATGCTCAGAGCGGCCACCCGAGCCGCGGATCGCCCATCCGAGCGCGAACCGAGCCAGGGCCTTGCGCTGCGCAAGCTTCAGCAACAGCACCGACCGGAACAGGTTTGCTACACTTCGGGTTTTCCGGTCGGAAATCGGTGAATGGCACGGTGACGCCAAGACAATTTTTCGGGCTCGCTGCCACCCTGTTCTGCTCAGTCGGCCTGCAAGCGGCGGTCGCTGCCGATGCTGGCAGCTTTCCATCGTCGGCGCCACTGTTCGGCCTCAGCCTGAGCCGAACCGTCGATGGCCGGCCGCTTGCGCTCGCTACACTGCACGGCCGACCGTTGCTGGTCAATTTCTGGGCCCGCTGGTGCCAGCCCTGCCGCAAGGAAATTCCCGAGCTGGCTGCCGTGCAAGCCCGCTACCGCAGCAGCGGACTCGAAGTCGTCGGCATCGCCGTCGAGGACGCGGAAAACCGCGAAGCTCTGCGCGACTTCGCCGAGGCCTACGACATGTCGTACATTTCATTGATTGGCGGCCTGCAGCCGGGCATCGATTTGATGCGCGCGCTGGGTAACGACAAGGCCGGCCTGCCATTCACCCTCGCCATCGACCGCCGAGGAAGCATCCGCAGCAGCAAGCTCGGAGCAATGACGAACGCCGAAATGGAGGCTGCCGTGCGGCTGATATGGTAATAAGCCGGGTTAAACTTCTCCTCTGCTCGCTGGCGCTGGCGCTCGTTGGCTGCGCGCCGACCCCCTTGCGCGGCACCGGTGACCTGGGGCTGATCATCGAACGGGCGAGCGGACACGTGACGCTGGTCGATACCAGCCGGCGTGCCGCATACGCGCGCATCGGCGGCCTCGGCGACCTCTCGCACGCCTCGGTCGTATACTCGCGCGATGCGCGCTATGCCTACGTCTTCGGCCGCGATGGCGGCCTGAGCAAGCTTGACCTGCTCGGCGCCCGCCTCGTCAAGCGCGTCGTGCAATCGGGCAACGCGATCGGCGGATCGATCTCGCAGGATGGAAAAATCGTCGTCGCTCAGAATTACACGCCGGGCGGAATCAAGGCTTTCGACGCCGATACGCTGGACTTGCTCGCCGAAGTGCCAGCCGAGTACGCACCGGGCGCGTTCTCCAAGGTCGTCGGCCTGGCCGACCTGAGCGGCCAGCGCTTTGCCTATGCGCTGTTCGACGGCGGCGAGATCTGGCTGAGCGACTTCAGCCAGCCGCGGCAGCCGAAAACGCTGCGCTTTCCGGCCGGGCAGCAGCCCTACGACGGGCTAGTGACGCCCGACGGAAGGCACTACCTGGCCGGATTGTTTGGCGAGGACGGCGTCGCTATGCTCGATACCTGGCAGCCCGAATTAGGAACACGGCGCATTCTTGAGCACTACGGGCGTGGCGAGGAGAAGCTGCCGGTCTTCAAGATGCCTCACTTGCGCGGGTGGGCCGTCGCCCAGGGCAAGGCCTACCTGCCGGCGATCGGTCGGCACGAGGTCCTCGTTGTTTCCACCGCCACCTGGCAGGAAGTCGGCCGCATCAAGCTCAAGGGCCAGCCGGTTTTCGTCATCGCCCGGCCGGACGGGCGCCAGGTGTGGGTCAACTACGCATTTCCTGACAACGGCTGGGTCGAAGTGATCGATACGCTGACGGCGCAGGTGGTGCACACGCTCGCCCCCGGCAAGGCCGTTCTGCATATGGAATTTACCCCGCGCGGCGAGCACGTCTGGATATCGGCGCGCGACGACAATCGAGTCGTCATCTACGACACCGCGAGCTTCGCCAGAATCGGCGAGATTGCCGCCGAAGCGCCGAGCGGGATCTTTTTCACCAGCCGTGCCGGTCGCACCGGGTTCTGAATCGAATGGCCGCCAGCGCACTCGATGAACCGCCCGACGACCGGCTGAGCTTTCGCCTGTTGAACGATTATCAGCGCGACTTCCCGCTCTGTCCAGCACCCTTTGCCGAACTCGCGGCGCGCCTCACGGCCGGTGAAGCGGCCATCCTGCGCACGCTTGCGGCGCTCTGTCAGCGCGGCAAGGTGGCGCGCGTCGGTGCGGTTTTCGCCCCCCAACGGATCGGCGCCAGCACGCTGGCCGCGCTGGCCGTACCGGCGGAAGCGCTGCGCGTCGTCGCCGACACGGTCAGCCGCTTTCCCGAAGTGAATCACAACTACGAGCGCGAGCACCACTACAATCTGTGGTTCGTCGTCACCGCCGGATCGGGTGAACGGCTGCAAGCTGTGCTCGAGGCCATCGAGCGGGCCGCCGGCTCTCCCGTCCTCGCCCTGCCAATGCTGCGCGAGTACCACATCGACCTCGGTTTTCCGCTCGACGGCAGCGATCGCACCCGGCGCGGCACTCCGTCGGGCACACCCATCGCGCCGACACCGCTGGACGAAACTGATCGCCGGCTGGTCGCCGCCGTACAGGAAGGGTTGCCGCTCTGCCGCCGTCCTTTTGCGGTACTCGCCAGCCGCGTCGGCTGCAGCGAGAACGCGCTGATCGAGCGCCTGCGCGTCTGGTGCGCTGAAGGCATCGTCAAACGCTTCGGCGTCATCGTCCGGCACCACGAACTGGGCTATACGGCAAACGCCATGCTGGTGCACGACATACCCGACGACACGGTCGCCGAGGTCGGCGAGCGACTGGCTGGCGAAGCCGGCATCACGCTCTGCTACCAGCGTCCGCGCGTACTGCCGCACTGGCCGTACAACCTCTTCTGCATGCTGCATGGCCAGGCCAGGGCCGAGGTCGAAGCCCGCATCGCCGAGTTGCGCGAACGTCTGCAACTGGCGGCCTATGCTTACGACGTCCTCTTCTCGCTGACCCGCTTCAAACAGTGCGGTGCACGCTATGCCTGAGGCGGTTTCGCTTGACGCCGTCGACCGGGCAATCATCGAGCAACTGCAGGGCGGTTTTCCAATCTGCCCGCACCCCTACGCGGTAGCGGCGGCTGGCCTGGGGGTCAGCCAGGAGGACCTGCTCGCGCGCCTGCAGCGCCTGCTTGAAGCGCGCGTTCTGACACGCTTCGGCCCGCTTTTTCAGGTCGAACGTATGGGCGGCGTCTTCCTCCTGGCCGCCATGCACGTTCCGCCGACCCGGTGGTCCGAGGTGGTCGATCTGGTCAATTCGTTTCCCGAGGTAGCGCACAACTATCAGCGCGAGAGTGCGCAGCAGTGCGCGTTCAACATGTGGTTCGTGCTCGCCGGCGAGAGCGCCGCTGCCGTCGCCGCGACGATCCGGCGGATCGAGGAGGCGAGCGGCCTGCCCGTCTGCGCCTTCCCGAAGCTGCAGGAATTCTTCGTCGACATGCGCCTGCCGGTGCGCGTATGAGAGCGCCGGCTGCGGCAGAGGCAAACAGCTCGCTAGACGCTGTCGATCGCGCGCTGGTGATCGCCACCCAAGGCGGATTGCCGCTCGTGCCACAGCCTTATGAGCGGCTGGCGGAAGCGCTCGGGTGCAGCGCGGAAGAGGTGATGCGGCGCCTGCAAAGCCTGCTCGAGCGGGGAATCATCCGGCGCATCGGGGTGGTACCAAACCACTACGCGATCGGCTACACGGCGAACGGGATGAGCGTCTGGGACGTCCCCGACGAGCAGATCGACGAGTTCGGCGGCAAGGTCGGCGCGCTCGACTTCGTGACACACTGCTACCAGCGACCGCGCCGCCTTCCCGACTGGCCGTACAACCTCTTTGCCATGGTGCATGGCAGCTCGCGCGGCGAAGTTCTGGCCAAGGTGGCAATCATCGCCGACCTCCTCGGCAGCGCCTGCCGCGCGCACGACGTACTCTTCTCAACGCGCATCCTGAAAAAAACCGGACTCAGGATAGGCGGTAGCGACTGAGCCAAGCGCCCCAGGCAAGCCATCTAACCCACACGCCATCCCTATCCGGCACACCGATCAACACCCCGCGGCAGTGCTGGTCGCCGGCGTCAACAGCGGATGACATCGACCGCGCTGTGAATGGTGATGTCATCGACCCAGGCGCGCGCCTGCACCGGACTGTAGCTATTGGCGTAGGCGGCGACTTCCAGCGTCAGCACGACCGTGCGATGGGCAAAGCGCGCCAGGTCGATTCCCGGCCGGCGCAGCCATTCGTTCTCCTGATGCAGCATGCCGATCGCGGTGACTTCGTCGACGACGGCACCGTCGACCAGAACGCGGAAGCTGGCGCTCGTATAGTCGTTGACCGCTGCGCTCAGATCAAGCCGGCGGACATAGCTCAGCTCAGGCCGTTCGCCAAGGGTCAGACGGCGTGCGATGGTGCTTGTCCGCGCGCCGACGGTGCCCGCCTCACCCGAGGCGACACAGCCGTAAAGCATCGCTCCCCCGCGAAAAGCACGTGCATCGCCGTGCAGCATTTCCCATCCGGAACCTTGCCAACCCGCCGCCTTCAGCCTGGCCTCGCTGTTCGCCGGGGCGCTGCGCGCTGCAATGCCCTTGAGCACGCCAGCAGCTTCCAGCGCCGTCGAAACGATCGCTGGAACGTCGATGCCAAGCGGCGCCGAACCACTCGAGCGGCGCTGGTCGCCTTTGAGCAGGCCAGCCGCTTGCAGCGACGCGGCAATGATCCCGTGTACGTCCAGACCGAACGGCCGACTGGCGCTGCGCGGATCATCCGCCGCACCCGCAGGCTCGGCGGATGCCGCGCCCGACGCGCTGCCGGCCGCTCCCGGGCGATCGTCGCGCGCCAGATGTTCGCCCTCCCGGGTGACTCCGCTATTCGCCGGCGCGGCATCGGCCGTCGCCGTCGCGACGCCATCGAAGGCGCCGGCCGGCGCCTGACAAGCGCCCGCGCGTTCGCCACACAGCCCCCAGAACTCGGCGATCCGGTGCGTCGATGAGATCCCGACAGCGTTGAAGAAGGGCGCTGCCGTACCGCATTGATGAGGCGCTGCACCGGGGTCGATGGCGGCGCCATGCGCCATGCCGGCAATCGTATAGGACTCGATCAGCTCATCGCCGTCGGCCGCCAACCAGACGCGCCGCGCGTGACCGTCGACCCGCGTCTCGATCGTCGGTGACAGCGCGAGGCCGTGCAGATCGGTCCACTGCTTGAGGATTTCTTCGGCATTCACCGGCTTGACCGCCGTATCGGCATCGCCGTGCCAGACCGACAGCTTCGGCCACGGACCACGATGCGGCGACGCCGCGCGGACCAGGTCGCCCCACTCGCACGGCGAACGACTGCGCCCGACAAAAATCGTCTCGAGTCCTTCCTGCAGACCATTCGCCGCCCGATAGGGAACACCAGCCAGGATCGCCCCACCGGCAAACACCTCCGGGTAGGTGGCGAGGAGAACCGCCGTCATCGCACCACCCGACGAGGTACCGGTCACGTAAACCCGGCGCCGGTCGAGTTGCTGCTCGCCGAGCAGCTTGTCGACCATCTGGCGGATCGACACTGGTTCGCCGCGCTCGCGCTCGTTGTCTTCCGGGCGAAACCAGTTGAAGCAGCGCAAGGGGTTGTTGTTCCACTGCTGCTGCGGAAAAAGCAGGGCGAAGCCGTGGCGGTCGGCGAGCGTCGACCAACCGGCTCCCTTGTTGTACGACGCAGCGCTCTGCGTGCAACCGTGCAGCACGACGACCAGCGGCGCGTTCTTCGGCAGGTTTGCCGGCAAGTAGGTGAGCATGCGCAGCTCACCCGGGTTGGAACCGAAGTCCACCACCTCGCGCAAGCGGTGCTCCTGCGCATCGACCTGGTCGGACCAGGCCTGCACGGCGGCCAGCGCCGAAAGCAGTTTCTCCCAGCGCTTGCCGTGCGGCGTCTTCGCCGCAAGTTCTGCCATCCGGGCAATGGCGGCCACTTTGTGGCCAAGTTTCTTGATCATCGATGAACTCCTGTCGTCGGACAAGGTAGTGACGAGGCCGATCTCGAGCATCTTGCGGACCGGCAGGAAAACGCTGTGGAAGAGTCCGGGGTCGACCACTCCACCACGTTGGGGATCGAGCCAGGCGGGCGGCGACGCGTCCGCTGCCAGGCCATAGGTATGACTGATGACTGCCCGCCTGCCTTGCCGGAACGTGCTGAACTGCAAAGCAGCCACCGGGCAGGCGCGGTTGACCCAGACGCCGAAGAACTCGCTGGCAACGATCGCGCGCGTTTCTTCGGCGCAAGCCAGTTCGAGCACACCCGCCAGTGCATCGGCGAAGCGCAAGCCGTCGAGCCGTATCGTCAGCGCGTGCGGCGCCTCCTCGCTATCCACCGGCGCCGGCCCGAAGAGCACGCGTGGCACATCGCCGCCGGCGGCCACCGCCCGCGGTTGCAAGGCGCCGTAGCAGCGGATCGCCTCAACCGTCTGCGCTTGCTGGGGCGCCGCCATGGCGCCGATCAGCAGTTGTGCCGCGTATTCCGGCGTCGCCGGCGGTGAGCCGCGGCCGCGCGGGCCGGCGGCGACCAGGCCGCTGCTGACCATCAGGGTGACGCGAAAGCGCAGGTCGCGCCGCGACTCGCCAAGGATGTCGGCGAGGCGTTCGCTGAATTCGTAACGTGCGATCGAGTTTGCCATGCCCGAACGATAGCACGCCCCGCTCAGGAGTGCACGTAATTTTTGAGTAAGTGACGAAAATTAATTTTCGATTGGACGGGCCTCGAAAACCAGATCAGCAAAGCGTGCCTCGACGGCCTCGCCGGTGTTGTCGGTATCGGCGCCCACCGCCAGACCCGAAATCGGTGGAACCGGGCCACCGAATGCGGCGTGGAAGTCGCTCGCCACGTCGCGCACGAGCTCGCGCCACTGTCCGGCGTGAGTTGGTCCGGAATCGACGACGATCATCCGCAGACGATCGGTATAGGGATTCCAGCCCGCCTCGCCAACCGCCTGGGCGTTTCCCCAGACGTAACATAGCGCGGCCGCCGGCAGTCGGGCGCCGTGCAGCAAGCGCGCGGCGGCGATGCGCAGCCGGTCGCGCACGCTCAGACGCTCGGGCGGTAGGTCGAAGAGGACATAGACACGCGCCGCGTAATCGTCACCGTCCTTGCGCCGCAGGTCGGATGCCGTCACGACGTTCGAAACGCGCCAGCGCCAGCGCAACAGCGGTGTCTTCGCCGGGTCTATCCGCAGCACGACCGCCAGGCTGGACGCCGAGCGCTCCGAGCGCACGCGCAGCACGGTCGTTCCCTGATCGCCGACCAGGTCGAAGCGATTCGTTCTATCGACTGACGGCAGCGTCTGATGCGTCCACCCGGTCGGCAGCCGCTCCCCGGGCGGCTGCGCCGAAAAGCGTGGCACCGCGCTGCGCCCGCTGTCGACCGACACCGTCTCAGCCGCAGCAGGCGCCGGCCGCGCATCGACACCGCCGATGATCGCTGGCGCGGCGAGCAGCCAACGGACAACGGTTCGGCGCGCCAGCTTGATCGGCCGCCCGGGCCGGACTTCTCCCCCGGCACGCACCGTCGTGCGGGCCGGCGCGCCGGATGACGCTGGTGACGAGCCTGGCGCCCACCTCCGGCGGCTCACGGCGACTCCGGCGCGCCGGCCCGCGCGCGTGCAGCCGACGGCAAACCGGCCACACGCAGCTCACGGCAGTCAGAGAATGCGGGCAGTTCGCCCAATCGCAGCAGATCGGCCGGCCGGTCAACATCCCACAAAACCGGAAGTTCAGTCCAGGGCAGAGCCAAATCGCGCAAACGCCGACGCGTTTGCGCCATCACCCGGGCGCTCCCCCAGTCGATATCGACGAACAGGCGCGGCTCGGCGAAACGCAGCCCGACCAGAACGTAACCGCCGTCTTCAGCGGGGATGAACACCGCCGCGTTCGCCCCGCCCGGGGTCGACGGCAACGCAGCGAGTGCGGCGGCAGCGGCAATCAGATGCTCCGCCTGCAAGGCCGGGCAGTCACTGCCGACGAGCAGCAAGGGCCCGGCGTGCGCGGCAAAAGCTGCCGCCATGCGCGCTCCGAGGTTGCCGCCGGACTGGCTGCACAGAGCGACCGCGCAGTGCTCACACACGGCGCGGAAGAAGCGATGCCGCGCGTCGGGCGCAGCGTAAAGCACGACCTGGCCCAGCCCGGCGCGGCGCGTCATTGCCAAGGCATGCAGAGTCAGGCGCCGATGCAGGCGCGCTGCGCCGACCGGTCCGAGCAGCGAGATCAGGCGCGTCTTGCAGTTGCCCGCCACCGGCGCGCGCGCGAATACGGCGATCGCCGGCACGTCGCCCTCGTTGCCCACGGCGCAGCCGCCGGCTGGCGCAGGCGAACTGGCGATTGGCGACGGCCGACCGGCGACGGCCAATCGCCGATCGGGGTCAGCGTTCGCGTGCTGCATAGCCATAACGAACCGCCAATCGGGCCGGGTCGGCGCCCAGGAAGTAGCGCAGGCGCAAGGACCACATCAGCAGGATCGTCCGCACGACGCCGTTCTTCTCCCAGCGCCGCCCGGAAGTCAGCACGCGCGCGCGCAGGCAGGCAGGCCGCGCCAGGCGGAGCAACCGGCGCGAGAGCGCAATGTCCTCCATCAGCGGCAATTCGGGAAAACCCCCGGCGCGCGCGAAAACGTCCTGGCGAACGAAAATCGCCTGGTCGCCGGTCGCGATGCCGGTCAAACGCGAACGCAAGTTCATCATTCGCTCGACCACGCGCAACAGGCGATGGCGTCCGTCGATCGTCACATCGAAACGACCCCATAAGGCGCCGCGCGCGACCGCTCGCTGTATGAGCGCATCGGCCTGCGCCGGCAGTGTCGTATCGGCATGCAGGAAAAGCAGCACGCCACCCTGGCTGGTGCCAGCACCGGCGTTCATCTGCGTCGCTCGCCCGCGCGCGGTGACAAGGAAACGATCGACCGCTGCCCGCGCCAGGTCACCCGTTCCATCCCGGCTGCCGCCATCGACGACGATCAGTTCAGCGCCGCGCTGCCGCAGTGCCTGCAGCGCAGCCAGCCGGGCGGAAATCGTCGCTGCCTCGTCGAGTACCGGAATGATGATCGAAAGCGCGGGCAGCCGCTCGCGGCCGGTCGCAGCAAGTGACGCATTCGTCATCGCTGGCAGTGTCCGGGAAGTCTGATCACCGCTCACCGTCGCGCCAACCGCAATTCGGCAGCGACCGGAGCGTCCGCTTTGGGCAGAACCGCTTGCATCGCAAAAAACTCCTTGGCCAGGCCGCATTGTTGCGCAAACACAACACTTGAATCAAGCGCCTTCACGGTATAGTCTCGCCTGCCCCCGGCCATCTGCGCGCCGCAGCGAGCCACGCCGGGACTCAACCAATCCGCAGGAACGATGTCCAGCCAGCCTTCAGTCTCCGCCCCGATGGCGTTGAAACCTGCCAGTGAGACGTCCGGAAGTCGAATCGAGCCGCCTTTTCGCGTTCCCTGGACGGCGTTTGGCGAGGATGACGATTACGGTCGCTCGCTGATTCTGAAAATCGGCAACGCACGCCAGGTTTTTCGCTGGATTCCTCCCGGTTGCTTCATGATGGGCTCACCGGCCGACGAAGCGCAGCGCGGCAACAGCGAAAGCCAACACGAAGTGCGCCTGTCGTATGGCTACTGGCTGGCCGACACCGCCTGTACGCAGGAGTTCTGGCTCGCCGTCTGGCCGGTCAATCCCAGCCACTTCGACGCCTGCCGACAGAATCCGGTCGAAAACGTCAGCTGGCACGATGCGCAAGGCTTCATCAGCGAGCTGAACAAACGATTGCCCGGGCTCGCCGCGCGTCTGCCGAGCGAAGCCGAGTGGGAATACGCCTGCCGTGCCGGCACCACGACAGCGTTTTCCTTTGGCCCAGGAATCACCCCCGAGCAGGTGAATTACCACGGCGAACATCCGTACGCTGGCGGCGCGCCGGGAATCCATCGTGGTCAGACGGTGCCGGTCGCTTCGCTGCCGGCCAACCCTTGGGGCCTGCACGAAATGCACGGCAACGTCTGGGAGTGGTGTGCCGACTGGTATTCCGAGTATGTCGGCGAACCGCAGTCCGACCCGCACGGGCCACCGTACGGCAAGATGCGCGTGCTGCGCGGCGGCACCTGGAGCGACCCGGCGCGCTATGCACGCTCGGCCACGCGCAGCCGGATCGAGCCCGCCTACCGCCCGCGCAGCACAGGTTTTCGCCTCGTCCTCGGTCCGCGCTGAAAGCTGGCCGGCCAACCGTTGGGCAGCCGGCGCGCGGCTGGCGTGCGCCTGGCGAGGGATGCGCTCAGTAGGCCGAGGCTGGCCGCCAGCCTGCCTCATCCTTCCTTCCGTCGGCTCCCGGCAGCGCGCCGCCGGTCGCCGCGCCGCCCGCACCGGCGCGGTATTCGACGAGTTCAGTGCGCTCGCCGCCGACGACCGTACCTCCCTTGCGCACCAGGCTTTCCAGCGCGAGAACGCCACGCATGCGCTCGGGCGCCACCCATGCCCGCCGCTCGAGCTCAGCGCCACCGGCCAGATTGAGGCCGCGCGCTTCGATCCGATAGGCGTCGAAGGTGCCGGCCGGCAGAGTGATTCGTTCGCGCGCCGCAACACGCAGATCGAAACGGACGTTCACCTTCGACCCATCGGGCTGGGTGACGATGAACTGGGCGGACCAACGCTTACCCAGCGCATAGTCGTTGATGAAGAACTGGTACGGTGTCCAGCGTGTACCATCGGGCGCCTGAACCGAATTGCCGAAAAGGTCGGTGACTTTGCTGCCATCGTTGAAGAAGACCTCGTCGCCAGCGATCCTGAGTACTGTATCGTCGATCTGCTGCGTTTCCTGCTGAGTGAGCAAATCGAGACTCCGATAGCGATAGCGCTCGCCAGGTCGAAACGGCAGTGCGGCGCCCGGATAGGAGGCTGCCGACGATCCGCTGACCACGCCTGGCACGCACGCCTCGCGCGCCAAAGCCGGCGAAACACTCGCCTGAACGGGCTTCTCGCCTTTCCGGCGAAGCACGAAATCGAGCCTGTGCTGCGCGAGTTCGGCGAATTTGCCGCTCGGCCGCTGGCGGATGAAAGCCTCCAGCGGTTCGGGCGTCGTTGCCTCGCGCAGCTTGCTCCACGCCGCGAGATCGGCTTCGAATTCCTTCTGCTCGCGGTTGAGCTCGCGCCTGGTTTCGCCGAGGAACGAGAAATCGCCTTCCAGCGAAGTACTTTCCCAAGGGATCTGTGCTCCTTGCGAAGCGCGCCGCACAGCCAGGCGAACACGCTTGAACACATCTTCCACCGCTGCCCCGGGGACCGCCATCTCCTGCAGCAACCTCCCGGTATACAGTCCGTGCTCGCCTTCGCCGTCGTCGGCGGTGTTGCCCGGCGCCGTTGCGTAAGCGAGCAGCGTTCCCGGCGGCGCGTCGAGTTGTGACAGGCCGCGATCGTCAACGCGGAAGTCGCTGCCCAGGGGATTATTGCGGCAGGCGTCGAGAATCACCAGATTGAGCGCGTTGCGGGCCCGCCCGAGCACTTCCAGAAGGAGCCCGAGATCGACCCCCTGTCCGGCAATGTCCGCCTGGTTCCTGATGCGCACGTCCACCGGCAGCATGAAGTTGCGCCAGTTGAGTTGTACGCCGTGCCCGGCGTAGTAGAAGACGCCAACCGTACGGCTGTCGCGCAGCAGCGCGTCGCCGAACTTGCGGATCGCCTCGTGCATGTCACGGCGACCAACATCAAGCACCAACGTCACGCCAAAACCCGCCTGGCGCAGGCGTTCTGCCACCGCGCGCGCGTCGCCCGCCGGGTTGACCAGTGGTGCCGAGCGATACGCGCCATTACCCACGACCAAAGCAACTCGCGGCCCGCCGGCCGCTGGCTCGGCGGCCATCAAAGCGCGCGCAGGCACGACCAGCAAGCTGAGGATCAGGCAAAGCGCAAAGCGGGAGAATCGATGGCAAGACATCGCGGCAGCACTCCGGAGACACGCGGGAAGCAAACTATACCCTCATCCCGCGGCGCTGCGTCAGGCACCCGGCCGGGCGCGGCGCCAGAGCGCTTACCCGGCCATCGCCAGGTGGGTCATTCGCCTTGATACCCGGTAACCGGCGGCGCGATACCCCCGAAAGCAAGAACGAAAACCATGATGATCACGACCAGAATGACCAAGAGGGCGATCCCGCCGTAGATCACCTGGTCGGTCAGGATACGGCGCGCCCAACCGCGCAGGCCAAGATAGTCGGCAATCGACAACGGGCGATCGCTTTCTGCGGTCACTTCCTCTTCGGCAACGAAGCGCAAACCGCACGCTCGGCAGCGATAGGGCGCCTGATGCTTGACGCGCAGCGCCAAGCCCTCTTGCGGACCGCGGCGACGCGAACGACGAACGTCGTCCGATTGACACTTTGGGCAGTTCATACGAGAAACGAAGCTCCGTGCTGTCGCCTGCTCGAAAAACGCAGGCGGGTTCCTGGTGGGCGTTGCGGCGATGCGCTGCAGTCTACCGTCACCCGGAACCGTGTCTGTGCGCATTGTCACGAACGTTTGCGGGCGGATCTCGGAGGCGCGTCGCTAGTTCCGCGCGGCTCCCCGCGCCAGCCACGCAGCGGCTAGCAGGAAGGCGAAGAAGCAGAGGGCCGACCAATTGGCCATCGATAGATGAAGGAAAACCCACTCCTTGCTGCTGCAGAAGCCAGTGGCCATGAACATCTGGGGCCACAGATCGCCAAACCAATAGACGATGCGCTCGATCAGGTTCGGCTCACCGAAGCCGCACTCCAGACTTGCGTCAGGCTGCCACTGCAGCCAGCTCTGGTAGCTCGCGGTCGTCACCCCGCCAGCCGCGGTGAGCACGAGCAGGCCGCAGAACAGCCGCCGCGCGACAGGAACGAAAGCGGCGAAAAAGGCAAGCGCCGCCAGCAGCAGATACAGCAGACGTTGGAAGATACACAGCGGGCAGGGCTGCAGGTGGAGCAGCTCGCCGATTCCCCAGGCCGCTGCCGTCAGGCTGATCGCTGCCACACCAACGACGACGAACGCGTGCCGTAGCGCCAAGCGCATCAGCGCATCCCCGAACACGCGGCTGATCGGGCAAGCAGACAGCACGCCACGCCCGACGCCAACTGCCGCGGCAAGCGGATTTCCCCCATCACTCACAACTCCAGCAAGGAAAACTTTCAATTTTACGGCAAAGGCACGCTCCACAGGCGTTGTCAACGCTGCCCCGCTGCCCCACGCTGCCCGGGCGGGAGTATATCGCTGGTCGCGTCCGCCTTTTTCCGCTGCCAGGCGTTATTCGCGAGAAGCGTACGCCTGGCGCCGACAACCCGTTATGATTGAGCGATGAAGACACGCATCTTGCTGATCGAGGACGACGAGCGCCTCGCCCTACTGACTGCCGAATACCTGCGCAAGAACGACTTCGAGGTCCTCGTCGAAGCGCGCGGCGACGCCGCCGAAGAACGCATTCTCGGCGAGCGTCCTGATCTGGTCATCCTCGATGTCATGCTGCCGGGCAAGGACGGTTTCGAAATCTGCCGGGCCGTTCGTTCACGCTTCACCGGCGTGATCCTGATGCTGACCGCGCGCGAAGAGGATTTCGACCAGATCTTCGGTCTTGAGCTGGGCGCCGACGACTACATCGCCAAGCCTGTTCAACCGCGCCTGCTGCTCGCCCGCATCAAGGCCTTGTTACGCCGAACCGTGCCCGCTGCCGGCGGACAGAGCGGTGGCGAGAACGAGAGCGGCGAGCCCACCGAACTCGCCTTCGGGCGCTTCCGGATCAGCCAGACGACGCGCAACGCTGCCCTCGGCGACGACAGCATCGACCTGACGACGGCCGAGTTCGACCTCCTCTGGCAACTCGCCCGCCATGCCGGCAACATCCTCTCGCGCGACAACCTGCTGCAGGAACTACGTGGGATCGGCTTCGATGGGCTCGATCGGTCGATCGACGCGCGCATTTCGCGCCTCCGCCGCAAACTCGGCGACGACCCGGAAAACCCGACGCGGATCAAGACCGTACGCGGTAAGGGCTACCTGTTCAGCAAGCATGATTGGCAGTAATCGGCTGCTCGCCCGGCTGGGGACCTACAAACCGGCGCCGTGGCGGGGCCGCTACAGCCTGTCGCGGCTGTTCTTCAACTTTTACTTGCTGGTCATGGGTTCCTTCGTGGCCATCGCGATCTTTGCCGATTTCGTCATTTCGGCAGCGATCAAGGGAGTGACCAACGATTACACCAGCCGCTTCATGCGCGGGACGATCGTGCTCATCGAAGACGAGTTGTTTCGCAAGCCACGCTCAGAATGGCCAAAAACGATCGAGGCGCTCGACCGCAAGTTCGCCTATAAGCTGGAAATCGTCGATCGGTGGACGCTGAAACTTCCGCCAAAAGAGGCCGAGAAGCTCGACGGCGGCGAACTGGCGATCGACGCGCAAGGCGACATCGTCTACCACCGCCTGAAGCAGACGCCGCAAATCCTGGTCGTCGGCCCGATATCGCCTGAGCGCAATCCCGAGTACCAGCGCGGCCTGCCGCTCGATCTGCGGATCAGCCTGTTGACCTGGAGCCTGATTGGCGTCTGCCTGGCAATCGTCGTCTGGTTCTGGGTCTACCCGGTCTGGCGCGACCTGGAAGCGATGCGCCAGACCGCACGCGCGCTTGGCGAAGGTCTCTTCGATGCGCGCGCACCGGGCATGCGCAGCAGCGCCTTCGGGCCGCTTGCCGAGACGCTCAACGGCATGGCCGAGCGGATTCAACTGCTGATCGCGACGCAGAAGGAACTGTCGAGCGCCATCTCGCACGAATTGCGAACACCAATCGCGCGCCTGCGCTTCGCGCTCGAAATGCTCACCGAAACCGACGAAACGAGCGAGCGCGAACGCTTGCGCAAGGCGATGGAAGACGATCTCGGCGAACTCGACGGCCTGATCGACGCCAGTCTGACCTATGCCCGCTTCGAGCGCGAACAACCCGAACTACAGATCAGCTCGGTCGACATCGCCGTCTGGCTCGCCGAGCAGATCGAGGCGGTTCGCCTGCTCAGCCGCGAAATCGACCTCCGGCTCGACACCTCGGCGCTGCCGCCGGGCCAGCGTGTTGAAATCGATTGCCGCAGCCTGCCATATGCTATCGCCAACCTGCTGCGCAACGCCATCAAGTACGCACGCTCGCGAATCGAGGTCAGCGCCGAAATCAGCGAGGGCTGGATCAGCGTGCACGTCGACGACGACGGAATCGGCATTCCCCGCGACGAGCGCGAGCGCGTCTTCCTCGCCTTCACCCGGCTCGACCGCTCGCGCGACCGGACGACCGGCGGTCACGGTCTGGGCCTGGCGATCGCCCGCCTGGTTCTTGAACACCACGGCGGAACGGCAACCGCAGGCGAGTCGCCGAGCGGTGGGGCGCGCCTGACGCTGACGTGGCCGCTGTCACAAAGCGTCACCGAAAGCTGACGCAATCGCGCAAGACGACGTGGCGCCTGGTCTCTATCATCTCGCTCTATTCACACCACAACGAGCGAGGAGACGAGACAATGAGCGAATTCAGAGCAAACTGCGAACGGTTTCTGGCTACCACGCGGCAGCATTTCTTTGCCGGTGATCGCGCGATAGCCTTCCAGAGCGACCTCAGCGGCGACCCGGCGCAAGCGCTAAACAGCGAAACGCACCCGCGCGCCCACACCGGAAAATGAGTACGGTGGCACAACCCCAGGTCCCGTTCCCGCTTGCCGAGGGTCTCGGCATCTTCTTCGGGATCGCAGCCTGGGATGTGCTCAGCGTCGGCAAGGTCGATCTGCTGACCGCCGGGCTGCTTGCCGCCGGCGCCTCCGGCGTCTGGTACGGCGCCCGCTGCTGGCTCGCGCACCGCCGACGCAATCGGCTTTGACCGCCGACCGACGCGCCGAATCCTGACAGCACCAGCTTTCCCTCCCTGATGCCCACCGCCCCGGGTGGGCCTTCAACCGCGCTCCCCCAGCGCGGTTTTTTTTGTCCGACGCAGGACAGCAGCCTTCGGCTGGCACCGGCAGACTGTGCGCCTTCTCCCGCGCGCGGCGACGGCGCTCCCTGACCCACTCGGCAGCGCTGCTCAGGCGGCTGCTGCGTCGCCGACGATGCGGACTTCGTGCTGCGGGAACGGAATCTCGACGCCGTGCGTGCGGAAAGCGCGCCAGATTGCCAGATTGACCGCCGAACGGACATCGCCGGTGCCCTGTTCCGGATCGTTGATCCAGAAGCCAAGATCGAGCTTGATCCCGCTGTCGGCAAAGGCGGTCAGCAGCGCCTGCGGCGGCGGATCGGCGAGGACGCGTGCTTGCTCGCGCGCGGCCTCGACCATCAGCCGCATCGCTGCTTCAAGGTCGGTGCCGTAGGCCACCTGCAGCGAAACGACCAGGCGCACGCGCGGATCGGCGAACGATTCGTTGCGCACGATGTTCGACACCAGATATTCGTTCGGAATGATCACCGCCGTCCCGGTGAGCGTACGCACGACCGTATAACGCGCGGTGATCTCGTTCACCACGCCGGAAGTCGCCGCGTCGATGGCGACGACGTTGCCCAGGCGAATCGAGCGATCGAGCAGAATGATGAAGCCGCTGACGTAGTTGCTGGCAATCCGCTGCAGGCCAAGACCGAGACCGACGCCGAGTGCACCCCCGAAAACCGACAGCGTCGTGATGTCGATGCCGACCAGCGAGAGGCTGAGCAGGAGAGCGATCACCGAGAGCACCGCCTTGACCAGCCGCCCGAGGACGACGCGCAGGCTGGAATCGAGCCCCTCGCTGGCGAGCAGGCGACGCTCGACGACGCCGGACAGCCAGAGCGCGACGAGCACGGTGACGATGACCGTGACAATGCCGTTGAGCAAGGTCCACAGGTCGAGCTTCTGCTTGCCGATGTGCAGGCTGACCTGTTCGAGCAATTCGATCAGCGGCTCGGCCAGACCGCTCAGGTAGAGCGCCAGGCAGAGCCAGATGCCGGTTGCGACGAAGCGCTCGGAAGTCGCCAGCCAGCCGCTCGGCGAAAATGCGTGGCGCAGAACGTAGATCGCCGCGCGCACCAGTGCCATCGACAGGAGCAGCGGCAGCGCCACATCGAGCAGGCTGACCGAGCCCAGATGCCAGAACTTGAACAGCTTGCGGGCAACCATGATGAAAGCGAAGCCGAGCAGCGGAAAGGCGACGCGTTTCAGGCTGCCGGCACCGAAGGTACGCAGCGCGCCGTGCTCGGCGCTGGTCTGGGCAAAATCCGCCCGCCGGCCGTAACGCGAAAGGCCCCAGGCGAGCAGCAGGCTGATCCCGAGTGCGATGATCTGGCGAATGAAGTTCGGGTCGCTGACGTCGTGCCAGAGCTCGATAAGCAAGGCAAAAGTCTGTTTTTCGTTCATGTTCTCTCCATCGCCACAGCGTAGAAAGCGTCCGTCGCATGCACCTGCGGGAGCAGCCGCAAGCGCTCGCCGCAGCTTATGGCGATCTGCTGCGCGGCAAGAATCTCCTCTGCCGGGCGGACGACGAAGTCCGGATGCGCGCTCAGGAAGGCGTCGACCACCGCCTCGTTCTCGGCCGCGAGCAGGCTGCACGTCGCGTAAACCAGCCGCCCGCCGGGTTTGACCAGCGTCGCCGCAGCGCGCAGGATCGCCGCCTGCTTGATGCTCAATTCGTCTACGCTGGCCGGCGTCTGCCGCCACTTCAGATCGGGATTGCGGCGCAGCGTGCCCAAGCCTGAGCACGGCGCGTCGACCAGGACGCGGTCAAGCTTGCCGGCCAGCCGTTTGACCTTCAGGTCGCGCTCGGACTCGATGCGCAACGGATGTACGTTCGACAGACCTGAGCGTGCCAGGCGCGGCTTCAGGCGCGCCAGCCGGTGCTCGGCAACGTCGAACGCATACAGGCGGCCTTGCGAGCGCATCAGAGCGCCGAGCAGCAAGGTCTTGCCGCCGGCCCCGGCGCAGAAGTCGGCGACCATTTCGCCGCGCTTCGGCTGGAGCAGAAAACCGAGCAACTGACTGCCTTCGTCCTGGACTTCGAGGCTGCCGTCGATGAACAGCGGATGCGCGGCGAGCGCCGGCTTTTCCGCCAGGCGAACGGCGAGTGGCGACCAGCGTCCGGCGGCCGCGGCAATCCCGTCGGCGTGCAGGCGAGCGAGCACCGCCGGCCGGTCGGTCTTCAGCGGATTGACGCGCAGGTCGAGCGGCGCCGGTCGATTGAGCGCCGCCGCCAGCGCAGCCAAGTCGTCGGCGGAAAATTGTCCAGCAAGTTGCTCGTACAACCAGTCAGGCAGATCGAGGCGAACCGCCGGCGGCAGGTCTTCCACGCGCAGCGCCTTGGCCTGCGCCAGCCAGCGGCTTTCGCTGGCGTTGAGAAGCGGCGCCAACTGGCGCAGGTTCAGCCCCTGCCGGCAGGCCAGCGCGGCGAGCAGCAGACGGCGCGAGCTGAGGTCGCCGGCACAGCGCGCGGTGAGCGAACGGCGATGGCGGAGAACGGCGAAGACGTTCTCGGCGACGAACGCCCGATCGGCGTGACCGAGTTCGCGCTGGTGCCGGAAATACGTCGAAACGACCGCGTCGGCCGGCAGGTGGGTCTTCAGCAATTCGCCAAGCAGGCGTTCGGCGTGCGCGAGCAGAACGGGGTGAATGTTCGTCATCAGGGTTCCCGGGTGAAATCGATGTGGGTCGCCGACTGCACGAAGACGTCACCCTTGCGATCGACGTGGCGAATCTTCACCGGCAGCAGCGCCTGCTCGTAAGCCAGCCAAAGCTCGGTCGTCGCCGTGCCGGCAAGGCGCAGGTGCAGGCAGCGGAAACTGCCCGCCGGTGTCTCGATCGTCTCCTCGCCCATCACCTCGATCCGATAGCCGGCCAGCTTGCGGCCAGTAGCGACGTTCACGGCGACGCCGGAATGCTCGGGCAGCAGCGCCAGTTGAAAGTTCAGCGACAGGATGTCCTGCGTCCCGCCGCGCAGCGCCAGCGGCGGCCGCTCGCCCATGCGCACCTGGCCCGCCGGCCAGTCGAAATCGATCTCCTCGGCGCGCTCGCGTCCGCTGCGGCGGACGACGAAGTGCTCCGGAACGAGGCCGCCGGAACCGACCCGGCCGCGACTCTCGGCCTCGACGCGCACGCGTTTGAACAGGGCGACCAGCCCGCTCGTCTCACTCAGCGCGCTGATCCGGTAACGGTCGGCGCGCACCTCCCACTCCTGCCGCGCGAAACCGATCGGGAAACTGCGGTCGCCACGCTCGACGCGGTAGCGAATCGAGCCGCGTGCCGGCAGACGCGCGGTGACGACGACCGGCGGTGTCGCCTCGCCAGCGGCCGGCTCATCGCCGCCCACCCCGGGTGCGCCGGCCGCGCCGGGTACGCCGGGAACGCTGCCCATCCCGGGTGCGCCCGCCACATCGCCCACTTCGTCCGGCGCAGCGGGCTGCTCTGCCGCCCGTTCCGGCTGATCGTCCGCTGCCGGCGCATCGCCAAGCTCCTCGGCCGGCGCCGGTTCGTCCGGGGCGACCTCTGGTGGTGCGCTCGCGGGCGGCGACGCGACGATTGCCGAGTCACGTAGCGGCGACGGACGCGCCGCACGCGGCCGCGCCGGCGGCGGCCGCGGCGCCGCGCGCCTTACCGGCGGCGGGTCGCTGAGCTGCGCCGGCGCTGCACCGCCCGTCTGCGGCGACGGACGCAACTCGGCGAGCAACGGAGGTGGATCGCCCGCGCGCGGCAAGCTCATCTGCGTCGCGAAGAGCGCCAGCGCATGCAGCACGAGCGAGACGAGCAGAGCAACGAGCAAACCACGCTGCATCGGCCCGCCGGTCAGCCGGCCGCGCTCGCCGGAACGATCAGCCAGGGGTGCGCGGCCTGTTCGACGGCACAGACGACGCGCCCCTGGCGCAACTGCAGGCGGCCTTCGGCGAACCAGCGCACGGCGAGCGGGTAGATCCGGTGCTCCTGCGCGAGAACGCGCGCGGCCAGCGTCTCCTCATCGTCGCTGTCGAGAACCGGAACGGCTGCCTGGACGACGATCGGCCCATGGTCGAGGTCGGCGGTGACGAAATGGACGCTGCAGCCGTGAATCCGCACCCCCTCGGCGAGCGCCCGCCGGTGCGTGTGCAGACCTGGGAAGGCCGGCAGCAGCGACGGATGAATGTTGAGCAGACGACCGGTGTAGCGTTGCACGAAAGCCTCGCCGAGGATGCGCATGAAGCCGGCGAGAACGACCAGATCCGGCGCGCAAGCGTCGATCGCCTCGGCCAGCGCGGCGTCGAACTCTGCGCGCCCGGCGAAAGCGCGATGATCGACGACGCAGGTCGGCACGCCGGCGGCGGCGGCCGTCGCCAAACCGGCCGCATCCGGCCGATTCGCCACGACGCCGGCGATGCGTACCGGCAGGTCGCCGCGCCCGGCGGCATCCAGCAGCGCAGCCATGTTGCTGCCCCGCCCGGAAATCAGGATGACGAGCGAAATCATGCTTGTCCTCCCGCCTGCCGATGCTGCCACCAGCCGTAGACGACCGGCAGCAGCGAAATGACGATGATCGCCACGATGACCAGCGTCAGATTCTGCTGGATCCACGGCAGATTGCCGAACCAGTAACCGGCCAGCGTCAGCGAGCCGACCCAGGCCAGCGCGCCGATCAGGTTGAAGAACGTGAAGCGCGCGTAGCCCATCGCGCCGATCCCGGCGACGAAGGGCGCGAAAGTCCTGAAGAGCGGCAGGAAACGCGAAATGACCAGCGTCTTGCCGCCGTGCTTCTCGTAGAAAGCGTGCGTCTTGTCGAGCGCCGCCTTGTTGAAGAAGCGCGACTGCTCCCAATGGAAGACCTTCGGTCCGAGAAAGCGACCGATCTGGTAATTGACCATGTTGCCGAGGATCGCCGCCGCGCTGAGCACCGCGAGCAGGATGCCGATGTCCATTCCACCGAGCGCCGCCAGCGCGCCGGCGACGAAAAGCAGCGAGTCGCCGGGCAGAAAAGGCGTCACGACAAAACCCGTCTCGCTGAAGATGATCGCGAAGAGAATCACGTAAATCCATTGTCCGTACTGCTGGACGAGCAGCGCCAAGTGTTTGTCGAGATGCAGGACGATATCGATGAAGCTGAGCAGGTAATCCATGAACGGCCGGGAAGCGAAGGAAGGAGGGGGAGGGACGGAAGCCGGAACGGCGGCAAGCGCCGGCGCGCAGGCGGGATTCTACCGGAAGCCGGCCCGCTCTGCCCGGCGGCGGCCGCCGACCAGCGAGCGCCGCTGCCGGGCGCCCGGCCGGCAGACAATCTCCCTCCCGCCGACACGCCCGGCGAGAGATAATCGCGCCAGCGCCCATCGTCCAGGGGAAAACGATGTCCCAACCGCCGGCCCGGCCCAGCGTCTTCATTTCGAGCACATCGATCGACCTGCCCGAGCATCGCCGGCAGGTCGT
>WBZM01001538.1_pt1 | contig 22467 bp, 19 predicted proteins | sample 5204271 | NCBI WGS metagenome assembly WBZM01 (sample SAMN12344346, study PRJNA552823) | activated sludge metagenome | biome: Activated sludge suspended growth; feature: Nitrification reactor; material: Wastewater; isolation source: activated sludge from nitrification reactor of wastewater...
TTACCCACTATCCCATCAGGGGTTAATCCTTTTGATTTCTGAAAAGAAATTACAGCAGCTTTTGTTTGTTGACCGAAAACACCATCTGTTTTACCTATATAAAAATTATTTTCTTTTAAGAAATTTTGTAAAAAAACAACATCCTGCCCTATTGTTTTAATTTTTAGAACTCGACTTATTGGATAAAAGGTCTGATTCTTTATAGTTTCTTTATTTTCCACATTTTCTATGTTAACAATATCTACTTGTGGAATTACTGTTTGTATAGGAATAGCCACATGTCCGCCTGGACTTATGGTATAACTAAAATTAGTTGATACAGAGTTGTTATAAATATCGCAAACTAAAGTGTATATTGTCTTTGAAGATGAAATCTCTATAGGAGTAGAATACAGTGTACCACTTGCACAATCTACAGGTGTTGATATTGTAGAATATCTGATTGTATTACTAGATTGGGTTGCGAGAGCCACTAATTGAGTTGTACTATATACACCACCACTTGGTGTCGCTGTTACCGATGGTAATATTGCTGAATACAAGCCAGAATCGTAAGTACCTGAACCATAATAAATAGCAGAAGCATATTGTAAATAAAAATTAAAACCAAAAAAGATAATTAATGGTATAAATAAACGAAATGTAAATCTATTTAATTTTTTTCTTAATTCCACCATATGAATAATTACCATAAACATTGTTTTCTTTTAAGGGGTTTATATTTTTTATCGAGGAAGAAGACTTCCCTAAAATAAATAGACCCAACATTGATAATGCTGACAATAGAAATTCTTTTCTTGTTACTTTTTTATCCATAAAGCTTATATATTATATAATAATTACTATTTAATAAAATTTATATACTAAATCATCTAAGGTAATATTACAGCCCCATTTTGCCAAGTACTTGCCTGATTTTGATATGTAACAGATGTTGGGATTACATAATTTGAAGCAAGCCCAGTATTATTGCTTCCTGAAATTATTTCTGTTTGCTCAATCTTTGAAGCAGGTACTGCATTAGCATCAATAGATACATTAGTTTCATAATTATTAGCAGAAGGAGTACAGGTAAAGCCATTTTTATTAACTACATTATTCCTCAAAGTCAATGTACCAGTAGGTGCAGCATTATTGCTAAAATTAGTATTACCTGACAAATCTACTAAATTGTTTAAATATGTTGCAGAAGACAAAGGAACATATCCATCTAACCCAAAAATAAATCCTCCGGACATATTGATAATTGTATTATTGCAAATATTAATATTTGATATGCCTTTTGCAAGAATTGCATAAGTAACGATAGAATTATTGAAGTCAAAAATATTATATGAAATATGAGCATCCGTGGTTGTATAGGCAACATCACCTGATTTCACAACAATACCGTACCCATGGTAACAAGATATTTTGTTATATTTCACAACTTGATTAATTCCACCGCCAATAAATACAGTATGAGTGGTTCCAACGGAAGTATTTCTATTTTCTATTTTGTTACCAGTGAAAATCAAACCGTGAATACCATTCACTCCTGTTTCTGTTGTAGTCCCAACATAAGCAACAAATGAAGATGTGTTGCTCCCTGAAAAGGTATTATTAGTAACTTGTATGTTAGAAAAATTTGAATTATCTGGGACTTTTATCTGAAAAGTTTCCGTATTACCACCACTTGAAGTAATCGTTGAGTTCTTACAATAAACACCATCAATAGGGCTCAGTGTAAGAGTACCTGTAATTGTAGAATAATTAACATATCTAGATGTAAGTGACCCTGTCCATTGAGTATCAAGTAATGTATAAGGGCCTACTGTACCTGACATTTTTGAGTGTTTTATCACAAAACTTGAAATAGCAACATCTAACTGCACTTTTGATGTACCAATACAAGTATCTAAAACTAGAGAATTAATACTTACTGATGATCTAAAGAAGCCTGAAGTACCAGTACACTCAATATTACAATGTTTAAACTTACAATCTTTTGTTTCCATACCAGCTCGAGCTATAACAAAAACAGAGTTTGTCCCTGTTACCTTACAACTATTAAATTCAAGTCCTTGTGTTGCCCAAAATGTGTATGTTGCAGATGCTGCTGGTATTATAAAATTATTAACTACTAAATCTCGATTTACTTGTGCCCCATAAGTAACAGTATATGGAACCCAAGAAACATATCCTAAAGATTGTAGTGTTAGTGCAGTAGCTCCAGTAAAATTAGCATAAGTAGTGGTAGTATCATAATTCCCTGTTTTTAAATATACTATTGATTTTGTGGTTGCTTGTATTTTAATCAAACTTCTATATGGATTGTTTTTGCTTCCATCACCAGTAGTATCATTCCCTGTCGGAGAGAGCCATACTGAAGTACTTGTGTTTTCGGTAGGAACCTCAAAATAAGTTTGGCAATTTGTTAGCTTTGCTCCTGATCTAACCGAGTTATATAAAGCTATTTCGGTTATTTTTGGTTGTTCTGTTTCTACATCGTTTACATTAAGTACCTGTGCAGAGTGTTTAGAAAACAATTTGTGTTCGTAATCAATATCCTGGAAAAAACTAACTACTGGGATTTGATTAGGTGTTCCATTAGATGCATATAAAAAATTATTAATATCAGCTGATATTAAAGCTGTGTCGCCTGCAGGAGCACTTATAGTTGCAGCTGATTTATACGGAAAACCTGAAGCCCATCCTGAATCAAAGTCATAATTCGTAATCAAAAAATCTCGATTATTTATAGTTCTGTCTCTAAAATATTTATTAGGGCCATCGGTAACTATTACACCGTCAAGCCAAAAAAGTGCTTCAGAACTATTTGGAATGCCTGAGTCTGAAGCTTTGTATGCACCAAAAGTGTTTCCAAAAGTGTTTCCAAAAGTACCCATACTCTAACTATATACTTCTATATTAATAAATCTATCTGTAAGAACCCCGTCAGCTAAAGTATTCGTATCAGAAGCAGCGTAAGTAAGTAGAGTTATTACATCTGCACTTGTTCTGTTTATCTTGAATAGATTACCCGACTGATCTGTATAAATATCATCCACAGGTATAGTCTTACCTGAAATAAAAGCTCCAGCTTTAGTTAATGTGTATGTACCAACAGTAGTTCTTGTCCATGTACCAGCTAGAGTATCAGTAATGGCAGTAAACACAGGGTTACTACTACCAGACTGAGTAAGAAAACCTTTACAAACATAGATAGGTGTATTTTTTATAGTTCCATTTGAGTTATGAGATACTTCGAGAAATTCATTTAACAAATCTCCCCAAGCATTATCATCTGACCCAACTTGTGGTAATCGTGGTGTTGGCATTGTAATTTGTAATTAAAATTATAATTTGCACTTCTTAAGTATATCATGACTTGATTATAGAGAGCAACTAGTTGCATTATAGCCGATATATTCATATAATGAATATATTAAAAATATAATTTTGAATTAAAATAATGAACATTTTTGGACTAGGTACTGCTGAATTGATATTAATACTCGTAGTTTTTTTGTTATTTTTTGGGAAAAACAAGCTTCCTGAACTTGCAAGAAGTATAGGCAAATCTTTTAATGCTTTAAAAGAAGGATTTAAAGAAGGTATTGATGAAACCAAAACAGAAACAAGCGCTAATGACAATAAAGCGACTGACGACATAAAATAATACATCCTTTGTTCTTGCTCTTATGATTTATTCTCAAGCAGATGAAACCAAGAGTGTCTTAGAACACATTAGTGAATTAAGAAAAAAAATAATTTTTGTTTTTTTCTTTTTTTTACTTGGTTTCATTATCTCTCATATATTTCATAAAGAAATTATTTCTTTCATATTAAAACCAGCTGGAAGCCAGCCTCTTATCTTTTTATCTCCCCTTGAACCGTTATTGTTTATATTTAAAATTGATTTTTTAGGTGGGCTTATTTTTTCATTTCCAATAATTATTTGGTCTGTATTTTCATACATTAAACCAGCATTACCTAATAAAATAAACCATTTAGTTGTTTTATTTTATTCAATTTCTACTATTTTACTTATTTTAAGTTTGTTATATTCAGTATATGTAACTATCCCGATTTCTTTAAAATTCTTATATTCTATAAATATACCTGGTATAGAAAATAGTTTTTCCGTTGAAAAATATTTAAACTTTTTTATAAATCAAATTAGTATTATTATAGGGGTTTTCCAAATACCCATATTGGTTATGGGGGGTACTGGAATAGGAGTATTTACAAACAAAGAATTGTCTCTTAAGCGTCGATACATATACATGGGTTTACTTATTATTCTTTCTATTATTACTCCAACAACTGATATTTTTAGTTTAGGTATTATTTTTATACCTTGTATAGTTATATTCGAATTAAGTTTGGTTGGCAGTAAAGTTATTGAAAATATTAAAAAGAACTGATTGATTATTCTATATCTATTTTTTATGTGCCGAGACCCAGGGTCGAACTGGGGACCTATCCCTCTTCAGGGGAGCGCTCTACCAACTGAGCTATCTCGGCATTAACACAAACACAATAACATTTTAATAGTGTTTTTTCAACTATTTATTATCGAGGCATTATACTTTTAAATTTATCTATAGTTGAGGTAGCCTCATTTAGGAATAATTCCAACTTTTGTATATATGGGTCTAAGAAATATAGGGCACCAAGAGCAACAGCGATAATAAAGACAATTTTTAAAGCTCTAAGAAATGCTTGCCTTTTCTGCACACCTCTTATCTGAAGCAACATTCTATTGTTTTCTTCTGCTAGCTCTTTTACTTCTTCTAACAACTTTTTAGCTTCTTGATCCATAAAGATATTTTAACACACAATTTATTTTAAATATTATATTAATTTTGGAATACTTTAACTTATATGATAGATTAGTATAAGACTATGCCCTCATAGTTCAATGGATAGAACAGTTCCGTCCTAAGGAATAGATCCCCGTTCGATTCGGAGTGAGGGCACAATATTATAACTACAAACCTAGCAATTCAGCGATTTTTGGCTTATTGAAGCCTATAATCATATCATCCCCTATAAATATAACAGGAACACCCATTTGTCCTGATTTATCCACCATTTCAGCCCTTTTATCCATATCTGTAGCAACATCATAGTCTGTAAAAGCTACATTATTTTCTGTGAAAAAGTCCTTTGCCATATGACAAAAATGACAGGTAGGTGTAGAGTATATAGTTACATTTTTCATAAAATTTTTTAAAAATTAATTAATAATAAACCAATTATATCACACAAAGATTTCTTACAAAATGTGCGGGATGGGAGAATCGAACTCCCGTCTAATCCTTGGGAAGGACTCATTTTACCACTAAACTAATCCCGCCTCTGCATTACACTTTTTTGCGAGGCACAGCCTACTATAATACTATTTAAACAAATCCTGTAAAAAAATAAAGAGCCTGCTCTCTTTTTTTACTATATCTTCTTTTTTTGTTTTCTCATCTACTATAACTACCAAGTTTTCACCTTCTTTAGCTAAACCAAAGTTTTCTCTAAATACTCGCTCTTTGCCCATCTCTGTATTTATTTCTTCAATATCAACACTCAATTTTTCTTTTCTTGCTTCTAGGTCTAAGACCTTTTGATGTGCGATATTTTTATTTTTCTCTGTTTCTCTCATTTTAAGAAATAAATTAAACAGACCCCAAGCGAATAAAACTATCACAACGAAAAGAATAATCAAAAAAGGCCAAGATTCAGAAATCCTACGCCAGCCTTCTTTTTGTTGAAAATTCTTCATATTATGATAGTATCAGATTATATATGCTTTTCAATAAAAAACACCAAAGAAAAATACAAATAATCTGGAGCGTTTTATGCGTACTTATAATAATAAGTATGATTCTTCTGTATTCTCCTATATTTAGTATAAAATAAAACTACTCTCCCCCTCTCATCATCTTCAAGAAAACCTCTTGAGTGATATTTACTTTACCTCTGTCTTTCATCTTTTTCTTGCCCTTTTTTTGTTTTTCCAACAACTTTTTCTTTCGAGTAATATCACCACCATAGAGATACCCTGTGACATCTTTTCTAAAAGCTTGAATGGTCCTAGATGAAATAATTCTACCCAAAGCTCTACCTTGTACCTTTGTCACAAACATTTGTCTTGGTAATATTTTGTAAAGTTTTTCAACTGATTTTTCTGCTTCTTCTTCTACTTTCTTTTTAGAAATGACTCTGGAAAAAGCAGGTACTACTTCGTCTGCTACTAGGATGTCTAACCTCGTGACATTTGCCTCCCGCATTTCACCTATTTCATAAGAAATAGAAGCGTAACCAGAAGATACACTTTTTAATTCATCAAAAAAATTACGCATCAATTCTCTAAGTGGCATTTTTACAGATACCGAGGATCTATTGTCTCCAAAGCTATCCGTCTCACCTACTTCTCCTTCGTGGTCAAATATCAATTGCATAATAGCCCCTAAGTACTGAGAAGGGGTCAATATTTTAAGAGAAACCCAAGGTTCAAAGACTGAGATGATATTATTATCATCTGGGAAAAAATATGGCGAGTAGATTTTTTCTCTTTTATTTTGTTTATTTATAACCTCATATGTTATAGAAGGAGTAGTTATTACTAATTCTAAATTAAACTCTCTTTTTAATCTCTCAGTAATTATTTCTAAATGAAGCATTCCCAAGAATCCGCACCTAAAACCTCTCCCTAAAGAACCACTAGACTCCTCTTCAAACGAAAAAGCTGAGTCTGAAAGTTTTAATTTACCTAAAGATAACTTTAGTTCTAAAAAGTCATCTGCATCTTCAGGAAAAACTGAAGCCCATACAACAGGTAATGGCTTCATATACCCTGAAACTGTGGGTAAGGGATTTTTTGACATCATAATAGTATCTCCTACAGATGCTATGCCCGGTTTTTTTATTCCAGTAACAATATATCCGATATCACCAGCTGAAAGAAACTCCTTTGGTGTTTCTTCTGGTGAAAATGTCCCTACTTCTAAAGAAATAAACTTTTCTTTAGAGACACCAAAAAGTAAGCTATCCCCTTTTCTTACTTCGCCATCTAAAATTCTTACGAAAACTATGACGCCTTTGTGGTTCGAATATTTAAAATCAAAAACCAAAGCCCTTAAATCAGAAGGATTCTTATAAGTCTCTTCTGGTGGTGGGACTCTTTTGGCCAACTCATTTAGAAGGTCAAGTACCCCCTCTCCTGTTTTACCAGACACAGACAAAACTTCTTCTTTTGCACAACCTAACAAATTTACCAATTCCTCTTTTACTTCTTCTGTTCGAGCTAATGGAGAATCTATTTTTGATAGAACAGGTATTATTTTTACTCCCCCATCACGAGCCATAGATAAAGTAGTGAGCGTCTGAGCTTGAACCCCTTGAGTACTATCTACTAAAAGTATAGATCCTTCTACAGCCTTTAGAGCTCTAGATACCTCGTAGGAGAAATCTATGTGCCCTGGAGTATCAATAAGGTTCAAGACATATTCTTCTTCTGCTGTTTTGTATTCCATCCGTACTGGCTGCATTTTTATAGTTATTCCGCGCTCCCTTTCTAACTCCATAGAATCAAGCACCTGCTCACGCATTTTTCGTGATTCTATCGTATGAGTAACTTCAAGCATTCTATCTGCTAAAGTACTTTTACCATGATCTATATGGGCTATAATTGAAAAATTTCTAGTATTCTTTAAATCCATTGGTTTTCACATTCTAGCATAATTAAGACAAAAACCCACCACTCTGGTGACTCCACAACGATTTATACAAACCGCCCTTTTTTAATAATTCTTCGTGAGTACCTTCTTCTACTATTTTCCCTTCATCTAAAACAATTATTCTATCCATTTTTTGTATTGTAGAAAGTCTGTGAGCTATGACTATAGTCGTCTTACCTTTCATCAGCTCATTGAAAGCATTTTGAATATAAGATTCACTAATACTATCGAGCGAACTCGTGGCTTCATCAAGTATAAGTATAGGTGCGTCTTTAAGCATAGCTCGAGCTATGGCTATTCTCTGCCTTTCACCACCAGAGAGTTTTATTCCCCTTTCACCGACTAAAGTATCATAACCATTCGGCAAATTATCTATAAAAAGATCAGCGTGTGCTTTTTTTGCCGCCTGTTGTATTTCTTCAAAAGAAGCATCAAACTTAGAATAACCAATATTCTCTTTTATTGAACGATGGAATAATATGGGTTCTTGCGGAATATACGATATGTTTTTGTGCAAATCATCTTGAGTTATTTTAGATATATTTTGACCATCTATTAAGATCTCACCAGATGAAACATCTGTAAACCTCATTAAAAGTTTTGTTATTGTTGATTTACCTCCTCCAGAATACCCAACCACTCCAACCTTCTCCCCTCTTTTTATATACAAATTAAATCTGTCAAAAATAATTACATTTGAAGAAGGATACTGAAAAGAAATATTTTTAAATTCAATATCTCCATTTTTTATCCTACAGAACTCTGGATTAGCCATATCTAGAACATCTGGAACTTTTTTAAAGATATCTACCATTTCTTTCATATCAGAATAAGCTTTAGTAAATTTTGTCATAGCTCTACCTAAATCCCATAAAGAATGTCCTAATGTAAGGTTATAACTTTGAACCAAAACAAATACACCAGCAGAAATTCCCCCAGAGAGCCATAACTTTGCAGTAATAATAGTAGCTGATATCTGCATTATTATTAATATAGCTGACTGTATTGCAAATTGTTTATTCCCAAAATTCCAAGATTCACTACGAAACTTATAATCTTCTTGTGTTACTTCCTTAAAGTTACCTACTTCTTTGTTGAAAGAAGCAAAAGCTTTTATAGAAATACTATTAGTTATAGTATCAGCTAAAGCTCCAGTAACTTTCGAATCAGCCGCCGCTTCTCTTATATCGTATTCAACTTTTTTCCTAGAAATAAAGAAAATAATACTTATATATATTACAGACATAAAAACAAAAACAAGAGCTATTTTTGGTGCTTCGATGAAGAAAACTATAAAAATAGAAATAAATATTACGATTGATGTCCAAAAATTATCTACAATAATATCGTGCATAACCTCGAAAGACCTCACAAATTTTCTAGATTTATTTACCAGAGAACCAGAAAAATTATCTGCAAAGAACATATACGAATGCCCGTGCAGCTTTTTAAAAGAAAAATCGTGTAAATCTTTTATAACCTTAGATTGGAAGTTAGATATTATGTACTGAGTAGTTCTACCCAACACCCAACCAATAGGTAAAAGTACTATTATAAATAATATGTTTTTGTACAAAGAAGAAGATAGACTAATCCTGTCTACTCCTGTATTTGATACTGTATTTATTATATTTTTATAAAAAATAGGACTTAAAATTGTAGAAGTTATGTTTCTGAAAGCATGCAATATAAATATAATAAAAAACTGCCATTTGTATTTAGCTATTACTGGTTTTATATAAAAAATTGTTCTTTTAAAATTAAACATAAAATTACCCCAATGGGGGCCTTATTTCCCAATATAACAGAAAAACTTAAAATATTAAACACCTTCTGATTCCTGTATAGGAGAGACTTCTTTATTCTTCCAAAACTTAGTCTTTAAAGCTTTTAGAAGCTCTTTAAATTCATTATTTTTTAATAGGAATAAAACAAAAAAACCTGTAATAATACCAAGCAATCCTGAAACAAAACCTTGAGAAAATACTCCAATAAATGTATTTATATCAAAAATATTAGAAAAATAATTTAAAGAAAAGTAAGTTACCATACCTATAGCAAAAGAAGAAGTCAGGCACTGAAAAAAAGTTTTAGAAATAAATTGCTGTTTTTTTAGAAAATCGACTTTTATAGAAACATAAAGTAATAAGAAGTTAATTATCGTTCCAAAACTATAAGCCAAAGGCAACATTAAAACTTCTGTACCAGATATATCAGATACTTTTAAAGCTGATTCTATAAATGACCTAAAATAGAAAGCTTCTTTGAATAACTTTAAGAAAACAAAAGACGATACAACTATAATTAAAGATGACACTAGGTTTATCAAGAGAGGCCTTTTTGTATTACCAACTGCGTAATAAGCACGAGCAAACAGAGCAATTAAACCTTGTGCCATAACCGATATTGAAAATATCGCCAAAGAAGCAGCTACTAATCTAGTGTTGTCCCAAGAAAAATTTGAGGAACCTAATATAACACGCACAATCTGCGCTCTTAGGACTATAAAAAGAAATACTATAGGAAGAGACCAAAATATTATGGACCTAGAAGCAGAAATTAAGTGGTTTTTAAAGTCTTCTATCTTTCCAGTAGAATACGATCTAGTCAAAGTCGGAAAGGCAGCCACCGCATAAGAAAGACCTATAATACCTAGTGGTACAGATTGTAGATTTAGAGAAAGATTAAATATAGATATAGAACCTTTAGATAAATACGAAGCTAAAGATATAATTATAATTAAAGCAATATTGTTGAATGATAAGCCGATAGTTCTAGGTAGAGACACTAATACTAGCTTTTTTATATTTCCAAAATCAACATTTAATGATAACTTTGGTAAAAAACCTGAGGTTATTGAAGAAAATAATTGTATTAACAAATGCATCAAGGCACCAAATACAACCCCAAAAGCTAGACCGTATACACCAAACCTTGGGTATATAAAAATTATTCCGAAAATAATACCGAGATTGTAAAAAAAAGGGCTTAATGCGTAAATAAAAAATTTCCTGAATAATTGTGTTATAGATCCAAATAAATTAGAGAGCCCTAATAAAAGTGGAGAAAGTAACATTATTCTAGATAGATCTATCACGGTTTTTTGTAAATCTGCATTAAATCCTGGAGCAATTATTGGTATTATTTTCGGTATAAGTAAAAACACAATAAAGCAGGTGAAAAATAATACTAGAAAAAACACAGTAAAAACATCAGAAACAAACTTCTTGGCCTCTTCGCTAACTTCACTACCTTTCATTCGTTCTAAAATAAATGGTATAAGCACTGTTATGGAAGCCAGAGAAGCAATTGAGATAAATATAAGATCAGGCACTCTGAAAGCCGCATAATAAGCATCTAGGCTCTCAGAGGGCCCTATGACCTGTGTTATTAATCTATCTCTAAAAAGACCTAACAACTGTGAAGCTAGAGCAGAAAATCCTAACAACAGAGCAGCTTGATTTACATTTACATACTCTTTTTTTAGAAACAGTAATATTTTCTGCATTTCAAAATCTTTTAGTTATCAGTTTTTTCTTTTGTATCTTCTACTTGAGTAGTGTTGCTACTTATACCTTTGAGTGAATTTAAATAGTTAACTAGATCTTTACTTGTAGGATCCACTAGTAATGCTTTTTGCGCATACTCTACAGCCAAAGCTGTATTACCGCTATTTTTTTCTATTTGAGACAAAGTGATTAAAGCATCTATATAATCAGGTTTTAAATCTAAGGACTGTTGTGTAAATTCTCTAGCTTCTTTTAAGCTCCCTCTATTGTAGTACGCACTAGCAATAGCCAATTTTAATCCAGGGTTTTTTGGATTTAATTCAGAAGCTTTAGTATATGATTCTATTTCTTTTGAGAATGCATCTTCTACTCCTAAAGAAACTACATTTCTATAGATAGAACCTAGAATTTGAAAGTTCAAATAATTCAAAGGATTATGTTTTGTAGCTAGAACAGCACTACTTACTGCTTGATCAAAATTACTTTGAAACTCTGCTTTTTCAGTTTCTGTCAGAGCTGAATTTTTAGAGACTAATGTATTTAGTTTAGCTAAATAAATTTGAGAGTATGTTCTCAAATACAAATCGTTTGAATGCAGAAGTATTGCTCTACTTATATTATTTTCTGATTCTTTTATATCCTGTGCTAAAACTGAATTTGTGAAGTAGGAAACAGAAATTAATCTTTGAACATATTTAAATGCTAACCCAGCTGAAAATATCATCACTAAGACTAGTAACAAAATAGAGAAAAAACTCTTTCTGGGATCATCTAAGAAAGAAAACTCTATCTGTCCATTCTCTGTATTTTTTCCCGCAATACCGACAAATATTCCAGTAAATGCAAAAGCAAGCAACAATAATGAAGACGCTATGGTATAAAAGAATGCTGCAACAAAAAGATAGACAGTAGCTAATAGGAATATTGCTATATCAGAGTTCTCTCCTTTTTTAATACTAACAAAGACCATTTTAATTCCTTTAATTATCAGAAGGACGAAAAATACAATCCAAGAAATTATACCTAATATTCCCGTTGTAGCAGCGAAAGTAGGTATTAGACCAGACCCACTACTAAATGATGTGTTCCAAAAAGCTGTATTGTTTATAACAACTGGCTTATACAAAGACCAAGCTTGTTCAAATCGATTTGGACCAATTCCCAAAAGAGGGTCAACTTTGATAGCTTCTTTTGTTACTTGCATTGTAGCTACAAAAGAAGGATTCACCTCTAAATCAGACAGGCCTAATTTTCCTGGTAAATATCCCCCTATAAATTGTCCAGACATAAAAAACAAGAGAGATATCATTACTACCACAAAAGAGAAAATAGGAAACGGTGCCTTTTTATCTTCACTTTCTCTTTTATTAGCAGATATTGAAATTTTATATACAAAAACTAAAAGAGCAAAAATTCCTAGCAATTCCCAAAGGAGAAAGAAATTTACAAGAAGAGCAATAATCATAGAGAAAATGACAAGAGCTCCAAGTAGCCACTTTTTAGATTTAGATAGTTCAAAAAACTCAACTACAAATAGTGACACTATTCCGACTAACCCAGCCAACAATCCAAAACTATTCCAAGAACCAACTAAGTTATTTGTCTTCCCGCCTAGTACTCCGAAAGATAAAATATCTGGGATAAAAATCCTAGCTACTTGAAAAATAAACACAACAAGAGAAGAGATAAGTACTCCAAACAATACTTTCCTAGCTCTTTCTTTATCTTTGAAGACAATAGAAGACATAAACATCAATAAAAATCCAGAGAAAATAAACCAAAAGCTAGTCAAGTCAAACATTGTACCAAAGAAAGAAACTTTCAAAGCTTGTGAAAAAATAGTGGAAAACAATAATACAAATAAGACTCCTACAGCAGAAAGTATTATTGGGGATTTAGCAATTACTATTTTACCATCTGAAAATCTAGCAGCTGCCCAAGTAATAATAGAAATAACTAGACCAGCAACCAACAGTAAACCTTTGGAGGTATCTACTGGAATTTTTACAAAAGGTAAAAAGAAAACTGGTAAAAGTACTACTACGATAAATAGTGACCAAAAAGATATTCTATCTAATACATTTGATAACATATATTGTTTTTATAATTAACTAATAAGTCAAACTGTTAAGATATTATATTAATAATACTTAATAAACGCAATTATACTACTATGTTAATAAGACGATTTTTAACATAAATAATTTTTTTAGGCATATTTACTCCAATAAACTTTGAGATTATTTCATTTTTTAGTGCCTGACTCTTCACACCTGACTCTTCTTGATCTGTATCAATTAAAATTTCAGTTCGAACTTTACCATTTACTTGAACTGCTATTCTAATTTTTTCTTCTGAAAGAAAATTTTTATCAAATTTTGGCCAAAGAGATATATGGATGGATTTTTTTGAACCTAATACAAACCACAATTCTTCTGTTATATGTGGAGCAAATGGTGCTAATATTTGCAGAAACTTTTCGTAATCATTAGTATTTACCTTCTCAAGTTTTTCCATTTCAGAAGCGAGTATCATAAGCGATGAAACTGCTGTATTAAAACGCATATTCTCTATATCTTCAGATACTTTTTTTATAGTTTTGTTTAATAAAATACTAAATTCTTTTGGTGATTTCGTCTTCTTGTCTAACTTAGAATAAATCCGCCAAACTTTTTCCAAAAATCTTCTAGGGCCTATCATACTGTCTGTATTCCAAGAAACTACTTGATCAAAAGGACCCATAAACATTTCGTAAAGTCTTATAGTATCTGCACCATAAGTCTTCACCAAATCATCAGGATTTACTGTATTACCTTTAGATTTTGACATTTTTTCTCCTCCTTCTGCCAATATCATCCCATGAGAAGTGCGTTTCGCATAAGGTTCTTTTGTAGGAACTAATTTTAAGTCGTACAAAAACTTGTGCCAAAATCTAGAATAAAGTAAGTGCAGTGTTGTGTGTTCCATTCCCCCGTTATACCAATCAACTGGTGTAAAATATTTTAGATTTTTTACACTAGCAAATTCTTTATTGTTTTTAGAATCTACGTACCTTAAATAGTACCAAGAGCTTCCAGCCCAGTTTGGCATAGTATCTGTCTCTCGTTTTGCTTCACCTTTGCATTTTGGACATTTTACATTTATCCATTTAGAAATATTTGCAAGAGGACTCTCGCCATTGTCTGTGGGTTTATAAGATTTAACTTTTGGTAAAACTACTGGTAAATCTTTCTCAGGTACTGGTACAAAACCACACTTATCGCATTTAATAATAGGAATAGGCTCACCCCAATATCGCTGGCGTGAAAAAACCCAATCCTTTAATTTAAATTTTGTAACTAACCTTCCTTTTAATTTTAAAGTTATTTCTTTTGAATCAACAAGTGGTTTATCTACTATATTTAGATTGTACTTTTTAGCAAAAGCTAAATCTCTTTCATCGTGAAAAGGCACAGCCATAATAGCCCCAGTACCATACTGAGGTAAAACATAATCAGCTATCCATATCTGTATTTCTTCGTTATTGGCTGGGTTTATTGCTTTTAACCCTTTTAGTTCTACTCCTGTTTTTTCTTTCGTATCATCGCTTCTTGTTATTTCGTCTTTCTTCTTTGCATTTTTTATATACTGTTCTACCTCACCAAAATTTAATATGTAAGATTTATATTCTTCTACTAATGAATGCTCGGGAGAAAGGACAATATAAGTAGCACCAAAAATAGTGTCCGGTCGTGTAGTAAAAATAGTTATTTTTTTAGCTAAATCTTTTCTGGATGGAGTTACTAAAAAATCTATTTCACTACCTTCGCTTTTCCCTATCCAATTTCTTTGTTGAATTTTTATTTTAGACAAATAATCTACATCATCTAAGTCTTTATCCAATCTATCCGCATATTTAGTGATTGCAAGCATCCATTGATCTTTTTCTTTTTTTTCTGTAGGGCCACCACATCTTTCACATTTACCATTTATCACTTCTTCATTTGCTAAACCGATTTTGCAATTTATACACCAATTTATAAAAGTTTTTGATTTATAGGCAAGTCCTTTTTCAAAAAATTTCAAAAATATCCACTGAGTCCATTTATAATACTTTGGATAAGTAGTGTTTACTTCTCGTGACCAATCAAAAGAAAACCCAAGCCTTTTTAATTGCTTACGAAAAGTATCCGTGTTTTGCTTTGTAACTTTAATAGGATGAATTCCAGTTTTTATTGCATAGTTTTCTGTAGGAAGACCAAAAGCATCCCAGCCAATAGGATAAAGCACATTATAACCCTCCATTCTTCTCTTGCGGGATATTATATCCATAGCAGTATTACTCCTTATGTGCCCCACATGAAGCCCTGCACCAGATGGATAAGGGAACTCTATCAAACCATAGAACTTTTTGTTTTTTGATTTATCTTTGGCTTTATAAATTCCATTTTTATCCCACTTAGTTTGCCATTTTTTTTCAATTTTTAAATGATTATAAGTCTTGTTCATTTTAGTCTTTAGAGAAAGGAGGATACATATCCCTATCTATAGTTCTTACAAAACAAGTACGACCAGATTCGTGATCCCAAGATTCATTTAATCCTCCCATATATGGATAAGAAGACACTGCCACATCTTGAGCTTTTTCATACATAGGCATTACACCACCATTATATTCTCTCCAACCAGAAGGCATCGGCAAGGCAAAAGTGGCACATAATTCAAAACTCATTTTGTCTTTTATAGAATATTCGTAATTAATACCTTTTTCAAATTCTGGATCAATAGGTAAAGAATATCCTGAAAGTGGATTCGATAAATCAGAAAGCTTTTCTGGTAATTTTTCTTTTTGTTGCCAATAATTTATAACTTGATACTGAATACTTTGTAAATCACTTATTCTTCTATCGTCTAGGCGAAGTAGTCTTTGTTTAGCAGGACTACCCATTATAGAGAAACTATACATAATGACTAACAAAAATAATATTGAAGACTTTACAAAAGACCAGCGATTTACAGAAAAATTGAATAACTTATCTTTGCCTATAAGCTCAAAGACATAATAAACTCCAACAAACAATGCTACTACTAGTGTAGCTAAAACTTTTAAAATAAATCTATTAGTTATCTCCCCTGAGACAAAATATTTTACTAAAGTCACCAAATCAACTGCTATGACTATAGAAGAAAGAAATAGTATTATGTATATGAGCCACTTTCGTATTGTCTGATCAATGCTTCCCATAAAAACACTTGAATACTTTTTCCAATAAAAAGAAACTACTAGGAAAATCGGGAAAAATATTATGAGCGTAGCTAATGCCATACGAATATTTTCATAATCATAACTTGCGTAGCCATACTGATAACTAGCATTTAAAACATCTGGAAACTGTTTGTCTAGAGTTTCAAATACTAAATTTAGAAAAGAAGTTACTGTGGTTATAAGCGTAATAAGCACCCCTAATGATAAAAAAAAGAAACCGATATTTAATTTTGGTGTTAGAACACCTTGATTTTGTTGTGTTTCCATGGGTATTATTATATCATTAAAATATGAATAAGAAAAAACTAACAAATTTCTCTGAAAAACTTATAGATTGGATCGGCTCAGTCCAATCTTTGGTTATACATACTATCTTTTTTAGTAGCATATTTATATTAGGATTTTCTGGCCTAGTAGACTCTGACCGAGTTTTTAATATTACTACAAACATACTTTCTATTGAAGCTATTTACCTAGCTATTTTTATTCAAATGACTGTAAACAAGCATTCTGAAGACTTAGAGGAAGTCTCTGAAGACATCGAGGATTTACAGGAAGATTTAGGGGAAATACAGAAAGATGTGGATGAAATTCAAGAGGATGTCGGAGAGATTCAGAAAGATGTGGATGAAATTCAGGAAGATGTGGAAGAAATTTCTGAAGATGATGCAGAAGAATCTAAAGAAGAAGAAAGAGAAGATGAAGAAGAAAGAGAAAAATTTAAACAAATTGAAGATACTCTACAAACACTCCTCCGAGAAATATCGGAGCTAAAAAGAAAATAAATACTATGGATTGTAATAACAGCCTGATCCATTTGTAAGAAGCGAACCAGTATAATTTCTACCACTACTGCCTATACAATACCAAGTACCCGCTGCTCCGTCATTTCTAGAAATCTTCAACATTATAGAAAACTTTTGCCCTGCGCCACCAGAACCATCTCCTGCAATCATCATATAAGAAGTTACACTACTACCAAGCCTAGATGCTATTGAATTGCATATATTCCGATATTCAGAAACATAATTACCACTCAGTGGTAATGTGTCACAAGTATAATGTTGTGGTATCCATCCATTACTATAACCTGGAGCTAAAAGATTAGAGAAACTTCCATTATCAGAATATTCTTTATAAAAAACTTTTGCTAGTTCTTGAGCAGATCGTTTATTTGCAACCATGACACCCTTTTCTCTAGCATTATTTACAGAAGACATTATAACAGCTGATAATACACCTATAATTGCTACAACTATCAATAATTCAATTAATGTAAAAGCCTTAACCCTTAATATATTCATATTATGATTATACATTAATAAATTAATCAATTCAAAATTAAATTTTAAATTCTATAACATCTCCATCTTTTACTACATATTCTTTCCCTTCTGTGCGCACTTTGCCTTTTGCACGAGCTTCTGTATAAGAGCCTGCCTCGAGTAAATCTTGAAAGTATATGACTTCAGCTCTTATAAACTTATCCTTAAAATCATTGTGTATTGCTGTACCAGCAATTGGTGCAGTACTACCTTTTTTTATAGTCCAAGCTCTAGTCTCATCAACACCAGTAGTAAAAAATGTCTCAAGCCCTAAAAGCTCATAACTCTTTTTAATCAAATCATCGAAGCCTTTTTCAAAGATAGAGTCTATTTTTACTGACAAACCGTCTAATTCAACTTCTAGATTATCGTTTGCTTCTGAGGTATTTAGCACATAAAGCATTGGTTTTAAAGTAAGTAAATTTAATGATTTTATCTTAAATTTTTCTTCTTCAGAAATATCAGCTTTATTGGCCATTTTCCCTTCTTCTAAGACTTTCTCTATTTTTTTTAAAATACTTTCTTCATAGATAGCTTCTTTGTCTCCTCTTTTTATATCTTTAACCAAGTTAGCTAACCTTTTAGATACACTTTCAAAATCAGCTAACACAAGTTCTAAATTAATTACTCCGACATCCTTTAGTGGATCTACTTTGTTTGCCACATGTATTACAGAAGGGTCTTCAAAAACCCTTACCACATGCGCTATAGCATCTACTTCACGAATGTTTGTTAAAAACTTATTACCTAAGCCTTCACCTTTAGATGCGCCTTGTACAAGCCCTGCAATATCTACAAATTCTATAACTGCTGGAATTGTTTTTTCAGATTTTGATAGTTCAGAAAGCTTATACAGCCTTTCGTCTGGCACAGGTACTATGCCCACAGATGGGTCGATAGTACAAAAAGGGTAATTTTCAGCTGGTACACTTTTTTTAGTAAGCGCATTAAAAAGTGTCGATTTCCCGACATTGGGAAGCCCTACGATTCCGATACTTAAAGACATAATTAAGATATTAGCAGAAATATAATAATTTGCTAATTATTATATTATTTCTTTTGAATATCATTTATAATAGTCTGTTCTTTGTGTTGGATTTCATTCAAAGCTTCTTCTTCTATCCTTCCTAAAGTGCCATCTGATTTTATTTTTTCAAGAATCTTTATTTGTTTATTGAGTTCTTTTTTCAAGAGTATTGTAGCATTATATATGTCTTCTATAGGATGCTGACCAGCTATCTTTTTTGATACATTTTTTAGGCGGAAATATTTAACCCAACCAACTAAAAGAATGATTAATAAGACCAGAAAACCCCCAGCCATACCTAACAACCAATCTTTATGTAATGAAAATCTAATCATATTCTTATCGCTTACCTTAATTTTTATTTCCTCCGATGCTTCACTCATAACACCATCTGAAATGGTACTGACTGCAAATATTTCAGCCATTCCAAGTACTTTAAATTTATCGGTAACTAAAGTAAACATCCCATTAATATCTGTAACTGATTCATACTTTTTAACTTCATTCCCCTCTACCATAACCGTTAATAATACTTTAGTCTGAGGATATTTTGTTTGTCCTGAAATTGTAACAGTCTCGCCAACAAACACTTCATTTGTATTGGTACTAATTATTGGTGATTCTATTTTAATATCGCTAGTAAAAGTCGTTCTTACATTTCTTTTATTACCGGCTTTATCATAAGCCGTTATTGAAAGATTGTGCTTACCCTCACTTAATATTGGAAGTACATATTCATTATTTATTAATTCATTTACTTTTATTATTAATTCAGGACTTTCATCAATTTGTAAAGAATAGTGGTCAATTCCTGAACTAATATCAGTTGCATCTAATTTTAAAATGTTTTTGCCTTCGGATACTCGTACAGCAGGATTAAAAGGTTCTGGAGCTAATGTGTCAATTTTAAATTTATAATGAGCAACAGGGCTCCATTTACCACCATCTTGATATCTTAAGTGGAAATAAAACACTCTATCTGAAAGACCAGTGAGAGTCTTTTGGGATACCGAACTATCGTAAGTTATAGTAGGGGTAGAATCTGGAGTTTTATTGTATGCGGTTTGAATTAAAGTAGCAGTACTTGGAATATCCCAATTAAAGTTAGCTGAGGAGTTAGAATACCAAGCTTCTTGATCTGGATGAGTATTAGAAATAATAGTAGGAGCTTGCAAAGTATTATTGTTGTTTAATATTGTTACTGGTTTTATTTCAACCTTAGGAGTTACCTCAGCTTTTTTAGGTATTTCTTGTTTAACTTGTATTTCAGTTGTGGACTTTGAGGTTAGAATATCTGTACCCAAACCATCATTTGCACGAACTGCAGAAGAAGAAAACATAAACTCACCAGTCCCACTTTTTTTACCCTTTACTACAAAAGAAATAACCTTTCCAGAAGAACCATTAAACCCAGGAGTTGGCACACCACCATTAAAAGTTATAACCCCAGTAGAATTTGAAAAAGTAGGCTCTTCGATCCATAAAGAAAAAACTGAGCCCGTTTTATTAACTGAAACAACCTCAAATATATCAGAAGGAAAACTAATAGTTCCTTCAACATTGTTTATTGGAGTACCTTCAGAATTTACAAAAACAGAAATAGTTACTGTTTCCCCAGAATTGATACTTAGGGAGCTTGAGCTTATACGCAGTGTTGCAGAATAAACGCTGGGTACAAAAAATAAAAATGAAAATATAAAAACAAAAAAAGTTAATTTAATTTTAAATATTTTTTTTGTATCCATAAAAAATAGCACTCATTAAAATAATAATTAATATTAACACTATAACATAGTTATTTATGTTAAATCCAGAAAAGAGCAGGACTGGCCTTTCATTTTTGGAATAAGTTTCTTTATTAACATCTTGATTATATTTATCTCCTAATTTTATAAAAATAGAATTAACTTTTGTTCCTTCTTCAGTTCCTTTTCCATCATTTAAATAAGTTTTAACACCACTCCAAGAAATATCTAAATCGCCACTTGAAGCCGAAACTAAATATAGAGTCATAAGTAAACCTTCTTTATTAAATCCGCTTGGAGTTCCTCCAACAAAATTGATAACTTTATCCAAAGAATTATATACAGGTTCAGACGGCCACATAGTAAATACTGAACCCTCTGTACTGACTTCAACCGAAAGCGTATCTACAGCAGGACCATTAAATATAATACTACCTTCAACAACATTTAAATTTTTACCCTCTGGATCTATCCGAATCTCTACTACTGTAGATTTATATTCATCTGTATTACTATTTGGTACAATTCTATAATTAAGTTCAGCAGCAAATAAACTTTGAGGTGCACAAAAAGTAAATAAAGATATTATAATCAGAACTTTTATTTTTAATGAAAATATTTTATACATAATTATTGTTTATTAAATATAATAGGAGTTTTCCCCCACTGATAAAGAAGTATTGAGAAGTCTGTCGAATTTACTTGTTTATCTAAATTTATATCTACACAAGAATTTTTAAATGGCGAAGAAGTTTTCCAAAAAGAAAGCATAATCGAGAAATCAACTGAATTAACCTTCCCGTCTTTATTTAAATCTGCACCAACACAAGTCTTATCTGAAACTTGTGGTTGAACAATTAAAGGTGGTACAAACCCTCCACCACCGCCACCGCCGCCGCCTGAAGGGGGGCTAACTACTTCAGTAGTAGTATTAAAAGAAGAGCTTGCTTCTGAAGAAGCAGAGCCGAACATAGCAATTAAATGGAAGTAATAACTACCAGCCGAAGATACTGTAGAATTTAAGACTGTATCCCAATTTTCTCCCGGCTGAATTAACTTTGCTGCAGTGGAACTGAATATATCATTACCACCTCCACAAGTATTCAATAAGGAGTCTGTAACACACCATGTATATTGGTATTCGTAAGCAGTAGAACCTTCATTAGTAATACGAATAGCAGTACCAATACTTGGTGTAGTTAAATCAGTAAAGCTTTGAATCAATACCTGTGCTGGAGATCCTGGAGTTGCGCTAACTATACTTGAAGCAGAACCCATTCCAACGATATTTTTTGCATAAACACGAAAATCATAAGAATTATCATTTGCTAAACTAGTCACGGTTGCTGAAGGAGTGGTATTTACTCCATCAACAAATACTGACCAAGTTCCCCCAGTTGTAAGTTTATATTCAATAATATAATCAGTTAAAGCTGAGCCTCCATTAGAAGCTGGTGCAGACCATGAAAGATTAATACTGCTATCATCAATAGTTGCAGCTAAGTTTGTTGGTGCATCTGGTACACTTGCAGGAGTTACACCAGAACTAGAACCAGAAGACACACTTTCACCTAATGCATTTGTGGCAGTGACTGTAAATGTATAAGTAACTCCATTAGTAAGACCAGTTACTGTAGCCGTAGTGTTTGAACTTGTTACTGTGTACCCACCCGGACTTGAAGTTACAGTGTAAGAAGTGATCGGTGAGCCTCCATTAGAAGCTGGTGCAGACCATGAAACATTCACTTCTGTATCACCTATCGCTCCCGCTACATTAGTAGGAGCTCCTGGAACAGTAGCTGGAGTAACAGAGTTACTTGCACTTGATGCAGAACCGGTTCCTACGCTGTTAGTAGCCGTTACTGTGAAAGTATAAGCTACACCATTTGTAAGACCAG
>WBZM01001539.1_pt1 | contig 22465 bp, 19 predicted proteins | sample 5204271 | NCBI WGS metagenome assembly WBZM01 (sample SAMN12344346, study PRJNA552823) | activated sludge metagenome | biome: Activated sludge suspended growth; feature: Nitrification reactor; material: Wastewater; isolation source: activated sludge from nitrification reactor of wastewater...
CACGGCGGCCGGCCCGCATCCCTATCCGGCCATGGTGCGCGACTTCCAGTCGATCATCGGCAAGGAGGCGAAGGAGCAGGTGATGGCCGCCGAAGGCCGCCTGCCGGACTCGCTCGTCGCCTGCATCGGCGGCGGCTCCAACGCCATCGGCCTGTTCCATCCGTTCCTCGACGACAAGTCGGTCGCGATCTACGGCGTGGAGGCGGCCGGCCACGGCCTCGATGTCGACAATGGCCATGCCGCCTCGCTCGCCGGCGGCAAGCCCGGCGTGCTGCACGGCAACCGCACCTATCTGCTGATGGACGACGACGGCCAGATTCTCGAAGGCCATTCGATTTCCGCCGGCCTCGACTATCCCGGCATCGGCCCCGAACACGCCTGGCTGCGCGACGTCGGCCGCGTGACCTATCTTTCGGCGACCGACAGGGAGGCGCTCGACGCCTTCCAGCTCTGCTCGAAGCTCGAAGGCATCATCCCCGCGCTCGAGCCGGCGCATGCGCTCGCCAAGGTGATGGAGCTCGCGCCAAAGCTGCCGCGCGACCACGTGATGGTGATGAACATGTGCGGCCGCGGCGACAAGGATATTTTTGCTGTCGCCGAACATCTGGGCGGAATGTGAGATGACGACGAGAATCGACCGCCGCTTCGCAACCCTCGCCGCCGCCGACCGCGCCGCGCTCGTTACCTTTCTGATGGGCGGCGATCCAGACCCCGCGACCTCGCTCGAAATCATCAAGGCGCTGCCGAAAGCCGGCGCCGACGTGATCGAGATCGGGATGCCCTTCACCGATCCGATGGCCGATGGCCCCTCGATCCAGGCGGCGGGCCTGCGCGCGCTGCAGGCGGGCATGACGCTGAAGAAGACGCTCGCGCTCGTCGCGGACTTCCGCAAGAGCGACGACGACACGCCGATCGTGCTGATGGGCTATTACAACCCGATCTACGTCATGGGCGTGGACAAGTTTCTCGCGGCCGCGAAGGAGGCCGGCGTTGACGGGCTCATCGTCGTCGACCTGCCGCCGGAGGAGGACGACGAGCTTTGCCTGCCCGCGCTGAAGGCCGGCCTCAACTTCATTCGCCTCGCCACGCCGACGACCGACGACCGGCGCCTGCCGAGCGTGCTGAACAATACGTCGGGCTTCGTCTATTACGTCTCGCTCACCGGCATCACCGGCGCGGCCATCGCCGATTACGGCAAGGTCGGCGCGGCGGTGGCGCGCATCAAGGGCCACACGACATTGCCGGTCGCGGTCGGCTTCGGGGTGAAGACGGCGGACAACGCGCGCCAGATCGCCGCCCAGGCCGATGGCGTCGTCGTCGGCACGGCGCTGGTCGACGCCCTGAAAAAGTCGCTGGATTCGCATAACAGGGCGACCGCCGGCACGGTCGAGGCGGTGGCCTCGCTCGTGTGCGAACTGGCGGCGGGCGTGCGCGCCGGCCGCAAGGTCGCGGCGGAGTAACAATCCCTCATCCTGAGGAGCGATCCGAAGGATCGCGTTCGAAGGATGGGGCGGCCCACGCTTCGAGACGCCGCCTTCGGCGGCTCCTCAGCATGAGGCGCATGTGAGGGAAAGATCCATGAACTGGATATCCAACGTCGTCCCGCCGAAAATCCGGTCGATGCTCAAGCGCGACACGCAGGAGAATCTCTGGACCAAATGCCCGGAGAGCGGCGAACTCGTCTTCAACAAGGATCTCGAGGCCAATCTCTGGGTCGTGCCGGGCTCGGGCTATCACATGCGGATGCCGGCCGAGGCGCGGCTCAAGGCCCTGTTCGACGACGGCGCCTATGCCGCTCTGCCAACGCCCGAGGCGCCGCTCGACCCGCTGAAGTTCCGCGACGTGAAGCGCTACACCGATCGCCTGAAGGAAAACCGCGCCAAGACCGGCCAGCCGGACGCGGTGCGTCTCGCCGCCGGCAAGCTCGAAGGCCAGGACGTCGTCGTCGCGCTGCAGGATTTCGAATTTCTCGGCGGCTCGCTCGGCATGGCGGCGGGCGAGGCGATCATCGCCGGCATGACGGCGGCGGTCGATCGCAAGACGCCGTTCATCATCTTCACGGCGTCCGGCGGCGCGCGCATGCAGGAAGGCATGTTCTCGCTGATGCAGATGCCGCGCACCACTGTCGCCGTGCAGCGTCTGCGCGCGGCGAAGCTGCCCTACATCGTCGTGCTGACCAATCCGACGACGGGCGGCGTGACCGCCTCCTACGCCATGCTCGGCGACATCCACATCGCCGAGCCCGGCGCCGTCATCGGCTTCGCCGGCGCGCGCGTGATCGAGCAGACCATCCGCGAGAAACTGCCCGAGGGTTTCCAGCGCGCCGAATATCTGCGCGACCACGGCATGGTCGACATGGTCGTGCCGCGCGCCGAGATGCGCGCGACGCTGGCGCGTCTGTGCGCCCTGATGACGAAGCGGCCCGCGCGGCTTGCGCCGGATGCGGCTTAATCCGTGTCAACGATGAAGCCTTCATGCTGAGGGGGCGCGAAGCGCCGTCTCGAAGCACGAGGGCGTCGCAAGCGGCCATCCTTCGAGACGCGCCACCCAAATCGAACTTGCCCGATTTGGGCGTTTCAGGCCGATCTCGGGCAAGCCCGGGATCGACGGCGCTCCTCAGGATGAGGTTTCGTGCATGACGCAACCTGCCTCTCCCCTCGACTCCATCCTCGCGCGTCTGCTCGACCTGCATCCGCGCAAGATCGACCTTTCGCTCGGCCGCACCGAACGCTTGCTGGCCGCGCTCGGCGATCCGCACAGGCGCCTGCCGAAGACGATCCATGTCGCCGGCACCAACGGCAAGGGCTCGACCGTCGCCTTCCTGCGCGCGATCCTGGAGGCGGCCGGCCAGCGCGTGCATGTCTACACCTCGCCCCATCTCTTGCGCTTCAACGAACGCATCCGGCTCGCCGGCAAGCTGGTCGACGACGCAACACTGATCGCCGCGCTCGAAAAATGCGAGCGCGTCAACGCGGGCCAGCCCATCACCTTCTTTGAGATCGGCACGGCCGCCGCCTTCGATCTCTTCGCTGAAACGCCCGCCGACTGGCTGTTGCTCGAAGTCGGCCTCGGCGGCCGCTACGACGCGACCAACGTGATCGATGGTCCGGCGGCCAGCATCGTTACGCCGGTGTCGATCGATCACGCGGAATTTCTCGGCGACACGGTCGAGCGCATTGCGCAGGAAAAGGGCGGCATATTCAAGCGCGGCGCGCCGGGCGTGATCGGCTTCCAGTCCGACGAAGCGCTGCGCGTCCTCGAAGCCTGCGCGCGAAGGGCGGGCGCGCCCTGCATCGTGGCGCGGCGCGACTACGACGTGCGCGAGGAGAACGGCCGCCTCATATTCGAGGACGAGCGCGGCCTTCTCGATCTCGCGCCGCCGCGTCTTGCCGGCCGCCACCAGCACCAGAATGCGGCGACCGCCATCGCCGCGTTGCGCGCCGTCGCGCCCGAAGTTCCGGCGCGCGCTTTCGAGGCCGGCATGAGAACTGTCGACTGGCCGGCGCGCCTCCAGCGCATCTCGCGCGGGCGCCTCGTCGAACTCGCGCCCGAAGGGGCGGAAATCTGGATCGACGGCGGGCATAACGAGGATGGCGCGCGCGTCGCCGCCGCCGCCATGGGGGAGCGCGCCGCGCACAACGACGCGCCGCTCGCGCTCGTGTCGGGACTTCTCGCGACCAAGGACGCGCGCGCCTTTCTCGCGCATTTCACCGATCTCGCCCAGCGCGTCGTCGCCGTGCCCGTGTCGGGCGATCATTACGGCCGCCCGCCCGCCGATGTCGCCGAGGCGGCGCGCGATCTCGGGCTGTTTGCGAGCGAGGCGCCGACGATCGAGGACGCGCTGGCCCGCATTTCCCGCGAGCGCTGGCGCGCGCCGCCGCGCATCCTCATCTGCGGCTCGCTCTACCTAGCGGGCGCGGCGCTCGCCCTGAACGGCTCCGAACTGGTCTGACCGCTGGCGGCCGCCACCTTCGCGATAAGCGCGGCATAGGCCGCGGCGAAATTTTCCTGTCCGCTCTTCGACATATGGCAGGCGTCGGAGCGGTCCGCATCGCCGAACAGCGCGTCGGTGTCGACGCCCGCAAGAATGCGGCGCGCGGGATCGACCAGCTCGCGTTGCGCCTGCGCGATCGCATTATCCGCGCGCCAGCCGGGAAACATCGGCAGGCATTTCGTCGCGACCGAAACGAGGATCGGCGTATCCGGCCATTGCGCCCGCAATCGCGCGGCGACGGTGTCGAAGTCGCGCTTGTAATCTTGCGCCGATGTCGCGAGCGCCAGATCGCTTTCGCCCTGATGCCAGATGATCGCGGTCGGCTTGTAGCGCTTTGCAAGCGAGGCGATCGTCGCGTCCAGCATCGGTCGCAAGGGCCCACTGGCGAAATAGCCGATGGATCGCCCCCCGATCGCGGCGACGGCGAGCACGACGCGATCCGCGGCGCCATTGGCGATCAGCCCGTCGCCGAGCGGCGTCAGCGGCTCGCCGAAGGTCTGGTCCGCGCCGTAGAGCGGCGAGCGCGCGATCCAGCACGAACCGTCGAAGAAATTGACGACGCGCGCGCCATGCGCGCTCGCCAGCCGCGCCGCGCCGAAATTCGCGACATTGGACTGGCCGATCGCCAGGATGACGGCGGTGCGGGCGTCCTGCGGGGGGCAGGCCGCCGCCTCCTTGCCGGCATAGGCGACGAGCCGGCCAAATCCGTCGAATTGCGCGGGCGGCGGCGCCATGTCGGCTTCAGGCTGAAAAGGGTCGTTCCAGGCGGCGAGCGCGGCCAGCGCGAGCGCGACGGCGGCCGTGGCGACGAGCCCGCCTTTCACTCCGCCGCCGCCTGTGGCGCCTCGACCTCGCGCGTCACGAATTCCGCCGGCGACGTCAATTCGAGAATCTCGACGTCGTCGCTATGACGGATTTCGCGATGGCGGATGCGCGGCGGCTGCATCACCGTGCTGCCGGCCTCCAGCCGTACGAAGCCGACGTCCTCGTATTCGAACTCGACCCAGCCTTTCAGCACGTAGACGAACTGGAAATCGAGTTCGTGAATGTGCCACGCGCCGTGGGGATGCTCGCCCGGAACGGCGCGGATCACGTTGACGCCGAACCTGCCCGAGGTCGCCTCGTCGTAGCCGAGATTGCGATAGGCGAAATACTGCCGCAGACCCTGGTCGAAAGCCGCGTCTCGGGCATGCTGCACGTGGGTGCGCCGGGCCATTTCGTCCTCCAGTCGTTCGTCGTTCCGCCGAACATGCGGCAAGCGCCGCGGACGGACAAGCAAAACAAAAGGGCCGCTCGCGCGGCCCTTTGCAGAGGTATCGGACGCGGGATCAGACCGAAGCGTTGATCCACTTGACCAGTTCGCCCTTCGGCGCGGCGCCGACCTTCTGGGCGGCGAGCTTGCCGTCCTTGAACAGCATCAGCGTCGGAATGGAGCGGATGCCGAGCTTGCCGGCGACGCCGGGGTTCTCGTCGACGTTGAGCTTGGCGATCTTCACCTTGCCCTGCATCTCCGTGGAGATTTCCTCGAGCGAAGGGCCGATCATCTTGCAGGGTCCGCACCATTCCGCCCAGAAATCGACGACGACAGGTTCGGAAGATTTGAGAACGTCGGCTTCGAAGCTGGCGTCCGTGACTTTTGCAGTAGCCATAACAGCCTCTTGGGGGCGCGAAGGGGTCCGCGCGTCGGGCAGGGAACGTAGGAACGCCCCATGATTCCGTCAAGCCGCCGTGGGCTCGTCTTTCGGTCACGAATGTGTCGGTCCGGCAAGGCGGATGACGCCACAGCCTGCGGCGTATCGTATTAATATATTGATTTATCAGGATTAATACGGATATCTGCCGATTTTTCAGGCCGCCTCTCGAACTGCGAGCATTGCCCGCATGGTTTCCGCATCCTGAGGTCGGGCGATCAGATAGCCCTGCGCATGCGTGCAGCCGGCCGCCGCCACGAATCCGAACTGCGCCTGCGTCTCGATGCCTTCCGCCGTCACGTGCAAATCGAGCGAGCGCGCCAGATGCGCGACGGCCTGGACGATCGCCTGGTTCCTGCGCTCGGGCAGTCCGGCGACGAAGGACCGGTCGATCTTCAACCCGCGCGTCGGCAGGCGGCGGATATGGTCGAACGACGAAAAGCCGGTGCCGAAATCGTCGAGCACGATCGACACGCCGCGCTCGTGCAGGCGCTCGATGGCCGACGCCGTGCCGCTCGCCGAGGCGAGAATGGCGGATTCGGTCACTTCCAGATGAAGGCGATCGGGCGAAAGCCCGGCTGCGCGCAGCGCCGCGTCGACGATCGTCACGATCGAATGATCGCAGATCTGCTCTGGCGACACGTTGACGGCGACGCCCACGTCGCCGGGCCAGCGCGCGGCCTCGCGGCAGGCGTCGAACATGATCCACTCGCCGAGTTCATGGATCAGGCCGAGCCTTTCGGCGATCGTGATGAACTGGACCGGCGGCACGAGCCCGCGCTCGGGATGGCGCCAGCGCGCGAGCGCTTCGTTGGACTTGATGCGCCCGCTCGCCAGATCCTGGATCGGCTGGAACTGCAGGAAGAATTCGCCGCGCTTGAGAGCGCCCTTCATGTCCTGCGCCAGCGCGCGCCGGTCGCTGACTTCCTGATTGCCGCCATGCGCAAACAGATGGAACGCGCCGTTGCGTTCGCGCTTGGCGGCATAAAGCGCCGAATCGGCGCGGCTGATGAGGGCTGCGGGCGTGGCGCCGTCGGCGGGCGCCAGCGCGACGCCGACGCTGGCGCGGCACTCGAGACTGCCGCCTTCGATGGCGAAGGCGCCGTCGAACGCATCGGACAAGCGGTCGGCCAGCGCCGCGGCGTCCATCGTCGAGACGAGACCTCGCGCGAGCATGACGAATTCGTCGCCGCCGAGGCGCGCCAGCAGGTCAGCCTCGCGCAGACAGACCGAAAGACGCGCGGCCATCTGCTTCAGGAGCTGGTCGCCGGCTTGATGACCGTAGCGATCGTTGACGATCTTGAAGTCGTCGAGGTCGATGTAGAGAACGGCGAAACGCTCGCCATACCTTTCGAGGCGCTGGCAGGCCGCGTCCAGCGCATCCTCGAAGGCGACGCGGTTCGGCAAGCCGGTCAGCGGGTCGTGTCGCGCCTGCGTTTCGGCGCGCGCCTGCGCAACGACCCGGATCGCGAATTGCTTGCCGTGCGCGAGCGCGGCGAGAACCATGGCGATGCTGTAGCTCAGCAGCAGCGGCGCGATGAAATATTCGCTTGGGGCGTCCGCTCCGCGCAGCAGAGCGACGAAACTGCCGAGGGTCAGCGGCGTGGCGAATGCGACCACGGCCTGCGGCAATGTCGCCAGCGCCAGCGCGCCGCCAGACATCATGCCCACGATGGCGCAGACCACGACGATCTGCACATGCTCGGTCCGGTCGAAGAACAGGATGGCGGCCAGGCCCCAGATCGCGCCCAGCCCGGCCGCATTGAGAGCGGCGCGACGCACCGCCTTCGGCCCGACGGTCGCCGGCGGGGATTTGTGGCGCCGCCTGTAAAGGCGGCGGGCGACGGGCAGGCAGTAGGCGAGCAGGGACGCCAGCCAGACGAAAGTCGTCGTCGGCTCGCTCTGAAGGCTGAGCGCGGCCGCCAGGATGAAACCGTTGAAAAGATTGACGGCCAGCATGGCGGGCGAATAGCGCGCGATGACGGCGATTTGCGCGGCGCGCAGCCGGCCTGCGGTGGTCGGGTCCATGCCTTTTGGCGGGGCTATGGAAAAGGCCCGGGCGAGCGCCGATCCCGTCCGCAAGATCGCGCGGCGCATGCGTCGAAAGGCCGAAATGCCTGAAAGAACGCTCAAATCGAACTCCTCGCCCCTGCGGGGCGGACGAGGCCTTGTGTTGACATTGACAACATCACGAAATTCATAAAGCGACTTTAATGACTTAGCGGCAAAACGCGCTCACCGCCCCGGCTTGGTTAATCTATTCCTGCCGCCGCCTTTCCTTCCCGGGCCGGCGCTGCTATCTCGCGGCGCAGAACGGCAGGAACCATGACGACGCACCCGATCGACAACATCCGCAATTTCTCGATTGTCGCGCACATCGACCATGGCAAGTCGACGCTGGCCGACCGCCTGATCCAGACGACCGGCGGACTGGCGGAGCGCGAAATGGTCGAGCAGGTGCTCGATTCCATGGATATCGAGCGCGAGCGCGGCATCACCATCAAGGCGCAGACGGTGCGGCTCGACTACAAGGCGAAGGACGGCAAGACCTACGTCCTGAACCTGATGGACACGCCCGGCCATGTCGATTTCGCCTACGAGGTCTCGCGCTCGCTCGCCGCCTGCGAGGGCTCGCTGCTCGTGGTCGACGCCTCGCAGGGCGTGGAGGCCCAGACGCTCGCCAACGTCTATCACGCGCTCGACGCCGGCCACGAGATCGTGCCGGTGCTGAACAAGATCGACCTGCCGGCGGCCGAGCCCGACCGCATCAAGCAGCAGATCGAGGACGTGATCGGCCTCGACGCCTCCGACGCCGTGCCGATCTCCGCCAAGACCGGCCTCGGCATTCCCGACGTGCTCGAAGCCATCGTCACCCGTCTGCCGCCGCCGAAGGGCGACGAGAAGGCGCCCCTGAAGGCGCTGCTGGTCGACTCTTGGTACGACCCCTATCTCGGCGTCGTCGTGCTCGTGCGCGTCATCGACGGCGAGATGAGGAAGGGCCAGAAGATCCTGATGATGGGCACGGACGCCCATTACGAGATCGACCGCATCGGCGTGTTCCGTCCGAAGATGGAGAATGTCGAAAAGCTCGGCCCCGGCGAGGTCGGCTTCATCACTGCGCAGATCAAGCAGGTGGCCGACACGCGCGTCGGCGACACGATCACCGACGAGAAGAAGCAATGCGCCGAGGCGCTGGCCGGCTTCAAGCCGGCGCAGCCCGTGGTGTTCTGCGGCCTCTTTCCGGTGGACGCCGCCGATTTCGAGGAGCTTCGCGCCGCAATGGGCAAGCTGCGCCTCAACGACGCCAGCTTCTCCTACGAGATGGAATCCTCGGCCGCGCTCGGCTTCGGCTTCCGCTGCGGCTTTCTCGGCCTGCTGCATCTGGAGATCATCCAGGAGCGGCTGCACCGCGAGTTCAATCTCGATCTCATCGCGACGGCGCCCTCGGTCATCTACAAGATTCACATGACCAACGGCGACGTGATGGAGATGCACAATCCCGTCGACATGCCCGATGTCGTCAAGATCGACCATATCGACGAGCCCTGGATCAGGGCGACGATCCTGACGCCCGACGATTACCTCGGCGCGGTGCTGAAGCTGTGTCAGGACCGGCGCGGCGTCCAGGTCGATCTCAACTATGTCGGCAAGCGCGCCATGGTCACCTACGACCTGCCGCTCAACGAAGTCGTGTTCGACTTCTACGACCGCCTGAAATCGATCTCCAAGGGCTACGCGAGCTTCGACTATCAGCTCACCGACTATCGCGAGGGCGACCTCGTGAAAATGAATATCCTGGTCAACGCCGAGCCGGTCGACGCCCTCTCCATGCTCGTCCACCGCACGCGCGCGGACAGCCGTGGCCGCGCGATGGTGGAGAAGCTGAAGGAGCTGATTCCGCCGCACATGTTCCAGATCCCGATCCAGGCGGCGATCGGCGCCAAGATCATCGCCCGCGAGACCGTGCGCGCGCTGCGCAAGGACGTGACCGCCAAGTGCTACGGCGGCGACGTCTCCCGCAAGCGCAAGCTTCTGGAGAAGCAGAAGGAAGGCAAGAAGCGCATGCGGCAGTTCGGCAAGGTCGAAATCCCGCAGGAAGCGTTCATCGCGGCGTTGAAGATGGATAGTTGAGCTTCCGCCTCGTCTCCGGGTCGAAGGCGCCGATCTGCTGATCGCGCAATGCCGGTATCATCCTCGCCCGTCATGCCCGGCCTTGCGCCGGGCATCCGCGCCGGGTCGTTGCATGTCGGATGGGCGTCTGCCGCAATCCTTCCACGTGGATGGCCGGGACAGCCCCGCCATGACGGCGCCAAGTCGGTCGAAAGCCCGATATCAGGACGCCGGACGCGCTCTCACCCCCGCCAGTAGGCGCATTGTCTCAAATACACCGTCCGCCCCTCGCGCCTTTCGATGATTCCAGACAGGACCGCGCGGTCGCCGCGGCTCAGTTCATATCCGGCAGCGCGCGCGAGCCCCGCGTCTGCGGTCACGCAGACGACTTCCGCGTCGGCGCGCATTCCCACGATCGCCGCCTTGCCTGCCTCAGGCGCCGGCCGCACGCCGACGAAGGCGACGGGCGCCTCGTAGCCGCGCCCGCTGTAGGCGCGGTCGCCGCGCGCGGAGACGATCGCCTTGGTGTCGCGCGCCGCGCATTGATTGCCGAAGAAGCTTGACGTGCAGACGGCGCTTTCCGCTGGCGCCGGCGCGGACGACAGATCGGCAAGCGGGAGACGGCCCGTGCGCCCGAGAAAGACCAGGATCGAGCCCAGCGCGACCGCAAGCGAGATCGCTATCGTCGGCAACCTGTCCATCGCATGGGAATCCTCTGTGAGGCCTCCTTGCAACCCCGCATGATGCCACGGACCGTTTAAGGAACGCTTGCCGCAATCGCCGAAATGCCGGGGCTTTTGGCTTTGGCTCCGCTATCGCCTATGCTGGTTCGAGATCGAGAGGAAACAGGCCGGGAGGCCTTAAGAGCGTTCCATGAGTTTCACCGACATCGCGACCCGGGCGTACAACCATTCGTTCCGGCTCGATCCGGTCCTGCGGACCCTGCTCGACACAGACTTCTACAAGCTGCTCATGCTGCAGATGATCTGGCGCAAGCATCGCGACACGCCCGTCACCTTCGGCATCGTCAACCGCACCGCCGCGGTGCGGGTCGCCGACGAGATTCCCGAGACCGAGCTTCGGGCGCAGCTCGACCACGCCCGCACGCTGCGTTTCTCGTCGCGTGAGCGGATCTGGCTGGCGGGCAACACGTTCTACGGCGTTCGCCAGATATTCCAGCCCGACTTCATCGAATGGCTGGCGGACTTCCAATTGCCGGAATACGAACTCGAGCGCCGCGACGGACAGTACGAACTGACCTTCCACGGCGCCTGGCCCTATACGACCATGTGGGAAATTCCGGCGCTCTCCATCATCAACGAATTGCGCGCGCGGAAAGTGCTGCACGGCATGGGGCGTTTCGAGCTGGACGTGCTCTACGCCCGCGCCAAGGCGAAGCTGTGGAGCAAGATCGAGCGGCTGCGGCAATTGAAGAAGGAAGGCCCGTTGCGCGTCGGCGATTTCGGCACGCGCCGGCGCCACGGCTATCTCTGGCAGCGCTGGTGCTGCGAGGCCTTGCAGGAAGGCATCGGCGACGCCTTCACCGGCACGTCCAACGTGCATATCGCCATGGAGATCGGCGCCGAGGCCATCGGCACCAACGCGCACGAGCTGCCGATGGTCTATGCCGCGCTCGCCGGAACGGACGAACAGCGCGTGCGCGATTCGCGCTACTCGGTGCTGCAGTCGTGGAGCGACACCTATTCCGGCAATCTTCTCGTCTTCCTGCCCGACGCCTATGGCACGACCGAATTCCTGCGCGACGCGCCCGACTGGGTGGCGGATTGGACCGGCGCGCGGCCGGATTCCAAGGACCCGATCGAGGCCGGCGAAGAGCTGATCGACTGGTGGGCGGCGCGCGGCCGCGAGCCGCGCGAAAAGCTGATCGTTTTTTCGGACGCGATGGACATCGATTCCATCGAGGAGACGTCGCGCCATTTCCGCGGCCGCGTGCGCGCGAGCTACGGCTGGGGCACGAATCTCACCAACGATTTTTCCGGCTGCGATCCGGGCGGCGACGACCGGCTGCGGGCGATCTCGCTCGTCTGCAAAGTCATCGGCGCGGCCGGCCGGCCGGCGGTGAAACTCTCCGACAATCCGCTGAAGGCCACGGGGCCGCAAAGCGAGATAGAGCGCTACCGCAACATCTTCAGCGCCGCCGGAATGCGCGCGCAGCCGGTGCTGGTGTAGGACTTCTTCGGAACCCGTCATCGGAGCTCCTCGCAATGACGGCGCGGGGCGGGTAGCCATCGGGACGTCCGCGCCCCATATCACCGTCAACGCCGCCGCCGGCTGACCCCCGGCGGCTTTATCTTTGCTACGGAGCCATGCGTGCCGATCCTCTCCATCGCCGGCGTCGGCAAGAGCTACGGCAATTTCACTGCGCTGCACGATATCGATCTCGAGATCGAGCGCGGCGAGATTTTTGCGCTGCTCGGCCCGAATGGCGCCGGCAAGACGACGCTCATCTCCATCGTCTGCGGCGCGGTGTCGATGAGCCGCGGCGCCGTCACGGTCGACGGCGCCGACATCCTGCGCGACTATCGCCTCACGCGCCGCAAGATCGGCCTCGTGCCGCAGGAAATCGCGCTCGACATCTTCGCCACCGTCTGGAGCACCGTCTCCTTCAGCCGCGCGCTGTTCGGCAAGCCCGCCGACAAGGCCTACATCGAGCGCCTGCTGCGCGATCTCGCGCTGTGGGAGAAGCGCGACGCCAGGATCATCGAATTGTCGGGCGGCATGAAGCGCCGCGTCATGATCGCCAAGGCGCTGGCGCACGAGCCGGGCATCCTGTTCCTCGACGAGCCGACGGCGGGCGTCGACGTCGAGCTGCGCCGCGACATGTGGGGGCTGGTTCGGCGATTGCGCGAAAACGGCGTCACCATCATCCTCACCACGCATTACATCGAGGAAGCCGAGGAAATGGCCGATCGCGTCGGCATCATGAAATCCGGCGGCCTCGTTCTGGTCGAGGAGAAGCAGGCGCTGATGCGCAAGCTCGGCAAGCGGCGCATGGTGCTGACCCTGGCCGAAACTCTCGCGGCTTTGCCGCCCGTGCTCGACGGCTGGCCGGTCGAACTGGAGCAGGGCGGCCGCCAGCTCGCCTACACGTTCGCGGAAGGCGCGGAGAAGGGGGCGGCGCAGATCATCCAGCGTCTCGGCGAAGCGGGCGTGCACATCAAGGATATCGCCATGCGCGAGACATCGCTCGAGCAGATTTTCGTCGATCTCGTCGGAGGCGCGGCATGAGCGCCCCGCGTTTCAACCTGCGCGGCGTCTACGCCATCTTCGCGTCGGAAATGGCGCGCACGCGCCGCACGCTGCTGCAGAGCGTCGCGACGCCGGTGCTGACGACGGCGCTTTACTTCGTCGTCTTCGGCTCCGCCATCGGCTCGCGCATGCAGGAGATCGGCGGCGTCGCCTACGGCGCCTTCATCGTGCCCGGCCTCATCATGCTGTCGCTGCTCACGCAGAGCATCGTCAACGCCTCCATCGGCATCTATTTTCCGAAGTTCACCGGCACGATCTACGAAATCCTGTCCGCGCCCTTATCGGCAATCGAAGTCGTGGTCGGTTACGTCGGCGCGGCGACGGCGAAATCGGTGGTCATCGGCCTCATCATTCTCGCCACCGCGGCCTTCTTCACGCCGCTGCATATCGATCACCCCGGCCTGATGGCGCTTTTCCTCGTGCTGACGGCTTTCACCTTCAGCCTGTTCGGCTTCATCATCGGCATCTGGGCGAAGAATTTCGAGCAGCTCAACTTCGTGCCGGCGCTGATCATCACGCCGCTCACCTTTCTTGGCGGAGCCTTCTATTCGATCGACATGCTGCCGCCCTTCTGGCGCGTGGTCAGCCTGTTCAACCCCGTCGTCTATCTCATCAGCGGTTTTCGCTGGAGCTTTCACGGGACGGGAGACGTGTCGCTCGCCGCCAGCCTCGGCTTCATGACGGGCGTGATCGCGCTGTGTCTGGGCCTGCTGATCTGGATTTTCCGGACCGGCTACCGGCTGAAACCGTAGCCGTCATTGCGAGAAGCCGAAGGCGACGAAGCAATCCATCCTCGTTTCTCGATCCAGTTGCGGGGATGGATTGCCGCGTCGCGCTGCGTGCTCCTCGCAATGACGGGTTTGTTCCAGCGGTTTCGACACGCCGAATCCGTGCCGCGCCGGCGCACGGGCAATGCGCTAATCACATAAAGAAATCTTTATATGTTTATTGCGCTATTTCATGTCGCCTGCTATAGGACCGCCCAGCCAAGGATCAGCAGAGCCGGGAAATTATCAAATGACCAAGCATTTCAATGACTACGTCGTGGCCGACATCGGCCTGGCCGACTGGGGCCGCAAGGAGCTGAACATCGCCGAGACGGAAATGCCCGGCCTGATGGCGACGCGCGCCGAATACGGCCCGTCGCAGCCGCTCAAGGGCGCCCGCATCGCCGGCTCGCTGCACATGACCATCCAGACGGGCGTGCTGATCGAGACGCTGAAGGCGCTGGGCGCCGACGTGCGCTGGGCGTCGTGCAACATCTATTCGACGCAGGACCATGCCGCCGCCGCCATCGCCGCCGCCGGCACGCCGGTCTTCGCCATCAAGGGCGAGAGCCTCGAGGACTATTGGGACTACACCCACAAGATCTTCGAATGGGGCGACGGCGGCTGCCCGAACATGATCCTCGACGACGGCGGCGACGCGACGCTGCTCATCCACCTCGGCCTGCGCGCCGAGAACGGCGACACGGCCTTTCTCGACAAGGCGACGAACGAGGAGGAGGAAATCCTGTTCGCCGCGATCAAGAAGCGCCTGAAGGCCAACCCCGGCTGGTACAAGCGTAACGCCGAGAGCATCAAGGGCGTCACCGAGGAGACCACGACCGGCGTGCATCGCCTCTATGTCATGCACAAGGAGGGCAAGCTCCTGTGGCCGGCGATCAACGTCAACGACAGCGTCACCAAGTCGAAGTTCGACAATCTCTACGGCTGCCGTGAATCCCTCGTCGACGGCATCCGTCGCGGCACGGACGTGATGATGGCCGGCAAGGTCGCCTGCATCGCCGGCTACGGCGACGTGGGCAAGGGCTCGGCCGCCTCGCTGCGCAACGCCGGCTGCCGCGTCATCGTCACCGAGATCGATCCGATCTGCGCGCTGCAGGCGGCGATGGAAGGCTACGAGGTCACCACGATGGAGGACGCCGCCCCTCGCGCGGACATCTTCTGCACCGCGACCGGCAACGTCGACGTCATCACCGTCGATCACATGCGCGCCATGAAGGACCGCGCCATCGTCTGCAACATCGGGCACTTCGATTCCGAGATTCAGGTCGCGGGCCTCAAGAACTTCAAGTGGCACAACGTCAAGCCGCAGGTCGACGAGATCGAGTTCAACGACGGCAAGCGCATCATCCTGCTGTCGGAAGGCCGCCTCGTAAATCTCGGCAACGCCACCGGCCATCCCTCCTTCGTCATGTCGGCCTCCTTCACCAACCAGACGCTCGCGCAGATCGAGCTCTGGACGAAGCAGCAGGGCCAGTATCCGGTCGGCGTCTACACGCTGCCCAAGCATCTCGACGAGAAGGTCGCCGCGCTCCACCTCGCCAAGATCGGCGTGAAGCTGACCACGTTGACGGACGCCCAGGCGTCCTACCTCGGCCTGCCGGCGCAAGGTCCGTACAAGCCGGATCATTATCGGTACTGATGGTCGGTCATCCCGGCCGTAGCGAAGCGAAGAGCCGGGATCCAGAGCACGCACATCCGTCGCTGGATCCCGGATCGGCCTTCGGCCGTCCGGGATGACGGCAAGTCGGCGGCCGCCGGCTCGGCGTTTCGCTCTCCGAAATAGGGGTAAACGGGTTTTGCAGGAAACCCGTTTACCCCTATACTTTTTGGACAAAGCGAAAAACAAACCGAGCCAGGGACCGGGAAATGCCGAAAATTCATTATATTTCGCACGATGGCGCGGACCGCGCCGTCGACGTGTCGCAGGGCGAATCCGTGATGCGCGGCGCAGTGTTGAACGCCGTGCCGGGCATCGACGCCGATTGCGGCGGCGAATGCGCCTGCGCCACATGCCACGTCTATATCGACGACGCGTGGAAGGATAAGGTGGGGGCGGCGAGCGAGCAGGAGACGAGCATGCTCGGCTTCGTCGACAGCGTGAAGGACACTTCGCGCCTGTCCTGCCAGATCAAGGTCACGCCGGAACTCGATGGGCTGGTCGTCCATCTGCCGGAAAGCCAGCACTGATCGTTTCGCGGCGCGCGCGGGACGCGCGGCCGCAAATGCGTCGTACTTAACGAAGACAAATAAGCGTTCGTCGGGAGGATGCCATGAACGAACATGCCGCCATCGATCATGCCAAGCTCGCCCAGAGCATGCCGATCGAGGATATCAACGTCTCCGATCCCAAGCTCTACCAGCAGGACGTCTGGATGCACTATTTCGACCGGCTGCGCCGCGACGCGCCGGTGCATTACCTCAAGGACAGCCCGATCGGGCCGTTCTGGTCGATCACCAAGTACAAGGACATCGTCTCGGTCGAGGTGAACCACAAGGCCTTCTCCTCGTCCTCGACCTTCGGCGGCATCACGCTGCGGGACCGCACCGGCGATCTCGAACTGCCCATGTTCATCGCCATGGACCCGCCCAAGCACGACGAGCAGCGCAAGATCGTGCAGCCGATCGTCTCGCCGGCCAATCTCGCCAAGTTTGAAGGCCTGATCCGCAGTCGCATCCAGAACACGCTCGATTCCCTGCCGCGTGGGGAAGCCTTCGACTGGGTCGACAAGGTCTCTATCGAGCTGACCGGCCAGATGCTGGCGACGCTCTTCGACTTCCCCTTCGAGCAGCGCCGCAAGCTCACCTACTGGTCGGACGTCGCCACCACCGACCTCAACAATCCCGACCGCCTCATCAATTCCGAGGAAGAGCGCGAAGCCGTGTTCGGCGAATGCCTCGGCGCCTTCATGCAGCTCTGGAACCAGCGCGTGAACGCCACGGAGCTCGGCGGCGACCTCATCTCGATGCTGGTGAGCGGCGAGGCGACGCGCAACATGAACCCGCGCGAATATCTCGGCAACGTCATCCTGCTGATCGTCGGCGGCAACGACACGACGCGCAATTCGATGACCGGGTCCGTCTGGTTCTTCAACCAGAACCCCGATCAGTACGCGAAATTGCGCGCCAATCCCGCGCTGCTCGAATCCGCCGTGCCGGAGATCATCCGCTACCAGACGCCGCTCGCCTACATGCGCCGCACGGCGCTGGCCGACACGGAAGTCGGCGGCAAGACGATCAAGAAGGGCGACAAGCTCGCCATGTGGTACATCTCGGGCAACCGCGACGGCGACTCGATCGAGAATCCCGATCAGTTCATCATCGACCGCGAGCGCCCGCGCCAGCATCTCTCCTTCGGCTTCGGCATCCACCGCTGTGTCGGCAACCGTCTCGGCGAGCTGCAGCTCAAGATTCTCTGGGAAGAGATCCTGAAACGCGACATGAAGATCGAGGTTTTGGCGCCGCCCAAGCGCGTCTACTCCTCCTTCGTGCACGGCTATCAGGAAATGCAGGTGCGCATCGCGCCGTGATCGTCGCGTATCCCCCGCCCTTTCCCTCCCCCGCCTGCGCGGGAGAGGGGACGGCAGGCGCCGGCGACCACGAATATTGATGAAGACGCGACACTGCTCCCGAACGGGGAGGCGCGGCGCTTACTCGCCCGCCTCGCCTTTCGACAGACCCTTGAACGGCGCCCGGGGCGTGCGCGCCTCCGCCGCCTGTTCGCGCTCGATCTCGACGCCGACGGCGCCATCGATGATGTCGAGCTTTTCCACGCGTACGCGCACGCGCTTCACGCGCTTGTCGCGCAGCGCGGCGGCGGCGATCTCCTCCGCCATGGTCTCGACCAGCTTGACGTGACCCGACTGGATCATGCGGCGGATGGCGTCGACAATCACGTCGTAAGAGACGATGTCGCGGAAGTCGTCGGCGACGCGCCTGGCGCGAGGCACTTCGGCCTCCACGTTGAAGCGCATGCGCTGCGCCTTCTTCGTCTCGTATTTGTAGGCGCCGATATGGGCGTCGATCAGGAAGTCGCGCACGAAAATCCTGTCGGTCTGCTGCGGCCCTTCGCCCGCGTGCAGGCCCGCGTCGATCAACGCGCGGATCGTCGCGACCGCGCCGCGGTCGATGCCGCCCTGACGGTCGGCGCCGCCGCACAGCGCGCCTCGAAAGCCGAGGAAATCCGCGTCCAGCGCGACGAGGCGCGGCACGTCGGGCGCCTCCAGCGATCCGGACACGCCGGCCGACAGGCCGGCCGCCCTGCACTTCTCGATGAATTCGGCGGCGTCGGCGGCGTCCAGCGTCTCGAGAAAGCGCCCGCGCGTCTTGTCGACCGTGTCGAGCATGGCGCCGGAGAATCCGGCGGCCGCCAGCTCGGCGATCATGCCGAGCGGCGGCGCGCGATCGGCCAGCAGCACCGCGACCAGTTGAACGTCTTGCGCCTGCGGCGCGAGCGCCGCGATCTTCGCACGTGCGTCGGCCTCGCCGGCAAGCCCGACCTTCACGATATCGGCGCCCGCCTCGCGCAGCGCGGTCACGGCGGCGACCAGCCGCGCGCCGCTGAGATCGAGGCCCCCCGCCGCCGCGCTGACCGGCCTGGCGCCGGCCACCGCCTGCACGATCGCCGCCACCGTCTCGGGCGCCGGGGCGCCGAGCGCGCCGCGCGCCGGATCGGTGCAATCGACGATGTCGGCGCCGCAGTCGAGCGCGACCAGCGCTTCGGCGGGGCTGATGACGCTGGCGAGGAAGGCGGTCATGTCCGGCGGCTCTGGCTCCTGTCGCCAGCGTCATAGGTCCTGCGCGCCGCGGCGGCAATGGAGTCCTCCCGCCAGGTCCCCCTTTGCACGAAGCCCCGTCTTGCCGGCTGTCCGACCCTTCACTAGGCTCGCCGCGCCTCGCGACGGCGGGCGAAAGAGGAACGGCCATGCTCCAACGAGGCTCCGCCGCGGCGCCGGTCGCGCTGCTTTCATGCCTTTGCCTCGCGATTGGCGGAGCCGCCGCCGTTGCGCAGGTCCCCTCGCCCGCGCCGGCGCCGGCCAAATCGAGCGAGCCGCCGGAGATCTGGGCGAGCCTCGCGCAGGAAATCTTCAAGGGCGCGCCCATGGCCGACGGCGCGGACGTCGTCACGCTGCGACTGCCGGTGCAATATTACGATTCCTCGATCGTCCCCCTGACGATCGCGCTCGACAGGCCCGCGACCACAATCCGCAAAGTCTCGCTGGTGATCGACCAGAACCCGGCGCCCTTGGCGGCGACTTTCGTGATCGGTCCGCAGTCCGGCCTCACCTCGATTTCGACGCGCGTGCGGATCAACAACATCACGGACGTGCATCTCGTGGCCGAGCGCCTCGATGGATCGCTGCACGACGTCAAGCGCTTTATCGTCGCCGCCGATGGCTGTTCGGCGCTCTCCGCCAAGGACAGGGGCCAGATTGCGGCGGACATGGGCAATATGACCTTCCACGATATTCTGGCGGGCGATGTCGGCAGCGCGCGCCGTCGCGAGGCGCAACTTACGATCCGGCACCCGAATTATTCCGGCATGCAGATGGATCATTCCACGGGCCGCTACATCCCTGCCCGCTATGTCGACCATCTCGTCGTCAGGCAGGGCGAAGATCTCGTCTTCGAGATGACCGGGGGTATTTCAATGTCGGAAGATCCCAGCTTCCGCTTCACTTATCTGCCCAACGGGGCGAAATCGCTCAGCGTCGAAGCGCGCGATTCGGAGGGCACGACGTGGAAAGCGCAATATCCGATCGGAGACGCCTCCTGACATGACCCGCATCGCCATCGTCGACGACTATCAGAACATCGCCCTCGCCCTTGCCGACTGGAAAAGCATACCCGGCGCCGAATTCACCGTTTTCGACAAGCCCTTCGCCAGCGAGGAGGAAACGGTCGAGAAGCTGAAGGACTTCGAAATCGTCAGCACGATGCGCGAGCGCATGGAATGGCCGGCGAGCCTGTTCGCGCGGTTGCCGAAGCTGAAGCTGCTCTGCGTCACCGGACTGCATCAGCGCCTGCTCGATCAGGGCGCGGCGACGAAATACGGCGTCGTCGTCTCGCATACGTCCGCAGGCGCCTCCGTGCCGGCGACGGTCGAGCTCTGCCTCGCGCTCATCCTCGCGGGCGCGCGCAACGTGGCGCGCGAGGACCGCGACATGCGCGGCGGCGGCTGGCAGTCGGGCCTCGGCATGACGCTGCACGGCCGCCGTCTCGGCGTCGTCGGTCTCGGCCGTATCGGCGCGCGCGTGGCGGCGCTCGCCAAGGCGATGGGCATGGAGCTTGTCGCGTGGAGCCCGAACATGACGGCCGAGACCGCCGCCGCGCATGGCGCTGATCTGGTCGACAAGGAGACGCTGTTCCGCACGAGCGATGTCGTCAGCCTGCATCTCGTGCTCGGCGAGCGCTCGAGGCACATTGTCGGCGCGCGCGAATTCGATCAGATGCAGGCGCACGCCGTTCTGGTGAACACGTCGCGCGGCCCGCTGGTCGACGAGGCGGCGCTGATCGCGGCGCTGCATGCGCGAAAAATCGCCTGCGCGGCGCTGGACGTCTACGACGTCGAGCCGCTGCCGAAGGATCATCCCTTGCGCGGTCTCGACAATGTCGTCCTCTCGCCGCATCAGGGCTTCGTCACGCAGGACGTCTATTCGACCTGGTACGGCGACACGGTTGAAAACATCCGCGCCTTTCTTGCTGGCGCGCCGATCCGCATTCTCAATGCGGATGTGGCGAAAAGATAAGGGCGGCCGCCGTCAGGTCGATTGCGCGCGGCTGAGCGAGGCTCTGGCGTCGCGCGCCTGCGGCCGCTTCCATCGCGCGACAAGGCTTGCGAGAGCGAAAGCAATTCCGACCGCCATCGGCGCCCAGCACGGGCGCACGCCCAGCTCGAGGCTGAAATCGGCCGATATCAGCGCATCGAACGGCGCGCCTTTGGCCAGCGCATACCAGCCGGCCTCGGCCAGCGCGACGAGCGCCGCCGCCGCCGCCGCCAGCGCCAGCGCGAGCGCCGGCGTCAGCGCGCGGCCGAAGCGGCGCGGCAGGCGCATGAAGCCGAGCAGCGCGAATATGCCGGCCATGGCCGTGGGCTCCGTCACATCGAGCTTCGACTGCATGAAGAAATGCGCGAGCCCGAGCAGCGTGATGGCGTAGACGAGCCGGTGCAGGCGCTTCCATTTGTCCGCGCCGAGGCGCCGCACCGCGCCGTCGGTCGAGGTCGCGGCGAGCGCGGCCAGCATGAGCAAGGCGACCGCGCCGATCAGAAGATAGATGCGCGCGAAAAGCTCGTGCGCGACCACGGACAGGTTGAAGGACTTGTCGGCGACGAAGGCGACGAAATGCGCGATCATCCAGACGAAGACGGACACGCCGAGAATGCGTCGCGCCGCGACCAGGCGCGGCTGGCGCACAAGCTCGATGAGCGGCGTGATCGCGAGCGTCGCCGCAAGCAGCCGGATCGCCCACAGGCCTGTCACATGCGACACTTCCGTCAGCGGCCGCGGCCCGAGATCGCCGGTCGCGATGCGCCACAGCAGCGGCAGGGCGGGCAGAATGGCGATCGCGAGCGCAAGCGTTCGCAGGGTGGAGAAGGCGCCGGTGCGGTCGCGCCAAAGCGCCAGCGACGAAGGTTTGCTGATGGACGAGGTCACGCGGCTATCTACGCTGAAAGCGCGGGTCTGGCGCGTCAAGTTTGACCTTGTGCCGCTCAATTTCGCGTGATCCTGTCGCCTGCATCAGACGCCCGGCTCGAAGGCGCGGAGGAAGCGATGACAGATTTACGGACGGCGACCGCCTTGCGCGCGGAAACATCGCGCAAGATCGCGCGCAGGCTCATTCCGTTCCTCATCGTCTGCTATTTCATATCGTATCTCGATCGCGTGAACCTCGGCTTCGCGGCGCTCACCTTCCGCCAGGACCTCAGCCTTTCGGCAGAAGTCTTCGGGCTGGGCGCCGGCATTTTCTTCCTCGGCTATTTCCTGTTCGAAGTGCCGTCCAACCTTCTCCTCGAGAAAGTCGGCGCGCGCGTGTGGATCGCGCGCATCATGATCACCTGGGGCCTGATCTCGGCGGCCATGGCGCTGGTGAAGGGCGAGACGAGCTTCTACTTCGTCCGCTTCCTGCTTGGCCTTGCCGAAGCCGGCTTCTTCCCCGGCATCATCCTCTATCTGACCTATTGGTACACCGCGGCCGAGCGCGCCAAGGTGGTGGGCATGTTCATGGTCGCCGTGCCGCTGTCCTCCGCCATCGGCGCGCCGCTGTCGAGCTGGATTCTCAACGCGTTCACGGGCGTTGGCGGCCTCGCCTCCTGGCAATGGCTCTTCATCATCGAGGCGTTGCCGGCCGTCGTCATGGGCTTTGTCGTCTTCTTCTATCTCGACGACGGCCCGGCCGACGCAAAATGGCTGACGGCGGAGGAGAGGCAGGCGGTCATCGCGCATCTCGAAGGCGAGCGCGCGAGCCGCGAGGCGATCCGCAAGTTCTCGCTCGGCGAGGCGCTGTCGCATCCGCGCGTCATCGGGCTTGCGCTCGTCTATTTCGGCATCGTCACCGGCCTCTACGGCTTCGGCTTCTGGGCGCCGCAGATCGTCAAGGCCTTCGGCCTCACCATC
>WBZM01001283.1_pt1 | contig 22447 bp, 32 predicted proteins | sample 5204271 | NCBI WGS metagenome assembly WBZM01 (sample SAMN12344346, study PRJNA552823) | activated sludge metagenome | biome: Activated sludge suspended growth; feature: Nitrification reactor; material: Wastewater; isolation source: activated sludge from nitrification reactor of wastewater...
CAGGCCAAGCCGAGCAGGGCGGCGATCCGGTCCGGCCGCGCCAGCGCCGCCAGCAGCATGATCCAGGCCCCCATCGACGAACCCACCAAGATTTGCGGCCCATCGGTCAGCCGGTCCAGCACGGCGAGCGCCTCTTGCGCCCAGCGCCCGATGGTTCCGTCCGCAAACCTTCCGCTGGAAGCGCCGTGACCGGAGTAATCGAAGCGCACGAAAGCTCGGCCGCGTCCCCGGCACCAGCGCTCCAGCGTCGCGGCCTTGATTCCGGTCATGTCCGAGGTGAAACCGCCCAGAAACACCACCCCCGGCGCGGCGCCCGGCGTGCGGTGATAGGCGAGATGGGTGCCGTCGGCGAGCGTCAGTCGGGCCGGCTTGGTGTCGAAGACCTGCATCGCGCGCTTTTCTCCTGGCGAAATAAGCTATAAGTATCCCATTGATCGCAGGAAAAAATGAAATGAGCCTCGCTCGAATCGCAGCGATGGCGCAACGACCAGGGACCGAGACCCCACAACGAAAAATGATGGCGCGCGACACGGCCACCCGAGGAAGCGAACGATGAAGAATCGAGCCGCGATTATCTGGTTCCGCAACGATCTGCGGTTGCACGATCACGAGGCGTTGAACTTGTTGGCTGGCACCATGGACGTGCTGGTGCCGATCTACTGCCTCGATCCGCGGCAGTTTGAAATCCAGCCCTTGGGATTTCCCCGCCTGGGACCGTTGCGGGCCCGGTTTCTGATCGAATGCCTGGAGGATTTGCGGATCGGCTTGGAAGCGCGAGGCAGCGGCCTGTATGTGGTGTTGGGCGAACCCGAAAAGGCGATTCCGCGCTTGGCCCAAACTCTGGGCGCCCGAGTGGTGTTCGCCGAGCGCGAGGTGTTGGGGGAGGGCGTGCGGGTGGAGCGGCGGTTGGCGGCGGCGCTGGAGCCGCTGGGCGTGCCGCTGCGCGGCTATTGGGTGAGCACGCTCGCCCATCCGAGCGATTTACCGTTTCCGATCGCCAATTTGCCGGAGCAGTTCGGCCAATTTCAGGAGGCGGTCATGGCGGGCGGCGAGCCGCGCTCGCCGTTGCCGCCGCCGCAAAAGTTGCCGGCCTATCCGGCCGGACTGACCGCGCCAACCCTGGCGACTTTGGTCCAAGCCATGGGATTGTCCGCCGTGCTGGAGTCGGGCAAGGGTGCCGGCTTCGAGGGTGGGGCAACGGTGGCGCTGGCGAATTTGCAGGAATTCGTGCAGGGTCGCCGGGTGTCGCTGGACACGCTGCGCGGCGGCGCGGGCGAGCCGGATGCCGCCCGACCCGACCGCTTCGCGCCTTGGCTGGCGCGCGGCGCGATATCCCCTCGGCGGATTTACCAGTACATCAAGTATTCCGGGCTGACGGCGTGGGCCGGCCAACTGGCGACCGGGGTCATCGATGACTTGCTGCGGCGCGACTTCTGCCGGTTTCTGGCGCTCAAGGGCGGCGAGCGGGCCGAGCGATCCGGCCGGTCGGCGGCGCTGGATGACGAAGGGGCGCGGGAGCGGTTCGACCGCTGGCGGCGGGGCGAAACCGGCGAGCCCTTCGTGGACGCCCACTTGCGCGAGCTGGCGCGCACCGGCCATTTGACCGCGTTCGGCCGGCGGCTGGTGGCGAGCTATCTCTGTCACGACCTGCGGCTGGATTGGCGCTGGGGCGCGGCCTGGTTCGCGTCGCGGCTGCTGGACGACGATCCCAGCGTCAATCTGGCGGACTGGATGGCCGCGACCGGGTTTTGGCGGCTCTTCGGTGGAGAGGCTCGCCTGGACCCGGCCGAACAGGCGGCTCGCCACGATCCGGACGGATCCTACACCCGCCGCTGGCTGGGATCGGCTCCGGCGCCGGCCCGACGTTTCGGCCGATCCGGAGTTTGATCGAGAGCTTTGACGAAAGCTCCCCTCTGCCGACAGGAGAGGGGCTGGGGGCGAGGGCTCGTTTTCGGTGGCCCGGCTTTCGAGAGGCGGTGCGCGAACACTGCTCAGCCGGCTTCCCAGACTCGGGCGACCAGAGCCGGCAGAACCGCGCCGGCGGCGCCGTGCAGGCTGAAGGTGACGTGGGGGCTGAGCGGAGTCGGTTGCGGGTTGATCTCCACCACGGTCACGCCGGCGGCGAGCGCCGAGAAGGGCAGGTCGGCGGCGGGATAGACCAGCGCCGAGGTGCCGATGCTGAAAAAGATGTCGGCCGTCAGGGCCGCGTGTTCGGCCGCGTGCAGCGTGCTGGCCGGCAGCATTTCCCCGAACCAGACCACGTCCGGCCGCAGCAGTCCGCCGCAACGCGGGCAGCGCGGCGGAACCTCGTCGCCGTCCGGCCCGCTCTCCACCGGCCGATCCTCGCTGAAGCATTTGGCGCGAAAAAGATTGCCGTGCAATTCCAGCACGTTGTGGCTGCCGGCCCGCCGGTGCAGGCCGTCCACGTTCTGGGTGATCAGGGTGAACTCGGCGATCCGGTGTTCCATCTCGACCAGCGCCAGATGGCCGGCGTTGGGCTCGGCCCGACGGACCCGTTCCTGGCGCCAGGCATACCACTCCCACACCAGTTTGGGATCGCGCCGGAAGGCGTCCGGGGTGGCGAGTTCCTCCGGGTTGTAGCGCGCCCACAGACCGGTTTGCGCTTCGCGGAAGGTCGGCACGCCGCTTTCGGCGGAGATGCCGGCGCCGGTCAGCACCGCCACTCGGCGAGCGGCGCGGAGGCGGTTGACCAGCTCGGCGGGAATCGGGGCTTCGCTCATGGCGGCGAGTCTCCAGCAATGCTATCGATCCAGCATAGCATGTCGCTCGCCGGTCATCGCAACGGTTCAGGGCGCCTTCTGGGCATTCTGATAGTTGCGTTATGCAACTAAAGCGTCCATAATAGTGGCGTGAAGCAACTAAATCGACCAGCGCCGCGAGGGAGGCGCATACCGCCACGTCGACCAGAGCATTGCGGCTGGGGTGCGAGCGAAGCCCGGAGAACCACCATGCGTCTCGAATTCCTCAATAACCGGCTTTCGTGTCAAACAAGCATTTTGTATCATTTCTAAAACATTTGTCATTTTTATTTGACCTATCGCAATCAACCCGCTGCGGCGGGTTTTTTGTTGTTGTGTTGATGCCCTTCAAACGCTCCCTGCTGCCCTGCCTGCGGTTTTCCCATGATACCGCACACACATATTATAAAGCGTGCCCGCCCGCCTCAGCGCCCTCTCCTTTGATGCTTCGCGAAACACTCGTCACTCATTCATAACAAAAACAGTTGACTTGACTTTGACCGTCGAGTATGATGCGCACAGTTCAAAACGTGCTAAGTGAGGTCGATATGTCTGAGTCATTGGCAGTAGTCACAAGTTTTATAAGCGACGATGGTGTTATCACGAGCGTTGATGTTGATCCTTTTGTTTCGCCTGTCGTTGCGCAACTCAGCGATGAAGAGCAAGCGAAATTGATATTCAAAGAGTATCGATTAAAAGAACAAAAACTTGGAGTCCTGAAAGAACTCGCTGAACGTATTAATCGATATGTCAAAGAGCAGGCGGACCCGAACTTGAGGATGCTTAAAGAAATATCGCGTAAAGTTTGTGAGTTGCGCAAATCAGACGATGTTGATGCGTATCAAGCGGCTCAAGCAGAACGTGACGCTCTCTTAATTAAGATCGCAATCGCAAACTTCGCTGCCGAACAGAAGAAAACCAAAACCACCGGCGAGAAAGTTGCGCACCAACGCGAAGAAACTGATGATGTGGTGTCGTATGCCGGGAAGGGAGTCAATCGAAAGATTGAGGAGTGGTTGGAGAAAGATGGTTGGGTAAAAGCAGAGAAGTTGACCACTGCGATGAAAGACAAACGCGCGAAACTGATAAGACAATATCAAGAAAACGCCGTGAAGTGGTCGAAGAAGTGATGAAGTTCCACTAACGTAGTCAAAGGGCACGAACATGTTTAGCACTGCGAAAGAAATCTTCGACGATTTGACGAGCAAGAGGGATGCTGATCAAATACAGTCATTGTTCGTGCCCTATTTGCTTTCTGTTTTGATTGAGCGTGAGAACGAGATCAAAACACAATATACCCAAATACAGAACATGATACCGGTTTTTGCTTCTGCTCGCATGACGGTGACTGAGATGATGTTAGGTGCTGGAGAACCCAATCCGACTACTGAGGTGACGAAAAAAGATGGTGATATTGTTTTTACCATTTCTCCTGCCACGGTTGATGCGCTCAAACACTTTCACAAAGTATCAATGCTTTGGTCGGACAAAATACCGAGTGGGTTGCTGATACATCCGGGCAAACGATTAAGAGTAATGGCGCGTGGTAAGAGTGTGCTGTGTGAATATCTGAGTGATGATGATTTTCCGTGCGAACTTGCTATATCACACATTGACCGTCTTGTTGTGATGCTCGATGCTGAGAATGGGTCAAAAGTGATTGTGCGTAAAGATGAGGCATTAGATGGCGCGTTGATTATTGACGGTAATCGTTTCCCACTCGCTAATAAAGAGTTTTTGACCGACCCGACGAAAGAATTACTACGACCTGAGCGACCCACCGCTTCTTTTCTACTGACTGCCGGTAAAATCAAGAAAATCATTCGAGACGCAAGAACACTCGAAATATCTACAGTGTGTTTTTTAAACGACAACGACAATAACATTATATCAGTGATTGTTGATCCTCGGATACTTAATGATTCATTTCGAGTCACTGACGTAATTTGTGCTTCGCCCACGACAGTAGATTTCTGTGTTTGTCTTGATGTTGATTTTTTTAAATTATTACCCGACAGTGATTATATTGTTAGTTTTGCTAACAGATTCATAGCTTGTTGTTTCGATAGCGTAGACTCACGATATACATATCGGTTCGCGAGACGAAGAGGCGAGCCAGACAAGTGGAGTGTTCTAAACTCGGAAGAGCACCGGGAACCAACGTATGATAACAATGACGATGATGACGAAGATGAAGATGAAGTAGAAGACGAAGTAGAAGACGAAGCTTGAACGTAAAAAAAGCCCCAATTAAGGGGCTTAATTGTTTCAGTGATTAGCGTTCAGACGGCAAACACAACACCGAGTTCTCGAAATACAAAGTAATCTCCGAGAGTGGGAAGTCGGTATATTCAATATCCTGAGTGTAAACTATCCTACCGTTGCCATCATCACAAGTGAGCACTGCTCTTCGATCAGCGACTTTCAACACCCACACCTGGAACTCTTCGCGCTTCACTTTCGGTTCGTGTTGACATGCGAAAATTGCGTCCAACAACCAGAACGCCCCGCAGCTCTCGGCGACATACCGCATTCCGTCAGTGAAAAGATATCGCCGGAAGAGTGGGTGCCGATACCAATGTTCGGTCCCATAGAATTGCGCTAAGTTGACTTCGATCTCAGCAGGAGTCATAATATCAATCCTCATCACAGTTGTTAGTCGGTTCAGAGGGGTTTGATGCGGTCAACACCAAACCCCTTTCTCATTACTTCGTCTTCGCTTGCTCTTCGCGAATCTTGTTCAGCAATTCGCGCTCTGCTTTCCGATCACCTTTTGCCGACTTAATCATTTCATTCAACCAGTCCGGCCTGGCTCCGAACCCGCCCCAAACTTCTTGCGGATTGTTCGGATTCACGATGGGGCGGCCGACTTTCTTAGAGTCGCTGCGGGCTGATTCTTCAAGCACTAAAGACCGCCGACCTCCTTTCAGCGCCCACAACTTGTCTTGGATCGCTCTCATTTCAGCTTCAAGCGCTTCAACAGCATCGCGATTGATTTGTTCAATCAAGAACTCGCAATGAGTGATGATTGATTTCAAACCATCAACATTCAACTCGTCTAACTGCTCTTTCAGCGCCGCCAGTTCATCCACCTCCTCAGTTTCAGCAGTTTCAGTCGCCACTTCAGCCGTTTGATTTTCCACTTCGACTTGAGTTTCAACTTGTTCAGCAACATTGGTGTTCTCGGCTTGTTCGGTGTTCATTTCAACAACCTCTGGAGTGGTTTCAACAACTTGCTCGGGTGCGACATAATCTTTCACCCAGTCCTGCGGGTTTGACGCCACAACAACTTGTTCGGTGGTATCAACAACAACGCTTTCAACTTTGCCATTCGATTTGCGAGCCATTTCAAAATCCTCATCACACATTTGATTTTGTCCTTTCCGTCCTGCCTCATCATGTCCTTGATGTGAGTATGATATGTAACTTGGTTGGAGCATGTCAAGCAGAAGTTACGAATTTTCCTAAATTTTTGTTGTGCGGCAACATACGGATGTGCCATAAATAAATCAAATAAATCATAGGAGTGCCAAAAAATGTTAATCAAGGAATTGTTTTCACCGAAAAATGTAGAATTGATCTCACCTGAGATTCGCGCTTTTTTCCGAGAACTGTGTCAATCGGATTGGGTTAGAGAGTTTGGTGATGTTGACTACAATGAGTATCAGGAAAGGATGAGCGATATTGAGTTTGAGTTGTTAAATGCGCCAACAGAATGACAACATCATCAAATCAGTCTCAGTGGTGCGTAAAACAACGACTGAGAAACTGAGTGTGAGAGTGCTCAGGTCAGTAGATGTGACTGAGTTGTTGCGGGATGCTGGTTATGAGTCGATTAAAATACTCAATGAGACAATAGTGGGTAGCTATAAAATTGTTGGAGTGGAGGTTAACAATGGAATCATATGACATTATTCGTGGATCGAACTGCTTCGAGATAATCAAAAATCAACATCGAAAGGATGGGTCGATACGAGAAGAGGCGACAATTGGTTTTCGTCAACGCTTGGAAGACGCGATAGAAGTGGTTCGTGATTTGTTTAGCGTTAATGCGGACAATGAGATTCTGGTTTTTAATAAGGACGGCGCGCTTTTGACTGAGATTAAAATAATTGAGGTGACTGATAATGGACGAGGAATTGTTGCGAGCAATGCTGGACAAGTTGATGGAAGAGCTTAAACAAGAATACGACCATCGGAAAATATTTCAGATTCGAATACTGCTAAAAGAGTTAGAAAAGAGGGGCGAAAATGGTAGACAGGGCCGTTGTAATTGTTGCTAGCGCGGGGATAGGGTTTGTGTTGCTAATTGCGTTATTCTTTGCGCGATAAATAAAAGGTATTAGAGACATTTGATTTTCCTTTTTTGGGTTGTTACTCCTCCCATTTACCCACTTTTGAGCAATCAAGAGTGGGTTTTTTTGACTCACAATTTGATAAAAAAATGCTTGACAAATGGGAACTTTGTGAAATACTGGAATTATAAATATATAAATACATCAACAATGATAGGAGGGAGCAATGAACGAAGAACACAAAGAACGTTTACGCAAAATCAACACAGGCAAAAAACGTAGCGCTGAACATCGTAAAAAGATTTCTGAGGCAATGAGGAAAAAATGGGAAAAGATTAACGCAGCATTAGCAGCACAACAACAATCAGAAGAGGAGTGACAATCATGAGTAAAATCAAAACCGCGAAGAAAACAAGCAAAGTGGGATCGATGGATTACACATTTAACTTGCTGATTGCCAAGATCACGCCGGATATGTGGCAACAGTTAACAGGCAAACAACTCGGCAAGTTGGTGGATATGCTATACGATCAGAAAGTGGTTGGTAGTGATGAGATGTTTCGCGAATTTAATCAATAAGACAATAGAGGAGTAGACAATTATGGAACTTGCGTATATTAAGACAATTGACAGTGACGAAGATATGATTATTGGTGATCTGGTGGGTCAATCAGCGGGTTATGTGATGCTAAAGAATCCGTTGCTTTACAACGAGGAAGGAGTTGAACAGATGGATGCCCCGTATCTCGATCTAAACTCCATCGAACCAAGTGTTGTGACTTTCCTCTCACATACTATTCTGCGATGGGGCAAAATCACAGATAAGTTTTGGCGCGAAGTATACGATGAGCAGATTGAGAGGTTTAAAGAAAGACGGTTGAAAAGCGATGAGGTGGTATAACAAATTGTTATGATTTTCTGAAAACTCATCAGAAAGTTTCATACGAAAAAGTCGCGCTCAGGCATAAATAATAATATGAGAAGCGGTTAAATCTGAAAATGATAAATACTATGGTGAAAAATATTTTTTGAAAAAGTAGCGAATCAGCATAAATACCAATGAAGGGCATCAACATCGATGCCCAAATTTTGAAACATAAAAAGGTTTACATTAAGGAGACAAAAAAATGGCGCACACAGCAGAAACAAAGAAGAAAATCAGCGAAACCAAAACAGGGGTCAAACAATCCACTGACACGGTTCAAAAACGAAAAGAGACATGGAAAAAGAAACTACAAGCAAAACTGGCACGAAAAGAAGGAGTCACAAAATGATCAAATCAATCGGACTACACACTATATTGCGCACACTCGCAATAGGTTATCTCGCTGATAACAACGTCGTTGCGTTGCGGAAACTATGCGTTTCGAACGACATGACGCCGTTGGAATTGTTCGCGCGATTTGTTGAATTGAATTCTGTTGGAGAAGTTGGACAAATGGGAGGATAATAGTCAGACTCTTGAATTTCTTAAAAATCCCACAAAAAACAAAAACAATAAAAAAGAGGATTAGAAAATGAACAAAGCAGCGGTCTATGAAAGTTACGAAACAGAATTGATAGGTTTGGAAATGGAATTGCGTTTTAGAACAATCGGCAAAAGAGAGTTTAATCGTCGGAAAAAAGAATTGGAAATCAAGTTTAAGAAAGGAGCAAAGTAACGATGGAAACATTAGCAGATAGAAAGAAAAACAGACTCAGCGAACTTCAAAAACCGTCAAACGCGAGATCAGTATTGTGGGATTCAGTGGATTGGAGAGTGTCAGCAAAGGGAAATCTCAATAAGTGGTTCCGTGACCTTGGGATCGGAGTGACGATATTTCCCAAGAACGGTGGGTATCGGTTTTGTTGTGGGGATGAATTTGGCAAAGATGCGTATAAAACGAACGACGAAGCACAGGAAGCGGCACGGAAACATTTCGTCGGATTGGTATAACAAAATTTCATCGGTTTTCAGAAACCGATGAAAAAATACCATACGGAAAAGTGGGGCTCAGGTATAAATAATATCAAATGATAAATAGTAAAGAGGATCAAAAACATGACGGAGAAAACGGTATTTTCAGCAGCACATCGTAAAGCGCTCAGCGATGCGTGCCGGGGTAAAAAACGCAATGAAGAACAACGGGCGCGAATCAGCGCTGGTAAAAAAGCGTCATGGGGACGAATTCATGCGGCGTTGAGATTATTGGAACAACAACAACAACAAAGTTTGGTGGGGTGAAATTATGATTAAAATTTATCCAAGAGCAAAGAACAATCAAACATATTGGCAACAAAGCAATGAAGCGTTTTCACAAGGTCATCCATATATTACGATTGGTGGGCAAGAAATTCACTGCGATTGGATTGATGCTGGTGATATTGATTTAGAAGAATTTGGAACATCAATTGTGAAGTTATTGGGGCGGCGGTATTATCGTTTGACTGGAAGCGAACTTTTTGTTTCGATTAGCAATAAAAAAGAACGTGACTCTATCGCAAAACAAATTGCTGAAATCGCTGAGCAAGCAGTAAACAAACGCGATGAAGACATACGAAACGGGATAGTTATCAAAAGAAAACCCATGGAACCGGCGCGTCGAACGGGACCAGGACCGTTTAAGGTGGATAGATATTATGATGAGATGTATGAAATCAAAAACAAAACGACAGGTGGTTTTGTTATATGTTATGCGGCGGGTGATGTTGTGGTGTCGAACGCTCGTGATTTCGAGTTGAAATACAATACTGCTGATGAAGTGGTGTTATATGGTAGGAAAAGGAATCATATCACTGTCAACAATAAAGACGAGATTGTTATTGTCAATCCAAAAACACAAACACGAATTACACTGAATTCGGATGGTGAGATAATCAAACGTGAGTTGCTTGAATCGTTGAAAGAATATGATGGAGTTTGGGCTGGTTAAAAACAAAAACCCTGTTGGCGAGACAGGGTTATATCATGATTTTGATGAAACTATATTAACAATCACAAGGATTGTGTTTTGACAGAACTCATAATATTTATCATAACACAGCCTTGTCCTAATACAACATTAATAAAAGGACAAAGAAAATGGAAAAGAAAAATATGGAATATACAATATATCGTGCGAATGATGGCCTATTAACGAAAAAATTCACACGAAACGCAAAAGGGAGCTATGACAAAACCCCCGCTTGTAATACGAATGATTATGGGCAGATTAAGGACTCAATTGAATCGATTAAAGACTTTTGTGATTTTATAGATAATATTGGCAAGGATGGGAATGCGTTTGGATACAATACTGCTGTAGGTTATGGGGTGTTCAATGAAGATACCACGGTGTTGGTCTCTAAGTGGGCGAAGGAAACTTTTTATAGTGACAATGAAAATGTGTCTGCCCGGACGAAGACGAATGTTTTTTGGTCGGATGGTCCTTCGGTATTGATGTTTGATAATGATAATGGCAACTATAAATTAGAGGATCTGCGCGGTATTTTGATCGATATAATACCAGAGTTCAGCGATGTGGAGATGGCGGGTTATCATTCAACTGGGTCGTTTATCTTTGATAAAACAAAAGACAACAAAGTGATAATCGGTGAAAAAGGACATAAAATTTATACGTCGATCAGTTCTGGGAAAGACATTGAACCGTTGGCGAATTATTTAAAAGTGATGTTATGGTTGAAGGGCAAAGGTCACATTGAAATCAGTGAAAGCGGGTCTTTGCTTGAACGCAACGTGTTTGATATGTCGGTTTATAGTCCCGAAAGGTTCGACTTTGTGGCCGGGGCGGTGTGTTGTGATGGGTTTGAACAAAAGAGACCGAAAAGGTTGTTGTGGAATGAATCGAGTGGTGCTGGGTATTTTGTGTTTGATGCTGAGAAATACAGGGTCACGCCCATACTTGAAGCACAATACCGCGAGGCAGTCAAAGCAGCGAAGGAAGCGAAGAAAGCCGAAGCACAAGCAGTAAGAGACATATACATTGAGACGCGGGCAAAAGAACACGCTAAGATCAAAAATATCGGTTTCGATGAAGCAAAACTCATCATCACAAACAGTTTATTGGGTGGTCAGTTGGATTCGGAGTTGTTGTTGTATTTTTCAAATGATGAAGTGGTCACGGTCGCTGAGGTGTTGGAGAATCCATGGAAATACAATGGCATGACGCTTGCTGATCCCATCGAACCCACATATAACAACAACAAAACGGTTGCTAAGGTTTTTGTGAAAGGTAATGTTGTTTTGATTCATTCGTTCGCGCATGGTGGAAAGGTTTATCATCTCAGCAACAAGAAAACAATCAAAATAGCAAAACAGGATGATGAAACAATCAATAAATGTTATGACGTGTTGCGTGGTTTGGGCTGTTATTATCATAGCAAAGAATCAAATTCAATGACTCAGGTTATCATCGAAAACAATAAACCAACATTAACTAATTTGAATGTGCCTCGGGTGCGCAAGCAACTTCAGAATTATATCAATTTTGTGAAATCGGAATATGATGATAAAAAGAAAAAATTGATCTTCGAAAAGGTGAATCCACCCGATAGAATGGTTGAAGGGGTGTTTTATAATTCCGCTGAAGCGCTGAACACACTGAATGGGTTTTCGAATGTTCCATTGGTGCGCCGAGACTTTTCTATATTCACCGAAAATGGATATGATAAAGAAACAGAATTATATCTACATTGTGATGATAGGTTTCAACACAACAAAAATCCGAATGAAGATGACCTAATCAAAGCGCTCGATATGCTGATGACACCTTTTAGCGAATATAAATTCCCGCAAAAACCGGTTGTTAATTCTATATTGTTGGGCTTTATGTTGACCGTGTTGACTGTTAATAGTTCCGAAACACGGCCGATGTTGTTGGTGAGTGCGAATGATCAGGGCTCGGGGAAGACGAAAATATGCCAAATGATTGCGTTGCTCACGGAGGGAGGAGTTGAACCGAAAATGACCAATCTCGATGTGTTCAGTGAGGAAGAAATTGCGAAGAAAGAATTGGCCCTGTTAATGGGGAAACCGGCGTATATCATTTGGGATAACGTCAAAGAAAACACGACGATTGATAGCAGCATATTAAGCATGATAGCGACAACACCCATACCGTTGTTGCGATTGCTGGGTCATTCGAAGATGATTGAATGCCCAAATAAAACTATTCAAATGTTCACCGGCAACCGAGTCAATGTTTCGAGTGAATTGGCGCGAAGAATATTTCATATTCATATTGATCCAGAAGTGCCAAATCCAAGAGGATTGCGGTATTCATTTAACCCGGTCGATTATGTTAAAGCGCATCGTGTGGAAATGATTGAAGCGTTGATCACTATCATGACCGCTTATAAAAATGCCGGTGCGCCTGTGATGAGTGATTTCCCGTTAGCATCATTTGAAGAATGGGATAGAATGACCCGCCAAATTGTGTTGTGGGTGGCGAATCAAAAATGGGCAAGCAAATATGAATTTGTTGATATGATGGCGAACATAGACGACAATTTTGATAAAAGTGATGAAAATGAAAGGGAAAGCAGCCTGACTTATGATTTGTATAAAATATTCCACGGTGAACCATTTAGTGTGTTTAAGATTGTTGATATTGTCAGCAATCCAAATAACTTTGAAAGTATATCATTGCGCGACTATTTGAAATTAACATTAAAAGACGAATATACCAACACAAGAAAAATCGGTGGCAAACGGGGTTTAATCAAGAGACTCATAAATCGTGTCTTTGATATTGATGTTGACGATTGCCGTGTCCGATTGAGATTGCTCGAAACAAGAAAATCAACAGGTGGCATAAAGTGGTATCAATATGAAATAATCAACAAGATCAATGTGGTTCCTCAATGTGGTGTGGTGGATTTGTTTGAACACAAAGAATCAGCACCGAAGCGCGATAATGTGAAGGACAGGTTTAAGGACTTTATTCATTAAATGTTGATTAAATGTTGATTAAAGGGTCTTCGGACCCTTTTTTTATTCATGTTGAATTGGTTTTAATTGGTTTCGCAAAATGTGAATTGGTTTTCAATTCATTGATTTCATTGAATTTTTATGTATTTTATGTGCGAAACCAATTAATTAATTGGTTTTGAATTGGTTTTGAAAACCAAAACCAATTAAGTAACTCTATGATTTTTATATGTTTTATGTCGTTTTTGATGAATTAATTGGTTTTGAACGTCATTTGAACAGTATAAAATTAAAAAATTTCAAAAGACGACATTTTTGTTGTTTTTATAATACAAATACAAAAAACATGATTTATACGCCACAAGTGGTTTTAAAACCAATTAACCAATTTTTGACGTTTTTATTATAATAATCATGGAGTTATCCAATTGGTTTCGGTTTTCAAAACCAATTCCGAATTGGTTTTCAATTTATTGATTTTGTTGAAGATAATTCAAAACCAATTCAAAACCAATTCAAAACCAATTCAAAACCAATTCAAAACCAATTCAAAACCAATTCCTTCATCAATCACCCACATCTCAGCCCCTTCATTGGGTTTTTTTATTGCCCGTTGAATCATACAAGATGTGCCATAAATATCATCAAACACATCAACAGAAGGAGTAGGCAACAAATGACCAGCACCCATCAATACAGTTATGCCACACCCACACAAGAGGGAATCATACCACATAAAGCGTTTAAATCATTTCGATTGCCGGTCAAGTTGGACTTCTCACAGAAATACATTATCAATGACGGTCAATCGCTATATGCCCCACTCAGGAGAAATGGCCGATTAGTGTTTGCCTTACCCGGTGGAGGCGAATATGTCGAATAAAACACCAGCAATGGAAATCATACCGAATGGAGAGTTCGGATCGACTATGCGTGTAGCGAGAGATGAGAACGGTAATATCATATATGAAGACAAATCGATTGATGATCTTTTAGCAGATGTCGAACGTCTTTGTGGTAAATCAGTGACGATAATTGATGACAGCACAGGTAAACCGGTGTTGAAAAATAGATAATGACCGATGACAATTACTATTATCCCTGGATATGGCGCAGGCAACCATTCACCGAACAACACTTAGCAACGGGCAGATGGTTCGGATTTTGTTATCGAATCACGAATGAGATAAATGGGAAGTTTTATCTGGGTAGAAAGTATTTTATTCACAGGAAGAAAGGCAAGACGGTTCAATCCGATTGGGCTAATTACTGGGGCAGTAGCGTTTATTTGTTGGAGGACATTATGAAGTATGGCAAACAAAACTTCTCACGGTTCATCCTATCATTACATAAAACACGGGGAGCAACTAACTTTTCCGAAACCGAGTTGTTGTTTCGCTATAAAGTGATTGAAGATGTGAATTGTTATAACAAATCCATATTGGGTAAATACTCCAGAATAAACAGAACACAATCAATATATGACGAGAGGATATGATATGAGAATTGAAGATATTAATATCGATGATTTGATTGATGGCGATATTGATTTATCAGATATAAATGTTGCCGAGCATGAGATGGAGAAACGACTTGAATCGCTTGCGGCAGGACTTGTGAGTGACAGCATGATAAAACAATTGAGAGTTAGATTGTATTTGGTTAGTCGTTTGTTATCACTCGGAGTAGGTAAGCGCGATCTAATCGATGACTATGAAATGATTTGGTCACCACCAAAGGCAATTGGAAATGGGAAATGTTTGTTGAGATACGAAAAAATTCGCGATGGATTAATTGAGTTAGCGCAGGACATCAAACGTGCTGAACGATGAATAAATATATGAAAATCAAAGGGTTCCTTCCCCAACATCCACGGAGATGATGCGGCGGAGCCCGAGGTTTCAATCATTTTTATGACAGAATGAACAATTACAACTGACTAAAAACATGAAAAAGCGACAATTTATAGCTAACAACGACCAATTCTGCGACATTTTTGATGTAGAAACCAAAACAATCTACAACTGGATTGAAGAAGGAATGCCGACTGTTGGAAAAGGGCAATATAACGTGCCTGATTGTATAGAGTGGCGAATCAATTACATGATTGCTAAACGACTTGGCCCGCGACTTGACCCAGCGCAAGAGGTGGCAAAACTCAATGCGACGAAGAATGAAATATTGAAATTGGAACTCGCTGAAAAGAGTAAAGAACTGATTAACACAAGGTCAGTTCTACAAATGTGGTCAACCATTTTAACCAACTTGCGTATCAAACTACTCAATATACCCAAAACATATGCTCAACGGTGGGCAGGTATCGAAAATGAATATGTCGCAGAAGACGAACTCGAAAAATTGATAAGGAACTCATTAGAAGTGCTATCAGAGATTAAGGAATCAGAGATTAAGGAATCAGAGATTAAGGAAGATGCTTGAGTTAGACCTCTCACAATACACAAAACCAGAAATAGACCTCATAAAAAAAGCCTTGGCCTCACTCAAACCACCTGAAAAAATAACGGTAGTGGATTGGGTCAACAAATATGGAGTATTGCCCTTCGGCGCAGAACCAGGACCATATTCTACTAATCGCGCCAAATACGTTGAGGGCATATTGTTTGAAGCGACTAACCCTCGAATAGAACAACTTGTAATCCGAAAAAGTGCCCAAACCGGCATTACCACCGCATTGCTTCAACATTTCTTATATTCGATTGATTGTGATCCAGGACCGGGGTTATATGTGATGCCCACAGAAGGCGGTGCCCGCGACATTATTAGGGAGCGCCTTGACCCATTGTTGATGGAAACAAAAAAAATACAGGATAAATTATTCTTTGACCCACCCCAACCAAAAGACAACACAAGGCGTAAAAAGAAACAATCCAGCGACACACTACTCTTCAAGCGTTTCCGCGGCGGTCAATTAAACATATCCGGAACTAACTCGCCCTCGAATTTAGCGAGTAGGTTTATAAGATACCTATGGTTAGATGAAGTTGATAAATTCGCTGAGTCCGCAAAAGAAAGCGGTGACCCGGCAAATCTCGCTATCAAACGCACACAAACATTCAAAAACCGCAAAATCTTCTGGTGTTCCACGCCGACGGTAAAAGGTCTCTCGCGTATCACTAAAGCGTTTGAAGAATCCGACCAACGCTATTACAAAGTCCCGTGTAGGCATTGTGGGGAATTCCAAGTAATGGAATTTGAAAATATCAATTACATTAATGATGACCCCGCAACAGCGCATTATGCTTGTTTGAAATGTGGTTCGGTTTGGTCTGATTTGGAAAGGTGGGACAGCGTTCTAAAAGGATATTGGGAACCCACGAAAGAAACAAAACGCATTGCTGGATTCCAGTTGAACGAATTGATGAGTTCTTGGGCAACCATTGAAAGAATCGTCACTGACTATTTGGTAGCAGTTAAAGGTGGCCCTGAACTAATGAGAACATTCACGAACGAAACTTTAGGATTACCGTTCAACGAAAATATCGAAGAAACACCAATCAATGACCTATTTGACCGAAAAGAAGATTTCGACAGTCAATCTATTCCGAACGATGTTGTTTATTTAGTTTTAGGAACAGACACACAGGACCATTCGCTACATTCAACTTTAGTGGGGTTCGGGCAAAATCAGGAAACCTATGTGTTAGACCATTTTATTATCCAAGGAAGCCCCGGTGAAGATGAAACATTTGACGAACTCGAAAAGATACGAACAGCAAAATACCGAAAGCAGAATGGTGAACTGATGAGTATTGCCGTTCATTGCCAAGACTCCGCTGGGCATTTTACGGAACAATGTTATCGCTGGTCAGCGAAGACGTTAAAGAGTGGATATAAATCATACGCCGTCAAATCGATTCCGGGCAATAGACCCATATTCCCAAGAACACCATCCCGAAGCGCCAAATACAAAGGACTCACATTTTATTCGATGGGTTCGGATACCACTAAACAGATGACTTTTGACCGAATCAAAATAAAAGATGTTGGAAAGTATTATATTCATTTCGGCAAGAATCTTTCACTCGAATATTTCCAAGAACTCACTAATGAGTATCCGAAATACACATTCGACAAACGCGGCAAGATGGTTAAAGTGTGGATACAAAGGGGTAAAAACGAAGCGTTTGATTGTTTGGGATTATGCTGGGCCAGTCTTTATGCCCACTTGAGTCATTATCAACAGGCATGTAGTGGAACAATAACACCAGTCCAAGCGGTTAGAAAGTCAAGTTATTTGGAAAAAATGCGCGAAACCGCATAATTAGATTTGAAGGAATAAATAAGACAACAAAACCGCCGATTGCTACCAACAATCAAGCGGTTTCTACCAATCAACATAAAGGAGCTATGCTAATGGATAAAAATATTTATATCGTTTACTTGGTCGAAAACAAAATCAATGGGAAAATGTATATCGGACAACACAAGATGAAACTTGATGATGCCGGTAATCTAATTGATGATGGGTATAGAGGCTCAGGAACCCGTATAAAACGCGCTCATACAAAATATGGAATTGATAATTTCACCTTTGATGAATTATCCCGCCACACGACTAAAGAAGAATGTAACAAAGCAGAAAAATGGTTTGCTGATAAAGATATAGTTGATGATTCTAATTATTATAATCTAAAAGAAGGTGGGCATGGTGGCTTCGATCACATTACAGAAGAACATAGAAAAAAACAATATCAAACTTGTTTAGAACGATATGGGTTCAAAACACCATTTCAAGCACCAAAAGTTAAAGAACAGATAAAACAAACCTGTTTGGATAGGTATGATGTTGAAAATCCATCGCAAGCTGAAGAAATAAAAGAGCGAAAAAAAGAAACAAGTTTGAAAAATTTTGGGGTTGAATATTGGACACAATCATCAGAACTTAAAACACAAAAAAAACAAAAATACTTTGAATTAAACGGATATTATCATTATACACAAAGCTCGGAATGGAAGTTGAAATTATCAACAAGGTTCAAAACATATCTACAAAATGGTGTTCATCCATCACAATTAAAACAAATTTGTCCTCATTGTAATAAGGAATTTGATTCCGCGAATTACGGTAGATGGCACGGCGATAAATGTAAGCACAAACCGGCATAAATACATATAAAAACAGGACCATTGACATGGCACGCAGACCCAGAACAATAAGAATCAAACCGAATGGAATCTTCGATACTCTTTTGACTACTGAAGACCCGGTTTTCGACCAATTTAAAGCGATTTTTGACCTGATCGAGAATGGGCTGAAGACCGAAGCAGGCGAGTATTTACTCACAGAAAACAACGAACTATTAGAGATGTAAAGATATGGCAAATAGAAAAATCTCAGAATTGACCGCAAAAACTACTCCAGAACTGACAGATAGCACGATATTAGTAGACGGGACCGGAACCAAAAAAACAACTTTATCCGCCATCCGGGCCGTCACACAGAAGATCAGCGATTTATCCGCACAAGTCGCCCCGAGTTTAAGCAACGAAACTGTTATAGATGATTCCGGTGTGCTAAAAAGAACCACTCTCGGTGTGTTGCGCGAAAACTTCCGAACAATCCGAGTCAACACTATCACAACAGCAACAACATTAACGCCGAATATCATCGATTATGATTATATCTATGTGTCTGCTCTCACGTCGAACATATCGGTCGCGGCACCCAGCAGCGAGGGCTTTGATTTCCAAAGTATCACTTTCCGATTTTTAGATAATGGCACTCAAAGAAATATCACTTGGGCGTCCGATTATGTTGGAGACACACTACCCGCCACTACAACGGTTGGAAAGTTTACCACGGTTAAATTTGTCTACTGCGCTCCCACTAAAACGTGGAATTTGAGTTGGCAAGAACAGACACCATACCTCAACTTAAAAATCGCTGATAAAGTGTTTTTCGGAACAGGAAACGAATTTAGATTAGAAAAAGGTTTCGAGACATCTCCGACCGCCGTTGACTCACTCACTAACCGCAACAATGACGGTCTACAAAATGTTTCAAACGGATATATCAATTATGTTCGCAGCAACAACGAAGACCGCCGTTCTTATATTTCGAGTTTAAGCAAACATGGGAAAAGGTCAATTAAGTTTATTTTTACCCCGTATGGTGGCGGAGAAACAGTTTACCCCGGCGCCCAGTGTGAGCGGTCCGCATATGTCTTAAATGTGATGGCGCCAGACATTGCTAATTTGACTTATAACCCAATAGAAGGGTCCGAGTATTGGATGAGAAGTTGGATGTATTTCAGCGCTGGTTCTACATTTACCCCCACTGACAACGCACCTAAACTAATGCGTCTTTGGCTCTCGGCAGACAAAAATATCGAATTTATCCTTGGTGGCCGAGTAGATCATGCGCTATATCCGGGCAAGATGTTTATCAGTGGGCAGACTCAAGGATTTACTGGTGGCGCTATATCGCTCAACTCATCACGATTTAGTAACGCGCGCCTGTGGGGTGGATTACCTACGGACGGTAGCGATTGGTCAGTGAGTGGGCCGCAAACTGAGTATCCAGTGGGCGAATGGTTCCATATCGAAGCCTATTGTAAATGTAGCACGGACCCCGCTACCGCGATGATGATGATTTGGTTAAATAATACTTTAGTCCTGGCTCGAAAAGGTAACCGCAGTTCGAACAGCACAAATGGCGGCTATGGTGGAACACTACAAACTCTCACTGCTAATGCTGGTGCTCCTGTTCACGCTTCGCCACGGGTTGAGATTATGAGTAACTGGGGCACTACCGGACCGACACTTAGCGCTCCGCAGTATGTCTTATACGACGACATCATCGCGACTAATCAACGCAGTTGGGTCGAAGCGCATGGCACCACTGATGCTGATGGTTACTGGATGATCGGCAGCACCTACTAATCGCTGATAAATATATAAAACAGGGTAATAAAATGCCAACTACCGCAGAACTTATCACACAAATTGAGACAATTCTCGCAAATGGCACAGAATCAGTTTCAATAGCCGACCGCCGACTACAATATCGTAGCGTCAATGACCTCCAACAAATTTTGAACTCGTTGAAACGCAAAGAATCAGGTTCGACGGGATGGAAAGTCACTTATTTAAAGCAGGGAGCGGAATGAATATAATCGACAAAACTATCGCATATTTTGCCCCAGAAAAAGCACTGAAGCGACAAAAAGCGCGGATAATTTCAGACAAAATCAAACTCGCTTATGACGCGAGTGGCAATCAACGCCGAGTGATTAGTTGGAAACCCCAAAGCACCGATGCGACCACCGAAATAACACCCGCTTTAATCACTTTAAGAAATCGTGCGAGAGATTTACGCCGGAATAATCCAATTGCGAACAAGATCATTCGGACTTTCGCCAATCACATAATTGGAACTGGTGTTTTACTGAGTTGTGAAGATGAAGAATTGTTAAAAATCTACAATGATTGGGCGTGGTCCCACGAATGTGATTTTAATAACACTTTGAACTGGCATGGACTTCAACACTTAATTGTTGAGTGCTTGGCAGAAGCAGGAGAAGTGTTAATTCGCAAGCGACTCTTAAAAAGAGATGGAATTCCACTGGCAATAGAAGTGCTTGAACCTGATTTTCTCGCACTCGATAAAACGGATGAGAAGAAAAACCTATTTAACGGAATTCAATTTGACTCAGAAGGTAAACCAGTAACATATCATCTCTACAAAAATCATCCAGGTGGTTCTAATTCATCTTCCGAACTCATTCCAGTCCCGGCAGAAGAAATCATTCATCTATTTCGTAAAGACCGACCCGGACAAATACGTGGTGTGCCTTGGTTAACTCCTGTGATGTTAAAGTTGAAACGGTTTGATGATTTAATATCAAATCAATTGGAGCGAGTAGCGCTGGCAAATCTTTTATGCGCTACTGTATACAACCGAGAAGGCGAAGACAACGCTACACCCACTGAGTTGGAATTAACTCCTGGCGCTATTTTAGAATTGCCTGTGGGTAAAGAAATAGTTTGGAATACCCCACCCGATGCTGGAGACACAGCAACACTACAAAAGACTCTACTCCAACAAATCGGCACCGGCGTGAATATACCGTATGAGATTATCAGTTGTAATTACGAAGATTTCAACTTTTCGAGTGCCCGTATGTCAATCAATCAGCACCTACAAGAAGTCGAAAATCTGAGATGGAATTTAATCATCCCCGCATTTGACCGAATCGTTAAATGGTTTTTTGAAGCTGCTGATTTGGCGGGTGAATACTCTTATAACCCAGAAGAATTACCGATATATGATTTCACACCGAGTAGAAATGTTCTTGTAGACCTCACAAGAGAGATACCAACGTGGATTGAAGCGGTTAAAGCTGGTTTGATAACACTATCAGAAGCGCAACGTCAATTTGGATTTAACAGTATTGAGTTGCTGAACGAATACAAAGCAGATTTAGACCGTCTCGATTCTCTCGGTATCGCTTTATCTACTGACTACAGAAATGAGTTAAAGAAATCAGCATCGCAACAGCAAAAAGCGGCATAAATAATAGAAAAAGGGATTTTTATGTATCAAGAAATACTACAAGAACTCAACAACACAGTCGTTCATAATTCATTTGCCCCAAGCTTTGACACTACTGATAACACGCTCAATGCGACTGTTATCACTAACAGCGCTATTCCGCGAGTTACTGAGAAGAATAAGCCCTACATCTTACAGTTTTCTTTCGAGAAAGAGCATGTTGATTTAAGCCGGTTTGAAGGTGCTCCGTTTTTGAAAGAGCATAAGCTATCACTCGCTAATCAGATTGGCGTAGTGACTAACGCTTATCTTTCAACTGAGCAAAAGAAACTCACCGCTAAGGTGAAGCTCAGCGACAATCCCGAACATGCCGGCACTATCGCTGATATAAAGAATGGGATTATTCGCAATTGCTCAATGGGCAGTTATATTTTTCGAGCGATTGAAGCTGGCGAAGACGAAAATGGAACACCTATCGTTCTCGCCACTTCTTGGTCACCATATGAGTTATCTGCTGTGCCGGTGCCAGCAGATAAGAACGCACATTTTTTCAACTTACAAAATATTAGAAAGGACGATATAAACATGGATAAAGTTACAGATGTAATCGAGAGCAAGACTGAGACTCTTGCCCCTCAAATCAACGCAGACGAAGTGATTAAAGCTGAACGCAGCAGAATCGCTGAAATCACCAAACTAGCCAAGACTTTTAATCTCTCAGCCGACTTCGCCGAAAACCTGATTGGTTCCGGCGCTGATGTTAATCAAGCCCGCCTGAGCATTTTGGATGAAGTCGCTAAGTCGCAAAAGTCAATCAACACCCGCGCCACCACCACTGTTGACCACGCTGAAAAGTTCCGCGCTGGACTCGCTGAGAGTTTTGTTGTTCGTGCCGGCCTGAAAACCGATGATGGCAAAAATGAGTTGCTCGCTTCGACTCCTTTCGACGTTGCCCGCGATATTTTGCGCG
>WBZM01001543.1_pt1 | contig 22425 bp, 15 predicted proteins | sample 5204271 | NCBI WGS metagenome assembly WBZM01 (sample SAMN12344346, study PRJNA552823) | activated sludge metagenome | biome: Activated sludge suspended growth; feature: Nitrification reactor; material: Wastewater; isolation source: activated sludge from nitrification reactor of wastewater...
CCCTTGGTAGCCTTGTTCGTCTTTCGGTGGGGTGCCAACTATTTATCAGGCCCTAATCAGCATCTCTTCCACATAGCGGTAGCGTTTCTTGATTTGCTCCTTGAGTTCCCTACGGGCAAAAAATATGCGGCTCTTGATGGTGCCGAGTGGCAGCTTGAAGTGATCGGCGATTTCCTGGTACTTGAAGCCTTGGTAGTGCATGAGGAATGGAGCCTTGATGGTCTCATCCAGTTTCTCAATCAAATCCTTCAACTCCTTTATTAATATAGTGGTGTCGCCTCCGTTCTCACCGTGCCTTCCCCCGCTATTGAGGTAGTGCAGGTTGTCGGTGCTATCCAGGATGGTGTTTGCTTTGGATTTTTTGCGGTAGTTGTTGATGAAGATGTTCTTCATGATGGTGAATGCCCAGGCTTTGAAATTGGTATCGGGCATGAACTTCTCCCTGTTCGACATGGCACGAAAGGCTGTCTCTTGGTACAAGTCTTTGGCGTCATCCGTGTTCTGCGTCAAGTTGTAGGCAAAGGCGTTCAGGATCGGGGAAAGCTCGAAGAACCTGTTGTTGAACTCGTATGCTGACATGGATTCAATATTTATGGTTGATGAATTTTTTTGTCGCTACAAAGGTAATATGGGTGTTCAACAAAAACAAATTAGTGCTTCAACAAAATTGAATTTTAATCTATTTTTTATTCAGTTAAGTAAAAATGATTTTATAAAAAATTAAAAATCAATTATTTATGAAAATTAAGTTCAGGAAATAATTTTCAGAAAATATTGAAAATTGTAGAAGAAGATTGCTTCTGAAAGGGTCGGTCATGGTGCGAGCAAGTATCAGTTCATTTTGGAGGGGCATCTTTCAAGGGCATTGAAAATAATAGGGCGATTTTCAATACCCCATGCCTTCTGGCGTCAGCTACCGTTGTCATCGGGTTTGAAAATCTCTGCTTACCGTTAAGCTAAACGTGAAGCCGGGATTAGAAAATGGCCTTTTGATGGGCAAATGTGCAATTTGTTCTTGCAGTGCATTCTTTCTGAATGTAACAGATTGTAGTGACGGGGTAAGGCTACCCCCAGCGGGGCAAAATATTTGTAGAATTTGCAATTTTTCTTCGATTTCAGCCCCAGCGGGGCGGAATATCACGCCCCGCTGGGGCTGAAATCATGGGGTTGTTTGGCTGCTACAAATATTTCGCCCCGCTGGGGCGCCAATCACTACAACCGTTATAGTCAGTATTCTTTCGGAGCAGGTGGGTTGTCAAAACCGCTTATCCTGGGCAAACAGGTTTGGATAGGATTGCCTTGTAGTAGGGCAGGGGGCCTGGCAATCGTAATTATGGGGTCCGTTTAAACCTTCTGCTGTTCCTATAATCTTAAATTTGGAAGATGCAGGCTGATGAAGCTGAATTATCTTACTTTTGTATTCGCTTGGAATCGTTTGATAACCGAATTGCGAGTTTGGGGGAAGCCTTGCCAATTTTAGCAAGGCTCTAAGCCACAATTCTAAAATTTTTCAACATGGCAAATATTTTTCTGTTCCTCGGTAATTTGAACATGACGGAACTGCTTGTCATCCTCGGTGTGGTGATACTGCTGTTTGGGGGTAAGAAAATCCCTGAACTGATGCGTGGCATAGGCAAGGGCATCCGGGAGTTCAACAACGCCCGCAGCTCTGTGGAAGAAGAACTGAAGGAGGGAATGCGGGAGTACGACAAACGCAAACTGGAAGAGAAGCGGGCTGCTGAGTGACAATTAAGTTGACAGTTGGCAGTCGAGTGCGGAATATTTCGGCGCAGACTGCCAACTGCCACCTGACGAACAGCCAACTTATTTTTTATCCTGCCTTGCGAACACTTTCTTCAGCAAATCGGAGGTGCGTGCCGCAATATTGGTGCGGATGTTCAACTCCTCTGCCTCCACCATGCTGAACAGGCCATTGAGCGCCTGCTTCGTCACATAGTCGTCCAGGTCTGGATTGGCTTTTTCCACAAAAGGAATCTTATTATAGGCGTTTACCGCATCGCCCCAGTACTTGCGGGCATCGAACTTGTCGAGCGACTGCACGATGACCGGGTTGAACTCGTTGTAAAGCGCATCGGAGGTAGTGCGGTTCAGGAATTGGGTGGCCGCATTTTGCTCGCCCAGCAAGATGTTTTTTGCATCTGTGAAGGTCATCTGCCGTATGGCGGAGACGAATATGGGTTTGGCTTTCTTGGCCGCATCCTCCGCGCCCCGGTTTATTTTTTCAAGGATTTTCTCTTCCACGTTTGTGAACCCAGGCACGTTTTTCAGCTTGTTGGCCACTTTCTGCGCTTCGGGAGGCAACAATATTTTGTAGGCGCTCTTGTAAAAGCCGTCTCTTTTAGATAATGCTTCAGAGCCTTTCCCGATGCCAACTTCAAGGGCTTCCTTTAAGCCGCCGGAAATCTCGGAAGTGCTGAGTTCGGTAGCATTGCCCAGGCTGTCCAAGGTGCGTTGGAGCGCAGCAGGGTCGCAAGAAACAAGGGAAAAGCAGAAAATCACAAGCAACAGGTACTTAGTCATCTTTTTTGTTTTGAGTGATGAAATCCAATGGTTCTTAGGGTTTCCGGGTTTCTTGGCCGCCGAGATGGTGCCAAAGTGCTGCCCGGGTATCGCAATAGAAACGCAGCCAATTGCTGCAAGTCACTTATAGAATTGTTATTTCTTCAGGTAAAACTCAAGGCAGTCCTTGCAAAGGCACCGATCGCCATAGTGCCCTTTCAACTGTTCCAATGTTTTTTGGAAAAGTTGGGTCTCCATGCACCAACAGGTACTGTCGCCATAGCAGAGCAAAGGCTTGTCGCAGCGCCCACAGCGTTTGTTGAACTCGCCTTCCACCTCCACGAACGCAGCGGCAACGCTGCCCCCCAGGGGCGGGTTGAGCTTTTTCACCCGAACCTTCATTTCCTTCACGAACTTGAATTGGTGCTTGATGCCAAGGGCGATGCGGTTGGCCACCGTCTCCAAGAGCTTCGATTTCGTTCGCATGACGGCATCGCAGATCAGGTAAATGGTCTCGTAGTTGATGGTCTGGTAAAGGTCGTCGTCAATGGCCGCCTTCGTGAAGACGGTTTCCACGTAAACGTCCACGACATAATCGTTACCGATGATTTGCTCTTCTTCGTAGAAACCGTGGTAGGCGTGGAAGCGCATACCTTCCAATGCAATCAGGGCCATTCTGAAATTGTTTTTTGTTGAATGCCGAAAAATGTGTGTAAAATTAGGAAAACTTTGCATCCTGACCCCATATACAACGTTTCGTTTGCTGGCAAGTGTTTGGCCATTTGCGTATTTTTGCGCCGCAAAAAATACCCTAACCGCACCGCAAGGTGGCAAATGGAAGGATGACCTGCCAGTTTCACACCTTTGGCGCTTCATACATTAATCTATATGCACAGCAACGGAACAGCAACGTTCGCCAAAAAGGCGAAGGAAGACCGCTACCAACACCACGACTATTATGGCGTGGACGAACTTTTCAGCGAAGAACACCTGCTTGCCCGTGAGGCAGTGCGGGCCTGGGTGAAGGCGGAGGTTTCCCCCATCATCGAGGAGTATGCCGACAAAGCAGAATGCCCCAGGCACCTGTTCAAAGGCTTGGCCGAGATCGGTGCCTTTGGCCCAAGCCTCCCCGCCGAGTATGGCTGCGGCGGCATGGACGAAATAGCCTATGGCATCATTATGCAAGAATTGGAGCGGGGCGACTCCGGTGTGCGCTCCATGGCCAGTGTGCAAGGCTCGTTGGTCATGTACCCCATCTACAAGTACGGTTCAGAGGAGCACCGCCGCTACTACCTTCCTAAGTTGGCCAGTGGCGAGTTCATCGGGTGCTTTGGCCTTACTGAACCCGACCACGGTTCCAATCCCGCTGGCATGATCACCAATATCAAGGACGATGGGGATGCATACATCCTCAACGGTGCCAAGATGTGGATAACCAACAGCCCCGTGGCCGACATCGCTGTGGTATGGGCAAGAGACGAGGAAGGCATTATCCGTGGCCTGATTGTTGAAAAGGACATGAAGGGCTTCTCTGCACCTGAGATACACGGCAAATGGTCGCTTCGTGCCTCCATCACGGGCGAACTGATTTTTGAGGACGTGCGGGTGCCCAAAAAGAACGTGCTGCCAAACGTCCAGGGCATGAAGGGGCCGTTGGGCTGCCTTTCCAAGGCCCGTTACGGCATTGCCTGGGGCGTCATCGGTGCTGCGCTCGACTGCTACGACACGGCACTCCGTTATTCGCAAGAGCGCATCCAGTTCGACCGCCCAATTGGAGGTTTCCAATTGACGCAGAAAAAACTGGCAGAAATGATAACCGAAATCACGAAGGCGCAATTAATGGCATGGCGATTGGGCACTTTGGCCAATGCTGGCAAGGCTACCCCTGCCCAAATCTCAATGGCCAAGCGCAACAATGTGCACATGGCGTTGACCATAGCCAGGGAGGCCCGCCAGATACTGGGCGGCATGGGCATCACGAACGAGTACCCCATCATGCGCCATATGATGAACCTTGAGACGGTGCTGACCTACGAGGGGACCCACGATATCCACTTGCTCATCACGGGCATGGATGTGACCGGGTTGAATGCCTTTAAATAATTAACTCAAGTTGCGGAGCACCATAGCCCTCAGTTCATAACGGTGCTTTTGCGGGCCTCCGGCCAGCAAAAGCACCGTTTAAATCTCTTTTTCGGCGGCGAAGCCGCCGAAAAAGAGATTTAAACGGTGGGTTATCCGCAACTTGCGTTAATTAGGACACCTCTTTGTGGGGTGTTCGGCACGAACAACGTTGGGGAGCAAACCTCCCTGACGTTGTTACAGTTGAACAATTTTTGGTGGAGAAACCTATTGTAAAAGCAGCTTTTCTCGAAAAAAACTGTTTTTAAGGCATTGATAACCTTTGCCACAAACTAACTGGCTTTCTGATACGTTAGTGACCCTTGATTAGAATTGAAAAAAATAGGCGAGCAATGAAACGTTCGATTCTTCCGATAATCTTCCCGATGCTCCTGATGCTTTCCCAAGCAAAAGGGCAAGATGAGCCAATCCGGTTGTTGAACCCTTCGTTTGAAGGTTTGGCAGCTGCAGGCGATGTTGGCGTGAAAATGCCAGAGGGTTGGTACGATTGCGGTTTCCCTGGCGAATCACCGCCAGATATTCATCCCAAGGACGGTGCTGGAGCATTCCAGGTCACGAAGGATCCTTTCAACGGTAAGACCTATTTGGGACTTGTGGTCCGCGACAACGACACATGGGAGATGGTTTCCCAAAGGCTGAGCAGCCCGCTTCAGCCGGGCAAGTGCTACGAGTTCAGCATTTCTTTGGCCCGTTCAGAAGTATATATGAGCCAAAGCCGGATTACAAACGAGCCGATGAATTATGCAACTCCTGTAAAGCTCAGGATTTGGGGTGGTACGGGCTATTGCAGCAGAACCGAGTTGTTGGCAGAAAGTTCCTTGATTGTGAACACCCGTTGGCTGATTTACAATTTCCGTTTCGAGCCAAAGCAGAACATCAGTTATGTGGTATTCGAGGCTTTTTATAAAACCCCAACGCCATTCCCGTACAATGGCAACCTACTTTTGGACAATGCTTCTGATATTCTGCCTGTTCCCTGCACGATAGACAACCCAGTTGCTGAAAACACACCTAAAAAAGATCCGCCAAAAGCCACACCTCCTCCTGTAAAAACACCAAAAGTTGATACCCCCATTGTCAAAAAGACCACACCTGCCATTTTGCCAGAACTTGAGAACCCTGCCAGGTTGACCAAAGGGCAGACTATTCGGTTGGATAAACTCTACTTCCCGGCAGACAGCGCCACAATCAATACCAAGTCCATACCTACCCTCACAGAGGTTTACAATTTCTTGGCCTCCAACACGAATGTGATAGTTGAGATAGGTGGGCATACAAACGGTATCCCGTCCCATGAGTACTGCGACAGGCTTTCGACCGATAGGGCAAAAGCCATTGTGGACTACTTGGCCAACAAAGGTATTTCCCGAAAACGCCTTCAATACAAAGGCTATGGGAAACGAAACCCCGTTGACACCAACAATACGGACGTGGGCAGGAAACGCAACCAGCGGGTTGAGATAAAAATACTCAGCACAACAGGCTGAAAAATGACAATTTCCTGAAAACAACGAGGGCGGCGACACACATGGTGTCGCCGCCCTCGCCGTTTATGGTTTCCCCAAAAATTAGACCTTACCACATTTTTGGCGTAGCCAATCCTTCTCTTCTTCATTCAAATAGGGGGAAATTTTTTCAAAACATTCGCCATGATAACCGTCTAACCATTGGCATTCCGCTTCGCTCAGCATTTCTTTTTTGATTAGGCGCAGGTCAATGGGGAACAAGGTCAGGGTTTCAAAGCGATAAAAATTCCCGAACTCGTTATCCTTGTCTTCGACGCAAAGGATGAGGTTTTCGGTGCGGATGCCGTACTGCCCCACCCGATAGATGCCCGGTTCGTTGGAAGTGACCATGCCCGGCTCCATTGCCTTTGCCGCACGGGGCGAGGTGACCAGTGGGGAGAACCCCTGTGGGCCTTCATGGACGTTGAGGAAGAAACCGACGCCGTGCCCAACCCCATGCCCAAAATTCGCATGCCCCTGCCATAGCGGGGAACGAGCCAGTGTGTCGAGTTGTACGCCGTTTGTGCCTTTGGGGAAACGGGCTATTGTCAAATTGATCACCCCTTTCAGCACAAGGGTGAAGTCAGTTTTCTGCATATCTGACGGTTCGGACAAGGCGATGGTACGTGTGATGTCCGTGGTGCCATCGAGGTACTGGCCACCAGAGTCGAGCAGGAGCATACCCTGTGGCGCAATGCTGGCACAACTGCCATGCTCTGGGCGATAATGGACAATGGCCCCGTTACTATTATACCCTACAATTGCATCGAAACTGTCGCCAAAATAATGCGCCATATTGCGGCGGTACCCTTGCAGCACTTCAGCTACCTCTGTCTCTAACACTTCCCGTTCGGCCAGCGTTTTTTCCAACCACCTAAATAACTTCACCAAGGCCGCTCCATCTTTGGCCATTGTTTGTTTCAAATTGGCGATTTCGGTTGGGTTCTTGATGCCCTTTAGCTCTGCCACGAGGTTCTCGCCTTCCCTGATGCTGGACGAGCGGATGGCGTTATAGTTCTGATTGTTGACGGTGGCAAGGTCTATCAAAATGGACTGCCCTTCGGGAATTTGCTGCAAGAAAGCCGTTAAATCGTTGTAATGTTTGACCAAAATCCCATCTTGGTTCAATTGCTGCCTGAGCTGGTCAGGGAGTTTTTCGCCGTCCATGAAAAGCCAGGCAACCTCCTTTCCTACCACCGAATAGGCGTAGAATACAGGATTGCATTCCACGTCACTGCCCCTGAGGTTGTACAGCCAAGCGATGTCGTCCAGCATGGGCACGAAATGGAAATCGGCATTGCCCATTTTTTCCCGCAATTTGGCTAATTTTTCAGCCCGGCTTGCCCCGGCGAATTTTACATCATGCTCAAATACAGGGGCATCGGGCATGGCTGGCCTTCCAGTCCAGCATTTTTCAATCAAATCGAAATTGGTCACCAATTCGATTTCCCGCTGCGAAAACAGTTTGGCCAGCTTTCGTATCTGACCTACCGAGAACAGCCTTCCATCCAGGCCCACTTTGCTGCCTGGTTGTAAATTGTTCATCAACCACTCTGGGTATTCAAGAACGCCCGGCATGCCTACTTTGAAAAGTTCATAGCCGCTCCCCTGTAGCTGGTTTTCGGCGATGAGGTAATAGCGGAAGTCCGTCCAAAGCCCGGCCATATCGGCAGTGATAACAGCCGTGCCAGCCGACCCTGTGAAACCGGATATCCAAGCTCTTGATTTCCAATGGTCGGCCACGTACTCGCTTTGGTGTGGGTCGGCAGAAGGCACAATGTATGCGGCCAGCCCATGAAGGCTCATCGCTGTCCGTACGTTGTTCAGTTTTTCTTTTATTGTCATTGTATCAAAATTGTTGCTCCGCAAAAGTCGCTTTGAGGGATGAACCAGCCAAAAAAATCAGGGCGGTTTTCGGCGCATTGGCCAAAAACCGCCCTTTATATTGCGGAATAGATTCTATACCGGAAAAATTGCTTTGTGCAACACCAATTTCATCAACCGTTCATGGAAGCCAGGAACTCCTCGTTGCTGCGGGTGTTCTGCATGTGCTTGAGCAGGAACTCCATTGCTTCCTCCGGCTTCATGTCTGAAAGGTGCTTGCGCAAAATGAAAAGGCGCTGGATAGTGTCCCGGTCGAACAGCAGGTCGTCACGACGGGTGCTCGACAGCGTCAGGTTGACGGCAGGGTAGAGGCGCTTGTTGGACAAGTTGCGGTCAAGCTGGAGTTCCATGTTGCCGGTACCTTTGAATTCCTCGAAGATGACGCCGTCCATTTTTGAACCGGTGTCTATCAAGGCTGTTGCGAGGATGGTCAGCGAGCCTCCACCCTCAATGTTTCGGGCAGCACCAAAGAACTTCTTGGGCTTGTGCAATGCGTTGGCCTCCACACCGCCAGAAAGCACCTTGCCGCTGGCAGGGGCCACCGTGTTGTAGGCACGGGCGAGGCGGGTGATGGAGTCGAGCAGGATAACGACATCATGTCCACATTCGACAAGGCGTTTGGACTTTTCAAGTACGATGCCCGCTACCCGGACGTGGTTCTCGGCAGGTTCGTCGAAGGTGGAGGCTACCACTTCCGCATTCACACTGCGTTTGAAATCAGTCACCTCTTCAGGGCGCTCATCTACGAGCAGTACGATGATATAGCTCTCAGGGTGATTCTTGGCGATGGCGTTGGCCACATCTTTCAACAGGAAGGTCTTACCTGTTTTGGGTTGAGCCACTATCAAGCCACGCTGCCCTTTGCCGATAGGCGTAAACATATCAATGGTACGCGTACTGTAATCACGGCCCGTAGGCGAGGTGGTCAGGTTGTATTTTTCTTGTGGGAACAGTGGAGTCAGGTAGTCAAAAGGCACCCGGTCTCGTATGTCCTTTGGGTCGAGGCCATTGATTTTGGAGACCCGCAGCAAGGCAAAATACTTCTCCCCTTCTTTTGGTGGACGGATGGCACCCTTTACAGTGTCGCCTGTGCGAAGCCCAAAAAGCTTTATTTGCGAAGGCGAAACATAAATATCGTCTGGGGAGGTCAGGTAATTATAGTCGGCAGAGCGAAGGAAACCATAGCCATCGGGCATCATTTCGAGTACGCCTTCCCCTTCGATGATGCCATCCAACTCAATGTCGAAACGTTCGCCAGTGCTGGTGCGAGGCTCGTACATGATGGGTTCTTCGTCGGGCATGAAGGGTGCGTCCACGATGATATCTGTATCAACTCCACCACCTGTACCAGCGGCAGGGCGGTTGATGATGATTTCTTCGTCTTCCATTTCCATTTCTTCAAAGTCATCATCTTCTGGATCAATCCTGACGGGTGCTTTGGGTGGGGGCGGTGCTATCAAACGCTCAGCACGTCCACTGTAATCAATAGCAGGCCTTTCCCGCCTGTCTCTACCATCCCGGTTTTCCCGACTGTCCCGGTTGGGGCGGTCGCCACGCATATCTCTGTCCCTGTCCCTCATATCCCTGTCTCTGTCCCTCATGTCCCTGTCACGAGGGTCGCGATCCCTCATGTCCCTGTCACGAGGGTCCCTGTCCCTGAAGTCACGGGGATCCCTGTCCCTCATGTCTCTTGGATCCCTATCGCCACGAGAAGAATCCTGTGAGCGGCGGTTGCGGTCAGGGTTATATTCTTCGGTTCGTATCTGGGATGTATAGGTAGGTGAAGTCCTCCGTGCAACTGGACGTTGTTCTTCTGTTGCTTCAGGTTCTGGAGCAGGTGGGGGAGGGCTGCTTTTTTTGCCAGCAGCGGCAGTTTGTTGGTCAAGAATCCTGTGGATGAGTTCTTGCTTGGCCAAACGACGGAAGCCACTAATTTCAAGGCGTTCTGCAATTTCCCTTAGTTCGGGAACGAGCATGTCGTTCAATTGCGAAATGTCATACATAATTGAAAAATAGTTTAACAGGAAGGACAAAAGCCATAGCTCAACACACCCTTCTCGGCAGGGTGCTCATGGTTTTGCTACTCTCTAAAAGCGCTTCACATTGAAGAAATTATTACTTGATAGTGTTTCCTTTCGTCAATGGAATTTGAAAAAAATGATAGGTTTGATTGAAAAATGTTACTGAAAAATCAATTTAGGTTCTTGATAAATGCGAACCGCCGTACAGTCGGGGGTTCCCTATTGAAAGGGATTGCCTTTTCAGGGTAATCTTGCCGATGGGGATGCAAACTGGAAAACGGTAAAAACCTAATTCGGTTGCATTCTATGCCAACACATCTCAGTTCTCAACAGTGTTTTCTTTCGTTACATAAGAATTTGGAAAAAACAAAGGAGTTGCGGCGCTGAAGTATTGTAAAATTGGCCGGCTGCCATAACTGGCGGCGTGATTCAGGTTGTGCGGCAAAAATACATACAAGTTTCTAATTCCAAATACTACCTTTGCCAAAAAGTTTTCCCAAAAGTGAATTTTTATTCGCTGACTACTGATTCGTGAAAAAATACCGTTGTTGGCGAAACTTTATTTTGATTCGGGAGATTGAAAACAGCTTGAAGTCAGGCTGTTTTGTCGGGAATCCGCCTTGTGCCGAAACGCTGCGAGAAGCAACAACGTAACCTTCCAAATGGTTTTCGCACGGCTATTTCAACGAACAAACCTGGTATTTATTGGCAAATTCAAATTTTAGCAATGCTTGAACTTGGTTTCTTAAAATCAAACAAAGAACGCGCCATTCAGGGCTTGAAAAAACGCAATTTTTCTGACGAGGCACTATTGGTGGTTGACCGTATCCTGGAGGCGGACGAAATGCGCCGGACAACTCAGGTTGAACTCGACAACAACCTCGCCGAATCAAAACGCCTTGCTGGCGAGATTGGCGGGCTGCTAAAAGTTGGCAAGTCCGATGAAGCTGAGGCCATCAAAGCCAAGGTGGCCGCCCTTAAGGAACAAGCAAAAGACCTCGAAAACGCTATGAGGGTTGCGTCGGAGAAAACGGAAGAGCTTTTGCTGACAGTACCAAATATCCCGCACGATTCTGTGCCATACGGAAAAGGGGCCGATGACAACGAGGTGTTCAAGGCTTGGGAAAAACCACTGCCAAGCCTTCCATCCAATGCCCAACCCCACTGGGAATTGGCAAAAAAATACAATATTTTCGACCTTGAGCTTGGTACCAAACTGACAGGGGCAGGCTTTCCGGTGTTCAGGGGCAAGGGTGCCCGCCTTGAAAGGGCGCTCATTAATTTCTTCCTTGACGAAGCATCAAGGGCAGGCTATGAGGAAATCGCACCGCCGCTCATGGTGAACGCCGCATCTGCAAGGGCAACTGGCCAACTCCCCGACAAGGAGGGCCAAATGTACTACGTGGAACGCGACGACCTCTACCTGATACCAACTGCCGAAGTGCCCGTCACCAATATTTTCCGCGACGAAATCGTGGATGAAAAACGCTTCCCCATCAAAATGACCGGCTATACCCAATGCTTCCGCAGGGAGGCGGGCAGCTATGGCGCTCATGTGCGGGGGTTGAACCGGGTTCACCAGTTCGATAAAGTGGAAATTGTGCAGATAGCACATCCGGACACTTCCTACCAGCAATTGGAAGGCATGTTGGCCCATGTGTCGGGGCTGTTGGATAAACTGGAACTCCCATACCGCATCCTTCGCCTTTGCGGCGGCGACATGGGCTTCACATCTGCCCTCACATTCGATTTTGAAGTCTGGTCGGCAGCCCAGGAGCGTTGGCTGGAGGTCAGCTCTGTTTCCAATTTCGAAACCTATCAGAGCAACCGGATGAAGGTTCGTTTCAAGGATGGCAACAAGACCCGCCTGGCGCACACTTTGAACGGCAGTGCCCTTGCACTTGCCCGCATTGTGGCGGCTTTGTTAGAGAACAACCAAACGCAGGAGGGCATCAGATTGCCAAAGGTGCTGCATCCTTACACTGGTTTTGAAATCATTGATTGATTAAGGTTGCTTGATTGTTGAATTGGCAACATGTTCAGGAACAAAATAAAAGACAAATGCAATCGCTTGATATTGAAGCAATTAATCAGCAGGTTTACCATGATAGTGCCTTTGTGGAGCAATTGAACAGTGAGACGGCAAAGGTCATCGTGGGACAAAAGAACATGATTGAGCGGCTGATGATAGGCCTGCTCACCAAGGGGCATATCCTGCTCGAAGGTTTGCCTGGCTTGGCAAAGACCTTGGCCATCAAGTCGTTGTCCACAGCCGTCAACGCAAAGTTCCACCGGATACAGTTCACGCCCGACCTGCTGCCAGCCGACATCATCGGCACGATGGTTTATAACCCGGGCACTACCAAGTTCGCTGTTCATAAAGGCCCTGTATTTGCGAATTTCATCCTGGCGGATGAAATAAACCGTGCCCCGGCGAAGGTGCAGTCGGCGCTGCTGGAAGCCATGCAGGAACGGCAAGTGACTATTGGTGGTGAGACTTTCAAATTGGAAGACCCCTTCCTCGTACTGGCTACGCAAAACCCGATTGAACAGGAAGGTACCTACCCTTTGCCGGAGGCACAGACCGACCGCTTTATGCTAAAGGTAAAAGTTGGCTACCCTGAGAAAGAGGAGGAACGCCAAATCATGCGCCGCAACTTGAGCGATGATGGCTTTGGCGAGATAAAGCCCATCGTTCAAACAGCCGATATTATCCGTGCAAGGAAATCCGTGCAGAAAATCTACATGGACGAAAAAATAGAGCGGTACATTATTGATATCGTCTTTGCTACCCGCAACCCGAAGGAATATGGCTTGGCCAACCTCGCCCCGTTGATCAACTATGGAGGGTCGCCCCGTGCTACCATCAATTTGGCATTGGCAGCCAAGGCCCTGGCCTTTCTTCGCCGCAGGGGTTATGTCATTCCAGAAGATGTGCGGAACATCTGCCATGATGTGATGCGCCACCGCATTGGGCTAACTTACGAAGCTGAGGCTGAGAACAAAACGCAGGAAGACATTATTAATATGGTACTGAACAAGGTAGAGGTGCCTTGATAAATGCGGATTTCGGATTGCAAGATTTCGGATTAGGGCGCAGCAACAAATTTTTAAGAAATTACTAAATCGGTCTATGCTCTTTTTTTTGAAAAATGGGTCAGGAATCGGGAAAATGGTTTTGGGGCTGCTTTCTGGGTCAGGGATCGTTCAGGGTATTTAGTCAGGAGGGTTAAAGAAGCTGGTGAACGGTTTGTTCGAGGCTAAAGAGGGGCAGTTGGCAACAGAATCCACAAATGGCTGCATTTTTTTTCCAAAAAACTTGTGTCTTCGGGAATGGCTTTAATTCTTTGCAGGTCGGGAAAGTGAATGTTCCGTAATTGCACCCTCAATACATCACCCATCAATCATCATTCATCCTTTTTTTGTGCTTACATTATTAAGAACCAACCAAGTTTTTTACAGCATGATGTTGATTGTTTACATCCTGCTGTTGCGGTTTTCTGTTTTCATTGCACCGTTTCAATGGGAGCCATCCGGTCATGGAATATTGTGTGATGTGCTGTACGGCTTGGCGGGTTCGCAGGGAATACTGGCCCACATCATCGCCATAGTACTGCTGATGGGGCAGGGTTATTTGGTCAACCTCATAGCCATCAATTATCGGCTTTCCAATGAGATTAACTTGTTCCCGGGCTTGTTCTATATCTGGTTTTGCTGTGCAATACCCGACTTCCTGTATTTGTCCCCAGTGCTGATTGGCAATACCTTTTTCCTCATTGCCCTCTATCAAATATTTGACACCTATAAAAACCCTGCCTGTGCTGACAAGATATTCAATTCAGGGCTCTGGCTGGGTGTTGCAAGTTTGTTTTATTTCCCTTTTACTTTCTTTTTCATTGTTTTATTGGCGGCACTCAGTATTTTGAGGGCATTCAATATTCAGGAATTGCTGATGATAATAGTGGGCATGCTACTGCCCTATTTTTTTGTCGGGCTTTATTATTTCTGGTTCAATAGTTTCGAACATTTTTGGGAGATTCAGGTGAGCAGAAATTTCGGCTTTTTTGAATGGGCCAGTATTCCTTGGGCATTGGATACGTGGGTTAAACTGGCCATGTTCGTTGCCGCAATGATCTACGTCATTGCCAATAACAACTTCTACCTGGCCAAGAAGAATATACAAGTTCAGAAGAAAATCAACATACTGTACTGGGTGCTCATCGCAACTGGCCTGTCGGTGCCTTTTCAAGTTCAGGTAACTTTTGAGCATTTGATGATGCTGGCACCAGCCTTGGGCATTTTCTTGGGGCTTTCGTTCACTGCCTTTAGGCCCCAATGGGCCGAAGCCATCCATTTCCTGATGCTGGTATTGGTGATGGTGCTGCAATATGTGCCGTGGCTGCTGTAATGGAAAATGGATGCGTCGCACCCTTTTTCTTTACAGGCTTTTGTGCGTGGCAATAGTAAGCCATGAAGCAAAAAAACAACCCTATCTCCGCTTCAAATTCAGGTAATCCAGGAAATAGATTATCCGCAACGACAAGCTGTTCCGCTGCGGGATATCGCTGAACCGACCAATGCCTTTCCAATAAGAATACGGGATTTCGTCTTTTAGTCGAGTGAATTGTTCCGTGTTGTTTTTCCAAACTATATAAATGTCGCTGCCCGGTGCGAAGCGCCAACGATAGACGCAGTCCACGGTGAAGGCATTGAAGCTGTTATCGCTGAAGGCGTCGTAGGAAGTAGGGCCAAGCCTGCCATCGTCCAGCAGTTCATGAAGGCTGCTGTACTCGGCCTTTGCCCAATAATGCCGAAGCCGGAAGGAGAGGGACATGTTGTTGGTGAATATATAGCTGGTGTTGAAGATGTTTTCCAGGGTGATATTATCTCGCCGGCCAAAAATGATGGAACCTCCTTCAAGTGCAGTAACGTAGCCCACATCGTTCCTGAAATTGTAGCTGCCGATTTCCCAAAAAAACGATAGCCGGTCGTTTGCCCTGAAACGCGGCGAAAGGGTAATATTGAAACGATGCCGCCCCTCCTCATCGAACTTCCTGAAATTGGTCTGGAGGTCCAGTGCGAATTGTTTCCGATAGTCGGTAGATATAAATCCGCCCACGTTCCAGTTGGTTGGGAAGTAGTAATAGCGGCTGAAATCCTCCGTCCGTGGCTCGAAATAGTCAAAGGTCTCGTAGGGTTCAATGTAGGTGAACATGCCAAAACCTATCCGCTCCTTTGTGACCAGGAAGGCATCGAGGCCAGCGCCAAAATCGGAGAACACATTGGGTTTTTGCAGCCGCCCATATTCACTGAACAAGGTCACCTGGGCTTCGATGAAATTGCCAAAAGGCTCGTTTTGGTTGAAGCTGCCTTCAAAACCCAGCCCCCGGCTATTGGCGCTGAACAAAAAGCCAAGGTCGTTGGGGTCGTAATCGTAGCTCTCCACATTGTAACCGACCTCGAACCGCCACTTGCCGCTTGTCTTGCTGATTTGGCCAAAATAATTGTAACCGAGGTCGGTGGCCTCTGGAAAATACTTTTGGCTCAACACTGCCTTGCCGTTGAGGGCATACGACTGTGCCTTATTGCGCAGCGAAAAAGTAGTGCCCGTCACGTTGGCGTCATAGTCATCGCCACGGCGCAGCACATTGGTGTTGATGAGCGTCGCAAATGAGTTGTTTGGCAAGTTCTGGTCGAGCACGGCGATATTGTAATTGGTGAGCGGGTTGGTCAATATGTCCCGTTTTTTGCCAGTTTCAAGGCTCTTTGCCACTGCATGTGTTTCTGCTGAGATAGCGTTGAACAGCCCGATGCCCAGGCCGCCGTTGGTGCGGCCCGAAATCTTGGTCGCATTGATGAGCTGCGATTCCGCAGGGTTTTCCACCAAAAGCTCCGTGCTGTCCAATTGGGAAGAAACGCCAGAATAGTGGATAGGCGTCCCGCCCACCCGCCGGGAGTAGAACAGGTCGCCCTTGTTGAAAAGCTCGGTGCCCTCCGTGAAAAACTGGCGGTTTTCGTCGAAACGGACTTCAAAAGGCGAGAGGTTGAGCACCCGGTTGTCGGAGCGCACCTGCCCAAAGTCGGGTATGAGCGTTGCGTCAAGGGTGAAGGCATCGTTGATGCCGTACTTGATGTCCATGCCGCCATTCATGCTGCGGCCCCAATTGCTTTTTGGGGAGCCGTTTTTATCGTAAAGGTTTTCCGCATATACCGAGAAATAAGGTGTTGCGGAGAGCCTCACGGGCGATTTTATGTCGGAAAAGCCATCAATGCTGCCCGATTGGTTGAGGTAGCCGTTGATGTTGGGGTTCACCTCGTTCCAGAAACTGGTCTCCCGGCTACGGCGAACCTCCCGCACGAAGTTCACGTTCCAGGTCTGCGACGCTGCATTGGGGAAGCGAATGGCGGAATATGGGATTTTCATTTCCACCGTCCAGCCCTCGGCGGTGCGCTCCACATCGCTGTCCCAAACGGCATCCCAGGAGCGGTCGCCAGAGAACATGACCCCGCCAAAACCGCCTCCCTCCGCCGTGGCCGAGAACTTGGTGTCCAACTGTATGCCAGTGGGCGTTACAGCAAAGCCCACCCCGTTGTTGCCATCCCGGTATGCGTCAATGATGACGGCAAACCAGTCGGTATTGCCGATATTGTCCCGCTCGGTCATCTGCTGGAGTATGCTGTCCGGCTTTTCATCGAACAGGCTTGCCCCGATATACAGCGCCGTGTTGTCGTACAGCACCCGGACCTCGCTCCGCTGGTTGGCGGGTTTGCCTGGGTTAGGGGTGTTTTGTATAAAGCCAGCCGCTGGGCTGGTGGACTGCCATGCAGGTTCATCCAATTGGCCATCAATCCTGATGCCTTGTTGGATGCGGGCAGCGGTCGTTTGCTTTTTGGTGATTTCGGGCGGTTGTGCAAGGCTTTGGCAAAATACGGACAATACAAGCAGTAGTGTGTAAAATGGCTTCATTCAAAACAATGTTGGTGAAATGCAAATTTGAGCATATCGCTCAATTAAAAATTATGGCAATAGCGGATGATTTAAAAATACATGACAATTCCTTAAAAGTTGCATGATTAATTCTATTTTGTTACTTTAGAAAATTTTGAATTTATGACATGGAAACAGGGGAGTGAGGGTGGAACGCCCCCAATGAAATCCTCCCCCGACGAGCCGCCGAAGGCCTGCGTTTGCTCGGTGGAGCCGAAAGGCTGAGCAAAAAGGAGGGAAAAATGGTTAATCCAAGCGGTTTGTTTTGAAGCACCTATTGTTATGTTTCCAAAGTAATAAAGTAGAACTATAATCCACATTTCTCAGAATCTTGAAGCAAGCCAAACATAAACAATTAAACACCATTTGAGTCAACAAATAACAATATCAACGTAGCCGCCAATAATCGAACAAAATTGTTCAGGTGTTGCGTAGCTTTGTACGGTCATTTGGAGCTTTTCCAGAAATCCCTTCTTGCCATAAAAGCGCCTTTTATGAACCTGACCTTGTTTTTTGATACCAAAACGCCGCCATGCTATCAAAAAAGTCCTTCGTCAGCAATAGTTGTCCCCAATCAGCGGCTTTCAATAGGTACGCTGTTTTTCTTCGTAAAAATTTCAAACATGAAAAAATTATTCCTTGTCTTCACCGTACTGTGTGCACAAGTATTGGCAGCCCAAGTAAATGTGTCGTTGCATTTGCACCCCAAATTGGGTAACCAGCCCTTCGCCCTCAACACCACAGCGACCGCTGATATGGGCTACCCCTTCCAAGTGACCCGTTTGCAGTATTACCTCAGTGAAATCAAATTAATCCATGATGGTGGGCAGGTGTCGAACGCTGCCATACGGCATCTATTGGTGACGGCGCAAGAGGACAGTATTTTTGAAATGGGCAACCTCCCTGTGACGAATATAGAGGGCATAGCCTTCAGCATTGGCGTGGACCCGGCCCACAACCACCTCGACCCAGCAAGTTATCCGAGCGACGACCCGTTGGCACCGCAGAACCCCTCCATGCATTGGGGTTGGGCTGGTGGCTATCGGTTTGTTTGCCTTGAAGGCAAGACCAGTAACAACGGCGGCACTACCTTTCCCGATATTTTCCAAGTCCACACGGTTGACACCATCAACTACTTGGCCGTGAACATCCCAGTGCAGGTCGTGGCAATCGGCGACTCGGTTGTCGTCAACATTGACGCTGATTACCAAAAAATCATAAACAGCCTTGATGTGACGGGCGGATTGACCTCCCACAACTCCATTGGGCCTTCTACTACCATTGTCGAAAACATGAGGGATTATGTTTTCAGCGCCACACCATTGAGCGGTATCGTTGAACCTGGGGTTGTTGGCAGTTTTGGGATTTCGCCCAACCCGACAAGTGGCAATGCTACCCTGCGCTGCGACCTGCCCGGCTACGAACACTTGGTGCTGATGGTGTGCGACCTCGCTGGGCGAACCGTGCTCACAAAACAGCTGAGCGGGGCCGTGCAATCCTATCCACTGGAAATGGAGTGGCAACCCGGCCTTTACATTGCCCGACTTTTCAGTGGGGAAAAACTGCTGGCAATTGAAAAAATCGTGGTGAAATAACCACCATCATTTGCGTGGATGAAAAACAGCTTTTTGCCTATTGTAATAATCAAAAAACAACTTGTCTCTTTTTTCGGCGGCGCAGCTCCTGAAAAAAGAGACAAGTTCACGGTTTCGGCCAGCCAGCGGCTGGCCGAAACCGTGAACTTGTTTTTTAGCTGTTGCCTAATCAGCCTGTTCTTTTTTTCATGTGAAAAAGAAAAGTTCGTTCTGCCTGAAGAACCGTTGCTTGCAGTGCCGGTGGGGTTTCCAGCGCCTATTTTCCCGGAAGGGAACGAACTGACGGCAGCTCGCTGGGAACTGGGCAAGCGGCTTTTTTTCGACCCTATCATGTCGAAGGATGGCACGGTTTCCTGCGCTTCCTGCCACCTGCCAGAACAGGCGTTTACCGATGGGAAACAGGTGAGCCAGGGAGTTGAGGGGAGGGCAGGTTTTCGCAATGCCCCGACGCTCGCCAATGTGGCCTATCACCCCTACTATACGAGGGAGGGCGGTGTCCCAACACTTGAGATGCAGATTCTCGTCCCCATCCAGGAGCACGCCGAGTTCGATATGAACATCCTCGAAATTGCGGAGCTGTTGGCTGCCGACAGCAGCTATGTGCAACAGAGCCAAACCGCTTACGGGCGCATTCCTGACGCCTTTGTCATCACCCGCTCGATTGCCTGTTTTGAAAGAACCATATTGAGCGGCAATTCGCCTTACGACCGATTTTCAAATGGAAAAAACTCGGCCCTGACGGATGCCGAAAAAAGGGGCATGGAGCTGTTCTTTAGCCAAGAACTTGCATGTGCCGAATGCCACAGTGGCTTTAATTTCACGGGTTATTCCTTTGAAAACAACGGATTGTACGACACCTATGCCGACCCTGGCCGGTTCCGTCTGACGGGCAAAGAAGGTGACAGGGCATTGTTCAAAGTCCCATCGCTCCGCAATGTCGGAGTAACCGCACCCTACATGCACGACGGCTCAATGCAAACGCTGGAAGCTGTGGTAGCGCATTACAATTCGGGTGGGAAAAACCACCCGCACAAAAGCCATTTGGTGAAGCAGTTGGGCCTGAACCAAAAAGAAAAGGATGACTTGGTTGCATTTCTAAAGGCCCTGACCGACCCTCATTTTTTGGAGAATCCGAAGTTTCAACCTTGAAAATAGTTTAAGCCCTGAAGCCAAATTCAAAACATTCGCTTAACCTCGCAAATGTCCATAAATTGACGAGCATAAAATTCAGCGACATGAAAATAATCGTTCCCACCATCCTTGCCTTTGCGGTATGCCTCCTTTCCTGCAACCCTGACGATGATTCTACGGAGGTCGTCTATGACCCCACACCTTATGCGCTTGATTTCGGCGAGTTCCCCAACCCGAACCTGCCTTCCGACAACCTGCCCACCAAAGCGGGTGTGAAGTTGGGCCGCATGATTTTTTATGAAAAAATGCTGTCAAAGGACGGTTCGCAGTCCTGTGCTGATTGTCATTTGCAGAAAGATGGGTTCAGTGACATAAGGCAGTTCAGCCTTGGTGTGGAACAATTGCCCGGCAAAAGGCAGGCGATGGCCTTGTTCAACCTTGCATGGCACAAGAACGGGATGTTCTGGGACGGTAGGGCACCCAAACTGCGTGACCAAGCCCTGCTCCCCATTCAGGACCCACTGGAAATGAACGAGACTTTGGATAATGCCATCGCCAAATTGAAAGCTGACCAACGCTACACCGACCAATTCATTCGGGCGTTTGGTGATGAAAACATCACGCCGGAGCGCATTGGGCTGGCAATTGAGCAGTTCGAGTTCACCTTGATTTCAAACGGCTCGAAATATGACCGCTACCTCGCTGGCACGGAAACATTGACGGAAAGCGAAGAACGGGGACGGAAGTTGTTTTTTGCTGAGTTCGACCCGTTCAGCGGGCAGAAGGGCGGCGAGTGCTTTCATTGCCACGGCGGCTTCAATTTCACCAACGATAAGTACATGAACAACGGCTTGGATGCCCAGGCAGACTTCACGGACGAGGGCCGTTTCAAAGTTACCAACAACCCAGCGGACATGGCAAAGTTCAAAGTGCCGAGCCTGCGGAACATCGCCCTCACTCCCCCCTATATGCACGATGGCCGCTTTGCGAATTTGGAGCAGGTCATCGAGCATTATGGCACTGGGGTGAAAAACTCCTCCACCTTGGACGGGCTGCTGTTCCGCAATATCGAACCCGGCGGCTTGCAGCTTACGGCAGAAGAAAAAGCTGACCTGGTGGCTTTCCTTAAAACGCTGACTGATGCTTCTTTTCTGGAAGACGAGCGTTTTTCAAGCCCATTTTAGCGCTGATTCACTTGTGCAGGTTTTCGGCTTTTGTCTCGACAACAATAGGGTTTCCATAAAATATGACTCATCGAAGGGGCAGCAAATTGTGTTTTTGCGAAGCAAAATTTTCGTTTCACCATTTCCAGGTAAAGCAGTCCCCTGAATAGATGCTTTTGCGAAGCAAAATTTCCGCTTTTCCTTTTCCGGGTTTTGGCGCACTGCCAATTGATGCCACCTGCCGCATATTGGTGGTGTTTCACAAAAAATGATTTTCCCTAAAGGCTCCCCACATCATACAGGTGCAAGAATTTTAAATGATAGAAACCATAATTCCCATTTAAGGCGTTATTTTGCACCGCTTGACAAGCGCCGTGACCATCGAAATCCATAGGCCGTATAGGTGAACAACTTACTTCCACATTTCATCCAAGAGCAATTGCTGGCCGAAAAGCGCCAAGGCAGTTTCGTGGCCTATACCATGTTTGTGGATATGTCAGGCTTTACCCGCCTCACCGAGACCCTGCTCAAACAAGGTACTGTCGGGGCCGAGCGCCTCTCGAATATTCTCAATGCCATCTTCGAGCCGATGGTGAGGCAAGTATATGCGGCGGGAGGCTTTATCCCTTATTTTGCGGGCGATGCCTACACGGGCATTTTTCCGGTAGGGGCCTGCGATTGCAGCGCAGGCAAGCTCCTGGTGCTGGCGCAACGGCAGTTCGAACTGTTGGCGAAAGCCTCGGAGGGCTTCAGCGAATTTGAAATTGGCATAAAGACAGGCCTTTCTTATGGCAAGGTAGAGTGGGGCATTGTTGGCGACAAGCATAAATCCTATTATTTCAGGGGGCCAGCCATCGAAGGATGTGCGCAGGCTCAGATGCAGGCACAGCAGCAACAAATCATTGTGGATGAGTCATTCCGGCGGGAGCTTGGCAACGACCTGCCATTGGTCAACTGTGCGAAAGGCGGGTTTTACCTCGTGGAAGAAAGACCTGCCGCTATGGAGTTGCCCAGTTCAAAGCCAACCGCAATGCCGCCACTGGCACCAGAAGTGCTTGCGCAATTTTTGCCAAAGGCATTGCTTGAATTCAGTCAGCGGGGCGAGTTCCGCACTGTGGTGGCTGTGTTTATTTCTTTCGAAGGCGTCACGAGTTATGAGTCCTTGAACAGCTTTGCCACCGAGGTACTCAACCAGATGCACAATTTTTCCGGCTATTTCAAGGAGATTGATTTCAGCGACAAGGGTGGGGTGATTGTCTCATTTTTTGGTGCCCCGGTATCCTACGAAAACAACGTGGAGCGTGCCCTCGAATTCGTGATGGCCCTACAGGATGAACTCCTTCCCCTGCAAATCACCAACGGCCTGCACTTCAAAGTGGGAATTGCCGAAGGTATCGCCTATGCGGGCGTACTGGGAGGAGTGGAGCGCAGCCAATATGCCGCCGTCGGCAATCGAGTGAACATTGCCGCCCGCCT
>WBZM01001544.1_pt1 | contig 22422 bp, 18 predicted proteins | sample 5204271 | NCBI WGS metagenome assembly WBZM01 (sample SAMN12344346, study PRJNA552823) | activated sludge metagenome | biome: Activated sludge suspended growth; feature: Nitrification reactor; material: Wastewater; isolation source: activated sludge from nitrification reactor of wastewater...
CGAGTTCCAGGTCACCGGCACGTCGCCGACCACGCTGCGGCTCAAGGTGTGGAAGGTCGGCACCACCGAGCCGACCGCCTGGACGCTCACCGCGACCGACAGCACGGCCTCGTTGCAGAGCGGTGGTGGCGTCGGCCTGGTCACCTATCTGTCGGGTTCGGCCACGAACGCCCCGGTGATCGCCGGCTTCGACGACCTCTGGGCCGGCCCCACCGCCTGACCCGGCACGCGCACCACCGCGCACCACCGCGCATCACATCGAACGCTCGGCCGTCGAGCACCCCTCGTAGTCTCGGGGGGTGCACGACGATCGGGTGGTGGTGGAGCGACGGATCGAGCGCGAGCTCTGGCAGCGGATCCTGCCGCACGTCTACCGCGAGCGGCGACCGCTCGCGCTCGAGGCCTGGCACGTGCCCGGCGAGCCCGTCTCCCACGACCATGCCGTCGCCCAGGCCTTCGAGCCGTTCGCCCTCGGCGGCGCGTGGGGGCCACCGTGGGGCACCACGTGGTTCCGGTTGAGCGGCGACGTGCCGGCCGACTGGGTCGGTCCACACCTCGAAGCCGTCGTCGACCTCGGGTGGGGCATGCGCGGTCCCGGCTTCCAGGCCGAAGGGCTGGTCTGGTGGGACGGCGCACCGCTGCAGGGTGTGCACCCGCGGCGCACCGCGGTGCCGCTGCCGCAGGCAGGTGCCGGACCGCTGTCGTTCCTGATCGAGGCTGCGGCCAACCCGGCCATGCCTGCGTCGTTCCGTCCGTCGCCGCTGGGGTCGCTCGACACGGCGGGCACCGCGCCGCTGTACCGCGTCACGATGGCCGACCTCGCCCTGCGGGACGACGCGGTGTACCACCTGTGCCTCGACGTCGAGGTGCTCGTCGGGGTGATGAAGGGGCTCGCGCTCGACGACCCTCGCCGTCAGCGCCTGTTGCGGCAACTCGAGCGGGCGTTCGATGCGATCGACGTGCGCCACGTGTCGGGCACCGCCGCCGAGGCGCGCCGCGTGCTGGAGCCCGCACTCGAGCTGCCCGCGCGTGCGAGCTCGATGCGCGTGGTCGGCGTCGGCCACGCCCACATCGACTCGGCCTGGCTGTGGCCGATCCGCGAGACGGTGCGCAAGTGCGCGCGCACGTTCGCGTCGGCGGTGCGGCTGATGGACGAGCAGCCCGACTACCGCTTCGTGTGCAGCCAGGCCGTGCAGTACCGGTGGATGGAGGACCGCTACCCGGCGCTGTTCGAGCGCATCCGCGAGCAGGTCGCCGCCGGCCGGTTCGTGCCGGTGGGCGGCATGTGGGTCGAGGCCGACATGAACCTGCCGAGCGGCGAGAGCCTGGTGCGCCAGTTCGTGCACGGCCAGCGCTACTTCGAGTCGCGCTTCGGTGTGCGCTGTCGCGAGGTCTGGATCCCCGACGTGTTCGGCTACCCGGCGAGCATGCCGCAGATCTACGCCGCCGCCGGCTGCACTCGGTTCGTCACCCAGAAGCTCAGCTGGAACAAGCAGAACCGGTTCCCCCACCACACCTTCTGGTGGGAGGGCATCGACGGCACCCGGGTGCTCACCCACTTCCCGCCGGTCGACACCTACAACGCCGAGGTCACCGGCGAGGAGATGGCGTTCAGCGAGCGCAACTTCCGCGATCACGGCTGGAGCGAATGGGCGTTGATGCCGTACGGGTACGGCAACGGCGGCGGTGGGCCCACGCGCGAGATGGTCGAGCGGGCCGGGCGCATGCGCGACCTCGACGGCACGCCGCGGCTGCAGCTCGGCACCAGCGACGAGTTCTTCGATCGCGTCGAGGCCGAGCTCGAGGCCGGCGCCGAGGCGCCCGTCTGGCGGGGCGAGCTGTACTTCGAGATGCACCGGGGAACGCTCACCAGCCAGATCGAGACCAAGGTGGGCAACCGGCGGTGCGAGCGGCTGCTGCGCGAGGCCGAGCTGTGGTGGGCCGCCGGTGGGGCGCTGCGGGACGACGTCGCCGCCGAGTTGTACGAGCTGTGGGCCGACGTGCTGCTGCAGCAGTTCCACGACATCATCCCCGGGTCGTCGATCGCCTGGGTGCACGACGACGCCGAACGCGAGCACGCGCGCATCGCGGCGCGCCTCGAGGAGCTCATCGCTGCCGCGCTCGCACGGCTCGGTGTCGCCGAGGGTGAGGGCCACGTGCTCGCCAACGCCGCGTCGCACGACCGGGTCGAGGTGGTGAGCGCACCCGACGGCGCACCCGTCGTGGTCGAGGTGCCGGCCACGGGTGTCGTGCCGTTCGCCTCCGTCGACCCCTCGTCGTACGACGACCGGGTGGTCACCACCGAGCACTCGATGGCCAACGGACAGCTGGCCGTGCACTGGGACCTCGACGGCACCATCACCTCGATCATCGACGTCGTCCGCGGGCGCGAGCTGCTGCCGGCCGGCCGCACGATCGACATCGAGCTCGCGCCGGATCAGCCGGTCGAGTACGACGCGTGGGATCTCGAGTCGTGGACGGCCGGGCTCGGGGCGCCGATCGCCGGCGACGCCGAGGTGGTGTGGCTCGAGCGTGGTCCGCTGCGGGCCCGCGTGCAGGTGCGTCGCCGGTTCGGTCGGGGCTCGACGATGTCGACCACCGCGACCCTCGCCGCGCTCAGCAGCCGGCTCGACCTCGAGTTCGACGTCGACTGGCACGAGCAGGAGCAGCTGCTGTCGCTGATGGTGCCGCTCGACGTGCGCGCCGACGCGGCGACGTGCGACATCCAGTTCGGTCACGTGCGCCGGCCCACGCACCCGAGCAGCCCGTGGGACGCGGCGAAGTTCGAGGTGTGCGCACATCGCTTCGTCGATCTCGCCGAGCCGGGCTTCGGTGTCGCGGTGCTCAACGACGGTCGGTTCGGCCACCGCCTCTTCGACGGCGGGGTTCGGGTGTCACTGCTCCGCGGGGCCCGCTATCCCGATCCCGACGCCGACCAGGGCCGCCACCGGGTGACCGTGTCGGTGATGCCGCACGGGCCGGGGCTGCACGAGGTGCTCACCGAGGCCGAGCGTTTGAACGTGCCGTTGCGGTGGTCGCCCGGTGCGTTGGCACGCGGCGTGCAGGTGGTCGAACTCGACACGCCCGCGGTGCAGTTGAGCGCCGTCAAGCGCGCGGACGACGGCAGTGGCGACCTGATCGTCCGGCTGTACGAGGCGACGGGCGACCGCACGCCGGTGAGCGTGCGCCTGGCGGTGCCGGTGCGCGCGGCCGGTCGCTGCAACGCGTTGGAGGAGCCGGGAGCGACGATCGACGTGGCCGACGGCTTCGTCGCGTTGACGCTGCAGCCCTTCGAGTTGGTGACCCTGCGCCTGACGACGTGAGCCCGACACCTCGAAGTTGCCGGGGTTCAGCCGAGGCCGAGGTGGCGCAACGCCACGGCGGCGTAGATCGCGGCGCCGTCCACCATCGCCGGCTCGTCGAAGTACACGCGGTTCGAGTGGTTGGGCGCGGCCGTGGCGAGGCTGCGGTCGAGCGGGGTGCCGCCGAGGAACATCATCGTGCCGGGCACCTGTTCGATCACGTAGCTGAAGTCCTCCGCACCCATCACCGGGTTGGGAAGGCGCACCACCTTGTCGTTGCCGATCAGGTCGCGCGCCACGCCCATGCTGAAGTCGGTGAAGTCGCCACCGTTCACCGTGACCGGGTAGCCGAGGGTGACGTCGACCTCGACCCCGGCGTCGTGCGCCGCGGCCACACCCTCGGCCACGCGGCGGATGCCGTCGTGCACCTTGCTGCGCGTGCGCTCGCTGACCGCGCGGATGGTGCCGAGGATCTCGGCGCTCTCGGGGATGACGTTGCTGGTGGTGCCGGCGACGATCTTCGACACGGTCACGATCGACGGGTCGAACACGTCGATCCGGCGCGTGACCATCGTCTGCAACGCCTGCACGATCTCGCACGCCACCGGGATCGGGTCGAGCGCCCGGTGCGGTTCGCTGGCGTGGCCACCGCGACCGGTGACGACGATGCGCATCGTGTCGCTCGAGGCCATGCAGGGTCCGGGGCGGGTGGCGACGTAGCCGACGGGGCTGGACGAGGTGATGTGCAGCGCGAACGCACCCGTGACCGGTGACGGGCTGCCGTCGACGGCGTGCGCACCGACGTCGAGCAGCCCCTCGTCGAGCATGTAGCGGGCGCCGTGGTGCCCCTCCTCGCCGGGCTGGAACATGAACAGCACCCGGCCGGGCAGGTCGGCTGCTCGGGCGGCGAGCAGCCGGGCGGCGCCGACGAGCATCGAGGTGTGGGTGTCGTGGCCGCACGCGTGCATCGCGTTGTCGACCCGCGAGCTGAAGTCGAGGCCGGTGTCCTCGGGCATCGGCAGCGCGTCCATGTCGCCGCGCAGCAGGATCGTCGGCCCGGGCTTGCCGCCCGTGAGCATCGCGGCGATGCCGCTGGTGCTCTCGTGCAGCGTCAGGTCGAGCGGGAGACCGTCGATCGACTCGAGCACGGCCTCGCGGGTGAGCGGCAGGTGATTGCCGATCTCGGGCCACTCGTGCAGCCGGCGCCGGAGCTGCACCATGTCGTCGAGCAGGTCGCGTGCTTCCTCGCGGAGGGTGTCGGTCGTCATGCGCCGATGCTAATCATCAGTGCCGTGAACGACCTCCGACCGCCGACCCACCGACCCGACCCGGCGGCCGAACTGGTCGACGTGGTCGACGACGCCGATCGCGTCGTCGCGACCGTGACCCGCGCCGAGATGCGTGCTCGGCGGCTGCAGCACCGCGCGGTCGCCGTGGCCGTGTTCGGATCGGACGGCCGATTGCTCGTGCACCGGCGGGCCGACACCAAGGACGTGTGGCCGGGGCAGTGGGACATCGCCGCAGGCGGCGTGGTGGGCGCGGGGGAGGACTACGCCGAGGCGGCACGGCGCGAGCTCGCCGAGGAGCTCGGGGTGGAGATGCCGGTCGACCGCTTCGTCGAGCTCGGTGCCGGCCGGTTCCGTGACGAGTCGGTGGCGTTGCTCGGCCGGGGCTACCGGGTGGTGCACGACGGGCCGTTCACGTTCACCGATGGCGAGATCGCCGAGGTGCGGTGGGTCACGTTCGCCGAGCTCGACGCGCTGCGGGCCGAGCACCGGTTCGTGCCCGACTCGATCGCGCTGCTGCTCCCGTTGATCGCACCGGGCTGATCCGCACCGAGACGCACCGCTCCGCGCCCGACCGGTGTTTTCCGAACCCGCCCGCTCGATGTCGCTCTATGGGAGGTGACCGGCCCGATCGGCGGACCGGCCGTCCCCACGGAGGAGACCACCATGTCCATGTTCGGCGCCAACCCCGACCAGCTCGCCGCGCTCGGTCGGCAGCTGCAACGCCAGCTCGACAACATCGACGCGATCACCAGCACCGTCTCGTCGGCGCTCGGTGGCACCACCTGGGTCGGACCGGCTCGCGACCAGTTCGAGGCCGAGTGGACCGGTGGCTTCCGCACCGCGCTCGCCCGACTCGCCGAGGCGTTCGACGCCGCCGGCCGCGACTGTGTGCAGCGATCGGTCGAGCTGCAGCGGGTGATGGGGGCTCGCTGACGTGCGGCGACGGCGGGGCCCGGGAGCCCCCGCCCGGTCCGCGGGTACGATGGCGGCCGATGACGGCGGTGCTGACCCTCGAGTTCACGATCGAGCCCTTCGTCGAGGGTCAGCCGGGGCCGCACGTGCTCGAGGCGGTGGCAGCGGCCGAGGCCCTCGGGGCGGTCGTCGAGTTCGGTCCGTTCGGCAGCAGCTGCACGGTGCCCACGTCGCAGGCGGCGCAGGTCGCGGGTGCGGTCATCGCCGCCGCGTTCGCGCACGGTGCCACGCACGTGCAGCTGTCGGCGGAGCGCAGCGAGTCCGTCGAGGTGGGGGCACCATGACCCGGGTGCCGCGGCATCCGCTCGTGCTCGCCGTGAAGCCGATCATCGAGGCACTGGGTGCGCAGATCGTGCCGCTCGACTCGCGCGAGCCGGGCGACCTGCCACTGAAGTGGGAGGGCGTCGAGGTGGCGGCGGTGCGCATGGCGCCGTTGCACGGCGCGCTCGACCGGCTCATCGAGGGCGTCGAGCGCGAGTTCGGCGGCACCCGGCTGCCGATGCTCAGCCGCGAGGAGAAGCAGCGCGCGATCCGGTTGCTCGACGACCGCGGTGCGTTCACCTTGCGGCGCGCCGTCGAGGACGTGGCCGACGCGATGGGCGTCAGCCGGATCACCGTCTACAACTACCTCAACGCCCTGCACCGGACCTGACCCGAACCGGAACCCCCATGACCCAGCTGGCCCCCTACGACATCATCGGCTTCGACGCGGACGACACCCTCTGGCAGAGCGAGGACGGGTTCCGCGCCAACGAGCTCCGCTTCGTCGAGCTGGTCGCGCCGTTCGCACCCGAGGGCATCGACGTGAAGGCGGCGCTCACCGCGGTCGAGCGCAAGAACCTGCACACCTTCGGCTACGGCGTGAAGGCGTTCGCGATCTCGATGGTCGAGGCGGCGATCACGATCACCGGTGGCCAGGTGACGACCGAGGTGATCGCCGAGCTCGTCGAGATGGCGCGCACCCAGCTCGAGGAGCCCGTGCGACTGCTGCCCCACGTCCCCGAGGTGTTGGCCCGGGTGGGCGCCCACTACCGCATCGTGCTGATCACCAAGGGCGACCTGGTGCACCAGACGCACAAGATCACCACGAGCGGGCTGGCGCACCACTTCGAGCACCTCGAGGTGGTGCTCGAGAAGGACACCGACACCTACGCAGGCCTGTTCCGCCGCTTCGGGGTCGAGCCGCACCGGTTCTTGATGGTGGGCAACAGCGTGCGCAGCGACATCCTGCCGGTGATGGCGCTCGGCGGCCACGGGGTGCACGTGCCGTACCACCTGCTCTGGGAGCTCGAGCACGTCGACCACGACGAGAAGTTCACCGAGCTCGCCTCGCTGGCCGAGCTGCCGGCGCTGCTCGGCATCGACTGACCCGAGCCGACCGCGCCGGACCGATCAGAGCCGGCGCAGCGCGACGTCGCTCACCCGGTGGTCGGCGCCCTTGCGCACCACCAGACCCGCGCGGCTGCGGGTGGGGGCGATGTTCTCCTGCAGGTTCTTGCCGTTGATCTCGCGCCAGATGCCGCGAGCGGTGGCGACCGCCTCGTCGTGGCTGAGGTGCGCGTAGTTCTGGAAGAAGCTGTTGGGGTCCTGGAAGACGGTCTCGCACAGCTTCAAGAAGCGCTGCACGTACCACTCCTCGATGTGCGCCTCGTCGGCGTCGATGTAGATGCTGAAGTCGAAGTAGTCGCTGACGAACTCGTTCGACCCGCCCACCTGCAACACGTTGAGCCCCTCGAGGATGAGGATGTCGGGCTGGCGCACCACGATCTCGTCGCCCGGCACGATGTCGTAGACGACGTGGCTGTACACCGGGGCGCTCACCTGACGGGCGCCGCTCTTGACCTCGCGCAGGAACTCGATCAGGCGGCGCGTGTCGTAGCTCTCGGGGAAGCCCTTCTTGTTCATGATCCCGCGCTCGGCGAGCACTGCGTTGGGGTGCAGGAAGCCGTCGGTGGTGACGAGGTCGACCTGCGGGTGGTCGGGCCAGCGGGCGAGCAGCGCCTGCAGGATGCGGGCGAAGGTGCTCTTGCCGACGGCGACCGAGCCGGCGACGCCAATGACGTACGGCACCTTCGGGGCGAGCGTGCCCAAGAACGCGGCCGACACCTTGTGCAGGTTCTGGGTCGCGGCGACGTAGAGGTTGAGCAGTCGGGTGAGCGGCAGGTACACGGCTGCGACCTCGTCGAGGTCGATCCGGTCGTTGATGCCGCGCAGGTCGCGCAGCTCGCTCTCGCGCAGCGTGAGCGGGGTGGCGGCACGGAGATCGGCCCACGCCTCGCGGTCGAACGAGAGGTAGCGGCCGTCGACGCTGTGGGTCACGCCCGCGACCTTAGGAAGTCCGTGCGGGTCGTGCCCAACGCGGACGCTCGTACGCTGACGGGCGTGGCGGTGTCGCGGCGCAAGGTGTTGGGTGCGTGGTACACCCCCGAGGCGCTCGTCGACCACGTGGTGTCGGTCGCGCTCGAGGGCCGGCGGTGGTCGGCGCGACGGTTCCGCGTGCTCGACCCGGCGTGCGGCGACGGTCGCTTCCTCGCCGAGGTCGCGCGTCGAGTGGCATCGCTCGACGTGTCCGCGGAGCTCGAGCTCGTCGGTGTCGACGTCGACGAGCAGGCGGTCGACGCCGCTCGTGCGGCGGTGCCCGACGCGACGATCGTGCACGCCGACGCCCTCGCCCGCGACTGGGGGCACCAGCGCTTCGACCTCGTGATCGGCAACCCGCCGTTCCTGAACCAGTTGGCCGCCGCCACCACCCGCGGCGGGCGCTCGCGTTTCGGCGGTGGGCCCTACGCCGACGCCGCCGCCGAGTTCCTGGCGCTCGCGGTGGGGCTGGCGGCACCCGACGGTGGTCGAGTGGCGTTGGTGTTGCCCCAGTCGTTGCTCGCGGCGCGCGACGCGGCGGGTATCCGCGCCACCGTGGCCGAGCGGGCGTCGGTGCGGCACTGCTGGTGGGCGGACGAGCTGCTGTTCGACGCGCACGTGCGCACCTGTGCGCTGGTGCTCGAGCGGGGCCGGTCGCACGGCACGGTCGATCGGAGTCGGGGAGGCGGGTTCGCGCCGGTGCGGGCGGTCGAGTGGCCGGGGGTCTGGCCGGCGTTGCTGCTCGACGACCCGTCGCCGGTGGTGCCGGACGCTGCGGGCCCGGTGCTCGGCGACCTGGCGACCTTCGCGGTCGACTTCCGCGATCAGTACTACGGGCTGGTCGGCGCGGTGTCGGACGACGTCGACGGTCCGCCACTCGTGACCAGCGGGCTGATCGAGCCCGGGCGGTGCCTGTGGGGCGAACGCCCGGTCAGGTTCGCGAAGCAGCGCTACGCCGCCCCTCGCGTCGACCTGGACCGGCTCGACCCGCGCCTGCGTGAGTGGGCGCACCGCCGGCTGGTGCCGAAGATCCTGATCGCGAATCAGACGCGGGCGATCGAGGCGGTGTCCGACCCCGAGGGTGCCTGGCTGCCCGGGGTGCCGGTGATCACCTGCACCCCGCGGCAAGGCGAGCGGCTCGACGAGCGGCTCGACGAGCGCCTCGACGAGGTGCTGGGGGTGCTGTCGAGCGAGGCGGCGACGGCGTGGGTGCGCCATCACGCGGCGGGCAGCGGGTTGTCGGCCGGCACCGTGCGGCTGACGCCGGCCCTGCTGGCGTCGATCCCGCTCGTGGCCCGACCGGATGCCTGACCTGGTGCCTGACCTGGTGCCTGACCTGGGGGGTCGCGACCGGGGGTCGTCAGAAAACCACTACGGTGAGTCCCTCTTCTTGCCGATACACAGCCGAATCCCCCATCCGGGCGCGACACCGCGCCGAGCTGTGCAGTCAGAAGGAACCGATGCCCTCCCCCAACGAATCAGCGGCCGTCGGGCCCGTCGAGGCGTTCTGGCGCTTCCGCACGCGCACGCTCCCGATCTGCGTGCTCCTCGGTGTGCTCGGCGCTGCTTTCGCCTTCATGGGCGGCGGTCAGACGAAGGTGACCACGGCGATCTACCTCACCGACCCCCGTGGCGTGCCGGTGTTCCGTGACGGCACCACGGCTGCCACCGACATGGCGACCTACATCAAGCAGCGTGCCGACTTCGCGAAGAGCGACAGCACGCTCGAGCAGGTCGCGAAGGCGATCGGCGACCCGAAGATCGACCTCGCCTACCTGCGCGGCGTGGTCACCACCATGGTGACCGACAACTCGAGTGTGGTCGTCGAGTGCGACGACCCCGACTCGACGCTCGCGTTCCGCATCTGTGCCGAGGTCACCGACGCGTACACCGAGCTCACCAGGGCCGACACCCAGCGTCGTGCCGACATCGCGATCGGATCGCTCGAGGCCACCAAGGCCGAGTTGCAGGCCGAGATCCCCGAGGGCCAGACCACCGGGTCGATCGAGAACATCGAGGTTCAGATCGCCCAGACGTCGAAGCAGGCGGCGCTGTTCGACGCGGGGGTCGAGTTCGTCGACGCGCCTCGGTCGGTCGACCAGTCGCGGATCGTCCCGACCGTGCAGTACGGCGTCGCGGCCTTCGCGTTCGGCCTGCTCATCACCGGCGTGATCTCGTGGTTGGCCGCGATCCGGCGCCCGATCGTGAACGATCCCGAGGACGCCGCGCTCCAGCTCGGGGCGCCGCTCGTCGGCCAGATCGAGGACCACGGTTCGAGTTCGGGTGTCGAGGTGGTCGCCACCAACCTGGCGAGCGTCAGCGCGCACGGCGTGCTGGTGATGGCCGGCAGCATGGACGGCGCGAGCCACAGCGACCTGGTCGCCGGCATCGCCGAGGCCTGGACCCGTGAGGGACGCACCGTGCTGGTGGTCGACGGCAACCTGCGCAAGCCGCGTCTGTCGGCCCGCTTCGGTGCCGGCCTGTCGTCGGTGGGTCTCACCGACCTGCTCGGCGGCCTCGCCACCGAACAGGCGGCGATCCGTACCGTCAAGCTGCCCGACGGGCCCTCGATGAGCTTCCTGTCGTGCGGCCAGAACGTCGATCACGCGGCGAGCCTGCTCCGTTCGACCAATGCCCGGCAGGTGCTGTCGAAGCTGCAGGAGCGCTTCGACGTGGTGCTCGTCGACGCACCGCCGATGATGGACCGTGCCGAGGGGTCGGCGCTCGCCAGCGTCGCCGACGGTGTGGTGCTGGTCGTGCCGTCGGGCACGCCGTCGAACGACCTGATGGCCCTGCGCCGCCGCCTCGACGTGCTCCGCGCGCCGCTGCTCGGCGTCATCTACGACCGCGCCGGTCGCTGAGGCCCGGCGCGGTGCCGGGTCGGGTGCAGAGACGGGTGCGATGAGCGATCGGATCGTGACGTGGCGGCGGCGCGCCGTCGAATCGACGCCGGCGGTGTGGTGGATGCCGCTGGCGTTGATCGTCGCGACCGAGTACAAGCTCCGCAAGCGTGCCAACACCCAGACGGTGTCGGGTTCGGCCGACAAGTTCATCGTCATCGAGCTCGCCGTCTACGCGATGGTGGGCCTGTACGTGTTGTTGAAGCTGCGGTCGAATCTGCGGCCGGTGCCGATCCTGGTGTGGACGGTCGGCTGGTGCCTCACGGCGGCGGTCAGCACGCTGTACGCGCCGTCGCCGGTGCTGGCGATCGTGCGTGCGGTGCAGCTCGTGATCATCGTGCTGGTCGTGTTGCGACTGGTCGAGGACGGCGACGTGTCGTTGATGCGGCGGTTCGTCCACGGGTACGTCGTCCTCACGACGATCTCGGTGTTCATCGGTCTCGCCTACACGGCACCGCAGAGCGGTGAGCAGGTCGGCCGCTTCACCTGGCTCTTCACCCACAGCGTCGTCGCGGGCGCGATGCTCGCCATGGGCACGGTGATCCTGTTCGGGATGTGGCTGACCCATCGCGTCGCCCAGCTGCCGTGGGCGCGGTGGATCTACGGGGCGATGCTCGTCGTCAATGCGGTCTCGCTCGTGCGCACCCGCACGCGCGGTTCGATCGGCGCGGCGGCGGTGGGCATGCTCGTGATCACGTTGCTGTGGCTCCGGGCCGAGGGCAAGCGCGATCTGCTGGTGAGCACGATGGTGCTGGTCGCGTCGGTGATGTTCACCGTCGGCCACAAGATCGTGGCGTACTACCTGCGCGACACCGACGCCTCGAAGATCGCGTCGTTCAACAACCGCACCGAGGTGTGGGACATCGCGATCGCGAAGTTCGAGAGCCGGCCGCTGCACGGGCTGGGGCTCACGGCGTCGCGCAGCGTCTTCCTCGACGAGACCGGTCTCGGCGGCGCGCACAACGCCTACATCAACGTGTTGGTCGACGTGGGCCTGCTCGGCATGTTCTGGTGGGGTGGGTTGCTGCTGTTGGTGATCGCCGGCGGCTGGCGGGTGCGGCGCAAGGTGCGGCGGACGCCCGGCGCCGAACCGCTCACCTTCGACGCCGTCACGATCGTCGGGCTGATGGTGTGCCAGATGATCAACGGGATCACCGCCGAGTACGTGGGCGCCGGCGTGAGCGCGCCGGCGTTGATGCTGTACCTCACGGGTGCCTGGGTGGTGCTGACCGGTGACGCGGTCGACTCGATCAAGGTGCGCTGGTCGGGCGTCGAACGGCGTCGGATCGCCCGGCCCGTGCTGACGGTGTCGGCACCTCGTTCCTCGGGAGCCGGGCGATGACGGCCGCGACGACCGTCGCCCCCACGCGTTCCCGAGTCGACGTCGCCGGTGCGGTCGCGGCGCAGTTCTCGCAGGCCGCGGGCAGCTTCCTGCTGCAGGTGCTGGCCGCACGCCTGCTCGGCAAGGAGGGCCTCGCGGTGTTCGCGGTGCTCTCCGGCCTGGTTGTGCTCGCCACCGCGGTCGTGTCCGGGTTCGTCGGCGACTCGCTCACCGTGCTCGACCGTTCGGCGACCGCGGTGAGGGCCGGGCTGCAATGGTGGCTCGTGGTGCTGTCGACCGGCGTGGCGCTGATCGCGTCGCTCGGCCTGTGGGGCTCGGACTACTTGACGCCGTGGGAGGCGCTGGTGTTCGGGCTGTCCGGTGCTGCGTTCGTGGCCGAGGACAGTTTCCGTCGCCTGCTGATGGCGACGATGAGGTTCTGGGCGATCGTCGTGGTCGACCTGGTGAGCCTGATCGGGTCGGTCGGGGTGGTGGCCGTGGTGCACGCCACGTCCGAGGTGACCCTCGCGACCCTGCTCGAAGGGCTGCTCGTCGGCCAGGTGGCCGCGATGGCCGTCGCCGTCGTGCTGCTGCCGCCGAGCGATCGCTGGTGGGCGCGAGGCACGACGCCCGATCGGGGCCACGTGTTCCGGTACGGGAAGTGGCGGGCGCTGCAGGTGTCGGTCCGTCCGGCGATGTTGGCCGTGATGCGTGTGATCGTGGTGGCCGGGGTCGGCCGTGCCGCGTACGGTGAGCTCGAAGGTGCCCGGCTGTTCGTCGCGCCGGCCACGCTGGCCGTGAACGGCGCCAGCTCCTACCTGTTCGCCCGGTTCGCTCGCACCAAGGACGCCGCGACCAGCAAGCTGCTGCGCCAGTCCGACCGGGGCGTGGTGGTGTTGGCCACCGCGTCGCTCGGGTTGGGCGTGATCGCCGCGCTGCTCGTCCCGTCGCTCGGCAGTGCGATGGTGGGCGACGACTTCGACCTCGACCGGTGGGGGGTGTTCGGCTGGGCGGTGCTCGCCGCGGCCACCGCGGCCGCCACGCCGTACGGGGTGCTCGCCGCGGTGCGAGGCCGCCAGGGCGCGACGTTGCTCGTGCGTCTGACCGACGCGGTGTGCTCGCTCGTCGGTGTGGCGATCGCGATGCAGCTCGACTGGTCGGAGACCTCGGTGCCGTACGTGTTGGCCGCGTCGGCGTTCCTGGGCGGGATCGGGATCCGCGTGCTGATCGTGGCCGACATGAAGGCGAAGCGTGTGCCCGAGCACCACGGGGTGGGATCGGCATGAGGCGGACGACCAGGTCGCGGCGACCGGACGAATCGAGGCGGACATGGACGGTGTGACGAGCAGTGGGTCGACGAAGGGCGGACGAACGATGAACTTCCAGCAGGCACGACGCACGCTGGCCACGGCGGCGGTGGTGTTCGCGTGCAGCGCGATGGCCACGGGTCTCGTCGCGTGCTCGGACGACGAGGCGACGGACGCGACGTCGGCGAGCGGGTCGACCTCGACGCCGACCTCGGGCACGTCGACCGGGACCACCGACACGACCGACACCTCCGACGGCACCGACGCGACCGACGCGACCGACGCGACCGACGGCGCCACCACGGTCGCCGACCAGGGCAGCGACACCACCGACGCGACGGCGTCGACCGAACCGGTCGTCACCGCCGATCCGGCGGTCACCGTGCCGTTCGTGCCCGGCAACGGCGACACGGTGCCGGTGCAGACCGTCGCGACGCTGCCACCCGTCGCGATCGACGAGCCGGCCGACGCCGGCACCGGCATGACCTTCCGGCTCGAGCAGCTCGAGGCCGTGCAGGGCGAGGCCACGGGCCCCGGCGAGATCGCCGGCCCGGCCGTGCGCGTCACCGTGGTGGCCGTGAACGACTCCGACGCGCCGGTGCTGCTCGACGGCACGGTCGTCGACCTGATCTACGGCGAGGCCCGCACGTCGGCGGCTCCGCTGAGCGGTCCGGGCGCGGTGCGGTTCACCGGTTCGATCGAACCCGGCGCGACGGCCACGGGCGTGTACGTGTTCGACGTCCCCGCCGACCAGCGCGCCGAGGTGTCGGTGGTCATCAGCTATCTCGCCTCCGTGTCGCCGGTGGTGTTCACCGGGCCGGCCCCCACCGCCTGAGCGTCCGAGGAACCGAGACATGATCGCCTTCGCATCCATCCGGCGTCACCGCGGGCTCGCCGCGCTCGCCGTCGTCGCGCTGCTCGCCCCGGTGCTGGTCTACGTGATCGCCCGCGTCGACTTCGGTCGTGCCGACACGCGCCCGCCCGACCCGACCAACCAGGCCACGCCGCCGACCGTGTCGGCCGACCCGCTGCCCACCGTGCAGATCGACGGTGTCGTGTGGTCGCAGACCATCGTCGGCACCAAGGTGTTCGCCGGCGGCAGCTTCGCCAACGCGCGCCCGGCGGGCGCCGCGGCCGGCACCAACCTCACGCCGCGGGCGAACCTGCTGGCGTACGACCTGACGACCGGTGTGCTCGACACGTCGTTCGCGCCGTCGCTCAACGCGCAGGCCCGGGTGGTCGCCGCGTCGCCCGACGGTTCACGTCTCTACGTGGGCGGTGACTTCACCACGGTCGACGGGCAGACCCGCAGTCGCATCGCCGCGTTCGACACGGCCACTGGCGCGCTCGTCGCCTCGTTCGCACCCAACGTGGGCTATCAGGTGTACGCGATCGCCGCGACGGCGACGACGGTGTACGTGGGCGGCAACTTCCAGGGTGTCGGGACGTCGGCGCGTTCGTACCTGGCCGCGTTCCGGGCGTCGGACGGTGCGCTGCTCGACTGGGCGCCGCGTGCAGCCGGTGGGTTCGTGCGCGCGCTGTCGTTGTCGCCCGACGGCACGAAGGTCGCGATCGGCGGTCACTTCACGTCGTTGAACGGTTCGTCGAACCCGGGCTACGGCCTGGCGATGGTCGACGCGGTCACGGGCGCGAACCTGCCGATGAACGCCAACTCGTTGGTGCGCAACGCCGGCAACAACTCGGCGATCATGAGCTTCCACAGCGACGGGCAGTTCCTGTACGGCACCGGCTACACCTATTCGGCCGGCGGGGTGCTCGAGGGCACGTTCAAGGCCACGTGGACCGACGGCACGCTCGAGTGGCTGCAGGACTGCCACGGCGACGAGTACAGCGTGACCACCGTGGGCGACGCCGTGTACGTCGTCGGACATCCGCACTACTGCGGCAACGTCGGCGGATTCCCGCAGACCAACCCCTGGAGCTTCAAGCGGGCCCTCGCGTTCAGCAAGGCCCGCACCGGCACGATCACGAAGGAGCCGTACGGCTACTTCAACTTCGAGGGCACCCCGTCGCCGTCGCCGCTCACCTGGTACCCCGAGATCGAGGCCGGCACCTACACCGGCCAGACGCAGGGGCCGTGGTCGATCGCGTCGAACAGCCAGTACGTGGTGATCGGTGGGGAGTTCCCGTCCGTGAACGGTGTGGCGCAGCAGGGGCTGGTCCGGTTCGCGGTGGCGGCGATCGCACCGAACAAGCAGGTGCCGCGCCTGTTCCTGGCGGGCTGGCCGCTGAAGCTCAACTCGTTCGCGCCCGGCACCGTGCAGGTGAACTGGAGCGCCAACTGGGATCGCGACAACGAGCAGCTGACCTACCGCCTGTACCGCGAGGGCACCGCGAAGCCGATCCACGAGACGGTCGCGAGCTCGAAGTACTGGGACCTGTCCACCATGGGGTTCACCGACACCGGGCTCACACCCGGCGCCACCTACCGGTACCGGATCATGGCCGTCGACCCGTGGGGCAACGAGGCGCCGTCGAACTGGACGTCGGTCACCGTCGCCACGTCGGGTGAGCAGCAGTACGCGCAGGCCGTGATGCAGGACGGTCCGATCGACTACTGGCGACTCGGCGAGGGGTCGGGCACGACGGGTGCCGACATGGTCGGCACGCGACCGCTCACGTACACCGGGGTCACCCTGGGTGCGGCCGGGGCGCTCACGGGCGACGCCAACACGTCGGCCACGTTCGTCGGCAGCTCGGCCAGCCGGGCCACGTCGGCCGGCACCACGCCGAGCCGCCCCGGACCCACGTCGAACGTCGCCGTGCAGGCATGGTTCCGCACGAACACCACCCGTGGCGGCAAGATCGTCGGCTACGGCAACAGCCAGAACGGGTCGTCCACCGCGTACGACAAGCACGTCTACATGGACAGCACCGGCAAGTTGAACTGGGGTGTCTCGTACGGTGGCACCGCGTACGTCGTCAGGAGTGCTGCTGCGTACAACGACGACGTCTGGCACCAGGTGACCGCCACGCTCGGCTCCGACGGCATGAAGCTCTACGTCGACGGCGTGCTGGTCGCGTCCGGCACGGGCACCACCCGGTCGGTCGAGTTCCCCGGGTACTGGCGGATCGGCGGCGACAACCTCGCCGGCTGGCCGAACCGCCCGACGAGCGACTGGTTCAGCGGCCGGATCGACGAGGTCGCGATCTACAACCGTGCGCTCGACGAGGCGACGATCGCCCGTCAGTTCACGATCGCCACCACCGGCACCACGCCGAACCGTGCGCCGCAGGCGGCGTTCGGGGTCACGGCCACCGACCTGTCGATCGCGGTCGACGCGACCGGATCGATCGACACCGACGGCACCGTGGTGTCGTACGGATGGGACTTCGGCGACGGCGGCGTCGGCACCGGCGCGACCGCCACGCACACCTATGCCGCGGCCGGCACCTATGCGGTGACGCTGACGGTGATCGACGACGACGGCGCCACGGGCACGCTGGTGAAGTCGGCCACGGTCACCGCACCGCCGCCCAACCAGACGCCGACGGCGTCGTTCACCGCGGCCACGACCGATCTGACCGTCACCCTCGACGGCGCGGCGTCGACCGATGCCGACGGCACGGTCACGACGTGGACGTGGGATCACGGTGACGGCACCACCGCCAGCGGGCCGGCGTCGACGCATGCCTACGCGGCGGCGGGCACCTACTCGGTGACGCTCACCGTCACCGACGACGACGGTGCATCGGCCGCCAGCACGCAGCAGGTGACCGTGACCGCGGCACCGGTCGGTCCGCAGGCGTTCGCCCGCGACACGTTCGAGCGCACGGTCACCGGTGGGCTCGGCACCGCCGACCTCGGCGGCGCGTGGACCGTGACCGGCGCGACCACCAGCTACGCGGTCGGCGGTGGCGCAGCCCGGGTCACGATGGCGACGGCCGGCGCGGGCCCGAACGTGTACCTGCCCGGCGTGTCGTCGACCGACACCGAGGTGCGGGTGCGGGTCGGCTACGACAAGCCGGCCACCGGCAACGGCACGTACGTCTCGGTGCTCGGTCGTCGGGTCGGCACCGCCGACTACCGCGCCAAGGTGCGCCTGTTGTCGAACGGCACGGTGCAGCTGGTCCTCGGCACGCTGAACGGTGCCGAGACCGCGCTCGCCAACGTGGTCGTCCCCGGTCTCACCGTGGCCACCGGCGAGACCCTCGAGGTGAAGCTCCAGGTGACCGGGACGGCACCCACCACGGTGCGGGCCAAGGTGTGGAAGACCGGTCAGGCCGAGCCGACCGACTGGACGCTCGCCACCACCGACGCCACGGCGGCGCTGCAGGCAGCCGGTCACGTCGGGTTCGCGATGTTCCTGTCGGGGTCGGCCACGAACGCGCCGGTCACGGTGACGCTCGACGAGCTGTGGGCGGGGCCGACCGCATGAGCAGGATCGTGATCGTCCACTCGTCGGACGAGATGTACGGCGCCGACCGGATCCTGCTGCAGGTGGTGGCCGGCATGCGCCAGGTCGAGCCGGCACCGGAGGTGCTGGTGTGGTTGCCCGACGACATCACGCACGGGCCGACGCCGCTGTGCCACGAGCTCGCCCGCGAAGGTGTGGCGTACGAACACGTGTCGCTGCCGATCATCCGGCGCGCGAACCTGCGACCTGCCGGCCTCGTGTCGCTCGCTCGCACTTCGTGGGGGCTGCGTCGGCGGCTGCGGCACGAGGGCGTCGACCTCGTGTACTGCATGACCAGCGCGTGCCTGCTCGCCGCGCCGGTCGCCCGGTCGCTCCGTGTGCCCACGGTGGCGCTGCACGTGCAGGAGATGTGGTCGGGCAAGGAGGCTGCGCTGCTGCGTGCGCTCGCCCGCTTCACGAACCTGCGGATCACGATCTCGCCGGCGGTCGACCGTGCCGCCCGGCTCGCGAACCCGGCGTCGGTGGTGGTCGACAACTGTGTGCCGCACCCGCCCGAGGTGGTGCCCGCGGCGGCGTCGGGCGACGGTACCGGCCGGCCCCGCTACGTGGTGGCGAGCCGATGGAACGCCTGGAAGGGCCATCGCACGCTGCTCGACGCGTGGGAGCGGGCCGGCTGTCCCGGCACGCTCACCGTGCTCGGTGGGCCGCCGCCGTCGGGTGCGAAGGTCGACGTGCCGGCGCTCGCCGCCGCGCTGTCCGACCCGTCGAGCGTCGAGATCGTCGGCGAGGTGCCCGACGTGGCGCCGTACGTGGCCGCGGCCGATGCGTTGGTGCTGCCGTCGGACGAACCCGAGCCGTTCGGCCTGGTGCTGCTCGAGGCGTTCCGTGCCGGCAAGCCGGTGATCGCGAGCCGCGCCGGTGGGCCGCTCGACGTGATCCACGACGGTGACGACGGCTGGCTGTTCACGCCCGGCGACGCCGCCGATCTGGCCGGTCTGCTCGAACGGCTCTCGGTCGACGACCTCGGCGACGCAGGTCGGCGTGCCCGCCAGACGTACCTGGCGCGCTACACGCCCGAGGTGTTCCGCCGGCGGATCGCCGAGCTCATCGGCGCGGCGCTGGCTCAGTAGCGGCGCATCTCGCGGTACCACTTGGCCAGCGCGAGCACCATGAACCCGGCGTTGGCCGCGAGCAGCAGGCCGTAGATCCACACGAAGCCCGACCACCACATGAGTGCGAGCACGAGGCAGAGCAGGCCGTAGTCCGTCGGGACGACGGCGAGCGAGTAGAGCGTCGACGACGAGCCGTCGCCCTTGCGGATGGCGTCGGTGCCGCCGCGGTGGCTGCGTCGGATGTGATCGTTGAGGATGATCACGAAGAACATGATCGACGCCACCATCTGGAACGCGATCGGCAGCGCGAGGCGACGGTCGGAGGGGTCCTCGAACCGGTACCAGTTGACGAGCACCGCGGTGTGCAACGAGGCGATCTTGATCGCGTCGACCACGTGATCGAGCCATTCGCCCACCACGCTGCCGCCGCCGCGCAGGCGTGCCAGCTGGCCGTCGGCGGCGTCGAGCGCGTATCCGATGACGAGCAGCACCGCCACCAGCAGCGACACCAGCGGGGTGGACCGGGCGAGCGCGATCGTGACGATGGCGCTGAACGTGAACACGGCGCTGATCGCGGTGACCATGTTGGGCGTCGCGCCGGCCACGTGCGCCACGGCGGCGAAGACCCGACCGAGCGGCCGATTCACGAGGCGCGAGTAGGCGGGTGCACCCTTCGACGTCTTCTGCGCCCGCTGCAGCTCGGTCAACGAGCCCCGGAAGGTGGTCATCACGGCAGCACGTCGGTTCGCTCGTCGTCACGGCGGGCGACCGGCTCGTGGTCGCCGGCGGTGACGGCGTCGTCCGCCTCGAGGTCGGGGAGGCGGCCGTCGGCGCCGCTGCCGCCGATCGGGCGCAGCACCTGGTCGTAGCCCCACTGCGAGGCGTTGTGGCGCTTGCCGGTGCACTCGCGGCGCCGTGTCTCGCCGGCGGCGAGGCGCTCGGCCAGCTGCTCGTAGCGGGTGGCGACGTCGTCCCAGCGGTAGTGCTCGTCGGCCCGTTGCTGCAGGCACGCGCCGAGCTTGCGGGCGACGTCGGGGTGGCGCTCGATCGCGCCGATCGCATCGGCGAGCGAGAACTCGTCGCTGAAGAACATGCCTGCGGGTCCGAGCACCTCGCGATTGAAGCGCACGTCGAGGGCCACCACCGCGGCACCGGCACCCATGGCTCGCAGCAACGACGGGTTGGTGCCGCCGATCGAGTGGCCGTGCAGATAGCTGGCGCTGTGTGCGTAGAGCTGGTTGAGCAGGTCCTGGTCCCAGACCGAGCCGATGAGGCGGATGCGCAGGTCGCTGTCGGCGACGTCGCGGATGCCGCGCACGTAGTCGTCGGCGTAGGGGGCCGAGCCCACGACGACGAGCGGCTTCTGTGCGCTGCTGGCCCGGAAGCCGCGGACGATGAGATCGACGTGGTTCTCGGGCTCGAAGCGGGCGACGGCGACGTGGTAGCCGCCCGGCACCAGGTCGAGCTGGGCGAGCTTGTCGGAGGGCAGGTCGTGCAGCTGCGGGGCGCCGTAGGAGATGCCCTCGGTGCTGGCACCGAACTCGTCGCGGTAGTAGGCGGCGATGCCCTCGGCGTCGGCGATCAGGGCGTCGGCCCAGCGCACGGACAGGGTCTCGGCCATCCGGTAGTAGCGGCGGCCGTTGCCGCCCCACTTGGCGCGGCGCCACTCGAGGCCGTCGACGTGCACGGCGACGGGCATGCGGCGTGCCCGGAAGAAGGGGATCCACGGCGAGTTGGCGCCGTTGAACACGAACACGGCGTCGTGGGTGCGCCGCTGGACGGCGGCGTGCACGGCCGAGAAGGCGGAGTGGGTGAGCGTCTCGAGCGACTTGGTGCGCAGCGCCGGCAGGTGCACGAGCTGCATGCCGAGGTGCTCGTCGAGGGGCGCGGTGCCGTCGCTCGGACGGCGGCAGTACACCGTGATCTCGTGGCCGCGGGCCGCGAGGCGGCTGCCGACCTCCTCGATCGCGGTCTCGAACCCGCCGTAGCGCGCCGGAACGCCACGTGTGCCAACCATCGCGATCCTCACGGGCACCACCTCATCGCGCTCGCGAGAGCGATCGAGGGACACCCGGTCGAGGAGCACGCACCGCCCTGCTTGCCGCCCGCCACTCGGGAGAGGCTAACGACCGTTCGTGTGAGCCGTGTTTCGTGCATGTCAAGAGTGGGACGCCGCGTGCCGATCATTCACCCGTCTCCCGATGCGCACACCCGGTCGATCGTCCGGATCGCCGCCTCGATGACCACGAACCGTGCACACTTGCCGCAACCCTGAGGAACGAGATCGAGCCATGACCACCGAAGAACAGCCCCCGATCGTCGGCTACGTGCCGGGTGTGTTCGATTTGTTCCATATCGGGCATCTCAACATCCTCAAGCGGGCGCGCGCTCTGTGCGATCACCTCGTTGCCGGTGTTGTTATCGACAGCGCGGTCGAGAAGATGAAGGGATATCGGCCGATCGTGCCCTTCGAGGAGCGGATCGAGATCGTCCGGGCGATCAGCTGTGTTGACGAAGCCGTGACGGACACCTCGCGTGACAAACGCGTCGTGTGGTCGGAGCACCGGTTCGACGTGATCTTCAAGGGGTCGGACTGGGAGGACACCGACAAGGGCCGGATGCTCGAGAAGGAGATGGCCGAGGTGGGTGCCCGGGTGATCTACCTGCCGTACACCCAGCACACGTCGAGCACGATGCTGCGCGACGTGCTGACCCGGTTGGTGAACTCGCTCTAGCGGCGCCAGGGGGCGCAGGGGCTGACCGCGCCCGGCGCGGTGAGCACCTCGACGCCGTCGTCGGTGACGAGGCAGGTGTGCTCGAACTGGGCGGTGCGCTTGCCGTCGGCGGTGACCGCGGTCCAGTCGTCGTCGAAGGCCATCTTGTGCTGCCAGGTGCCCATCGTGATCATCGGTTCGATCGTGAAGGTCATGCCCGGCCGCATGATCATGTTGGCCCGCGGGTCGTAGTAGTGCAGCACCTGCACGTCGGTGTGGAACTGCTCGCCGATGCCGTGGCCGATGAAGGCCTTGACCACGCCGTACTTGTGCTTGCGGGCGTGGGCCTCGATCGCGCGTCCGATGTCGCTGAGCGGTCGGCCGGGCACGACGGCCTCGATGCCGTACCAGGTGCACTCCTCGGTGACCTGCACCAGGTGGCGGCTGCCGGGGTCGACGTCGCCGACGAAGAACGTGGCGTTGGTGTCGCCGTGCACACCGTCGAGGTAGATGGTGACGTCGAGGTTGACGATGTCGCCGTCCTGCAGCTGCCGCGAGTCGGGGATGCCGTGGCAGATGACTTCGTTGACGCTGGTGCACAGGCTCTTCGGGTAGCCGTTGTAGTTGAGCGGGCTCGGATAGCCACCGCGGTCGATGCACAGCTGGTGCACGTAGCGGTCGATCTCGTCGGTGGAGACGCCCGGTGCGACCATCTCGCCGGCGAGGCGGAGGATCTCGGCCGCGGCGGCGCCGGCGGCGCGCATGCGC
>WBZM01001545.1_pt1 | contig 22413 bp, 24 predicted proteins | sample 5204271 | NCBI WGS metagenome assembly WBZM01 (sample SAMN12344346, study PRJNA552823) | activated sludge metagenome | biome: Activated sludge suspended growth; feature: Nitrification reactor; material: Wastewater; isolation source: activated sludge from nitrification reactor of wastewater...
CATCTGCGCCGAAGGAGGGGGCCCCCAAAACCTAGTAACACGACCCCCGCCCTCGACTTGCGCGGTTTCGCCGGGAAATCCAGGGCGACGTGTGCCTATTGCCATCCGCAACCCATCAAACTGGGGTGAGGAGAATCGATTCAATGACCGATCCATCGCAGGCTTGTCTGTCGTTCGTCGACGGGGAGCCGTCGCGCCGCGACCGCGCGACGCTCCGGCCCACCAGCCGCGGCAAGATCATCGGCCGCCACGAGGGCATCCGCGAGGTGCTCACGACGATCGAGCGCGTGGCGCGCTCGAGCTGCACGGTGCTCGTGACGGGCGAGAGCGGGACGGGGAAGGAGCTCGCCGTTGCGGCGCTGCACGACGCCTCCCCGCGGAGCAAGGGCCCGCTCGTGGCGGTCAACTGCGGGGCGATCCCCGAGACGCTGATCGAGAGCGAGCTCTTCGGGCACGCGAAGGGGGCCTTCACCGGCGCCCACGCGGCGCGCCCGGGCTGGGTCGCGCGGGCGGAGGGCGGCACGCTCTTCCTCGACGAGGTCGGCGAGTTGTCGCTCCCGATGCAGGTGAAGATCCTACGACTACTCCAGCAGAAGGAGTACTCGCCGGTGGGCGAGGCGCGCGCCGTCCGGTGCGACCTCCGCGTGGTGGCCGCCACCAACCGCGACCTCGAGAAGGAGGTCGCCGAGGGGCGCTTCCGCGAGGACCTCTACTACCGCCTCAACGTCGTGCACGTGCACCTGCCGCCCTTGCGTGAGCGCGCCGGTGACATCGAGGTGCTGGCCCGTTCGTTCTTGCGGACGTACGCCGAGCGCACCGGGCGCGGCGACCTCATCGGTTTGTCCGAGGAGGCGATGGCGGCGCTGAAGTCCCACGACTGGCCCGGCAACATCCGGGCGTTGGAGAACGCCATCGAGCACGCCGTCTTGCTGAGCGACGGCCCGAACATCCAAGTCGTTGACCTACCCCAGAAGGTGCGCGTCGCGAACCGCGCGGCGGGCAAACCTTCACTACCCCTACCCGAAACGGGCATCGACCTACGGTCGGCCGTCGAGAGCTACGAGAACAACCTCATCCGCCAGGCGCTCGACCGCGCCAACGGCAACAAGAACCGCGCGGCGCAGCTCCTCGGGCTCAACCGCACGACCCTCGTCGAGATGCTCAAGCGCAAGCGGATGTGACGGCCACCGGGCGCTACCCGCCCGCCTCCTCCGTCGCCACCCACCACTCCGACACGTCCAGCTCCACCGCGTCGAACGGCGGGATGCGGGCGCTCGTCTCGTCGGCCCACACGCCCAGCTCGACCCAGCTCCCGCCCTCGAGGCGCCGCGCCGTCAGGAGCTTCGCGTCGGGGTCGACCACCCACAGGTACGGCACGCCCACCTGCGCGTAGAAGGGCTTCTTCGTGCGCAGGTCGTGGCGCCGCGTGGAGTCCGAGAGCACCTCGCACACCCAGTCGGGCCGCACGGTGATCGAGCGCTTGCCCGGCACCACGGGCATCCGCTCGCGCAGCCACCCCGCCACGTCCGGCGCCACCTCTGGCGAGCCCGGGAACTCCACCCCCGGCTCCGGCAGGATCCACCATCCGCCGGGCCCGCCGCGCTTGCGGTCGAAGGGGTAGTGGACGTCCGCGAAGACTCGCCCGGCGGTGCCCTGGTGCGCGCCCCGCGGCCGGGTCATCGCGTAGAACACCCCGTTGATGATCTCCCCCTTCATGTGGGGCGGGAGCGCGTCGATGTCCGCGAGGGTCGGCGGGTGCGACAGCTTCACGGCCGGGTCAGCCATGCGCCGACGCTACCCCCGCCCCGCCGCGGCTGTCACCGCGCGAGGTTCCTTCGAACGCTCAGACGGCTGGGCGCTCAGACGTTCGGACGCTTCGTGTCGTCCCTGAGGGGGACGTGGAGGAGCCCGACGGCGCGGCGTCGGGCGTGCTCCCCGCGGCGGTCGTAGCGGGCGGTGGTGGTGACCTGCGCGTGGCCGGCGAGCTGCTGCACGGTCGACAGGTCGGCGCCCGCGTCGAGCAGGTCGGAGATGAACGACCGCCGCGCGTCGTGCGGCGAGAAGGGCGCCACGCCGCCGCGCCGCGCGAGGCGACGCAGGATCATCAGCACGGCCTGGCCGCCGAGGCCCTCGCGCGCGGGCGCGCCCCCCTTGCGGACGCGCAGCAACAGCGGCCCCGGCCCGTCGCCCCGCACCCGCAGCCAGCGCTCGACCGCCTCGGGCACGCCGGGCGCGAGCGGGATCGCGCGCTGCCGGTCGCCCTTGCCCGTCACGCGGAGCACCCCGTTGGCGAGGTCGAAATCGCGCGGCGCGACGCGAACCGCCTCCGAGCGTCGCAGCCCGGCGCCGTAGAGGAGCGCGAGCAGCGCCGCGTCGCGGGCCCCCCGAGCCGTAGACGCGTCGCACGCCGCGAAGAGCGCGCGGAGCTCGCCCGGCGCGAGAGCGCGGCCCCGGGGCAGGCGCCCGCCGCGGAGCGAGGGGAGGTCGGAGGCGCGGAGCACGTCCTCGGCGCGCGCGAGCTCGAGCCGGGCGCACTCCTTCAGCACGCCGCGCAGCGCGCAGAGGATCTTGTTGGCGCTCGCGGGGGCGTAGCGCGCCGCCACCTTCGCGCGCATCGCCTGGGTGTGCGCGTACCCGAGCCGGTGCCAGGGGAAGCGCTCGACCGGCGCGTCGCCCGCGAGCGAGGCCAGCACCCGCAGCGCCTGCCCCATCGCCCGGCGCGACCCGGGCGCGAGCCGCGCCAGGTAGACCAGGGCCGGGTTGCGGTCGGCGGGGAGGTGGACGGGGGCGAGGGGGCCCGACCCTCGTTCCGTCTCGGGGGGTGGGTCTCGCGGGGGATCCATCGGTTGCGAGAATACACATTCTCATACCCGACGGGGAGAGACGTTCGGACGCTCAGACGTTCGACCGTCCAGGCGTCTTGCGTCCCCGACGTCGGAGCGTCTGGACGCCCGGACGTTTGATCGTCTAGACGTCGCCCGCGTGATCCTCGCACTGGCCGGACAGAAGGGCGGCGTGGGCAAGAGCACGGCGGCGGTCTCGATCGCGGCCGAGCTGGTGGCCCGCAAGCGCAAGGTGCTCCTGGTCGACGCCGACCCCCAGGGGACGGCGCGCACCTGGGGCGACGTGGCGTCGGAGGGGGGGCACGCGCTCCCGACCCTCGTGGCGATGGGGGCGACGATGCACCGGCCCGACCAGCTCCCGCGGGTGGCGGGCGGGTACGACCACGTCGTCATCGACTGCCCGCCGCGGCACGGGGAGATCCAGCGGTCGGCGCTGATGGTGGCCGACGCGGTGGTGCTGCCGTGCGGCCCGTCGGCGGCCGACGCCTGGGCGCTGGCCAGCTCGGTGGAGCTCGTCGCCGAGGCCCGCTCGCTGCGCCCCGAGCTCGCGGCCTTCATCCTCATCACCCGCAAGCAGGTGAACACCGCCCTCAGCAAGGGGGCCCGCGACGTCCTCGCGCAGTCGGGGGTTCCGGTGCTCGCCACCGAGCTCGGCTACCGCGTGGCCTTCGCCGAGGCGGTGGGGGCCGGCCAGGGGCCCACCACCTACGCGCCGAAGGACGCCGCCGCCGCCGAGGTCCGCGCGCTGGTCGACGAGCTGCTCACCGCCGAGAGGAAGCGCCATGCCCAAGAAGCCCCCGCCCGTAAGCCTGCGAAAGCCCCCCGCGGCCGTTGACCTCGACCGCGCCGAGGCCTTCGTCCGCAAGCCCGAGGAGCCGAAGGCCGTCAAGACGCCTGAACGTCCAAGCGCCAAAACGTCGGAGCGTTCAGACGTTCGGAGGGCGGAGGCCCCGGCGCCCGCGCCCGAAGCCCCGCCTCCCCAGAAGGGCGCGTCGAAGAGCGTGGTGGCCCGGCACGACGGGCGCACCCTGCGCCGGATGACCCTCTACCTGCCCGACGACCTCGCGCGGAAGCTCGCCGTCTACTGCGCCCGGAAGGACCGGGAGATGAGCGCCGCGGTGACCGAGGCCGTGCGCCTCCACCTCGCCGCCGAGCCCGACGAGTAGGCGCCCCTTCGGGTGGACGTCTGGACGTCTGGACGTTGAAACGTTCAGATGTCTGGATGTCTGCGTACGGGGCCGGGGCGGTCGCGCTCACGGCGCGTCGAACACGTCGCCCCGCGAGCGGGCGACGCGCGCGCGGAGGATCCAGGCGTCGAGCGAGGCGAGGTCGTCGCACGCCGCCACGCGGGCCTCGTCGTCGGGGGTCACGGCCACCTCCGCGGCCTCCAGGAGCACCCGGAGGACCGTGCGGCGTGACGCGATGACACCCGCGTCGACGCCCTCCCGCCGGACGGCGTCGAGGCTCGGATACCCCTTCGCGGCGAGGAGGTTGCGGAGGGTGGTCTCGTGCGCCGCGTCGCGGTCGAAGAGGGCGCGGACGGGCACCGGAAGCGCGAGCACCCTGGGGGCGGTGAGCACGCCGTCCGCGCCGACGATGAGCACCGTCGCCCCGAGCCGGTTGGCCTCCGAGCCCTCGTGCCCCGTCGGCGCGCACACGATCGGGTGACCCTGCGACAGCTCGTAGGGGTCGCCCGAGCGCACCTGGTCGGCCCGGAAGGGGCCGCGGCCGCTCTGCCAGTGGGGCCTGCTCATGCGCCCGAAGGTATCACCGTTGGTGGAGCCGATCAGGACCGCTCGGGCAGTGGGGGCTCCTCGGTGCAGGCGCTTCAACCGCTTCAATTCAGGTGCGATGGGTGAGGCCGCGGAGTGCCCACGGCACGACCCGTGAGCACGACAGGTGTACTCCCGTGAACGTCGAGACGTTCAGCCGTTTGGACGTCTGGGGACGAGGCAGGCGAGGCCGTTTCGCAGGGTTCTCCACTCGTAGCCCGGCCACCTCCCGTCCGGGGCGAACACGTAGATGTATTCCCCGTACGGCAGGCGCAGGAGTGCGTAGTTCGGGTTCCCCTGCATCTGCGCGCTCGAGGTGAACTCCCACTGCTTGTTCTTTCGAAGGCGCCAGTGGTGCCCCTCCGTCGCGCGGTGCGGGGGCGTCAACGGCGGGTGGTTCTGGAAGGGCTTCTCCCGCTTTCTGGGAGGAGGAGCGGGGCGCGCGGGCGCCCGCGCGGCTTCCTGGGCGTCCTGACGGCGCATCTCCTGGTTCGGCGTCCTGTCGTCCCACGCGTCGACGGGCGGTGGAATCGACCGCTTCGACGGACGGTGTCGCCCCTTCGTCTGGAAGATCTGCCCGCCCTGCTCGGGAGGCATGGCGTTGAAGTACTCGACCTTCACAATCTGCCGACGGTCGTCGCGGAACTCCGCCCGATAGCGGCCGGGGCCGGGGTACCGCGTCTGCCAGAGGAGCTCCCAGCCCTGCGCCTTGACGTTGTCGACGAGCACGCGCCGCTCCCCGTGCCCCGTCGTCTTCGGGGTGATCCGCCAGAGCATAACCTCCACGGGCGGGCCGGGCGGGCGGCGGTGGCGGGTGTCAGGGACCTGTGCGCGGCCTGTCATCGGGGCCTCCGGAAATGTGTCTGGTAGGAGGTGGTAGGAGCTACCAGGAGCTTATACCAGAGGCCGTCCGGGAGCCAGGCTTGGAGGTCGCCTAGGAGGACGTGCCGGGAGGTGAGCCAGGAGGACGTGCCAGGAGCCAACGCTCTTCCGCAGCCGTCGACGGGGGCTCGAAGCACAGCGAGCGGCCCTCCCGGATCCAAGACCTGCGCGCCGGCCCGACCGTCAGGCGGGCCTCTGGCGCCGAGAGGTACTCCTCGAAGAGTACCTCCAAGAGAGTCCGCCAACCCCGTAAAACCCCTTGAAATCTTGCGTTTTCCGACAGCGCCGTCCGCGGGGTCTGCCGGATTCCTGCCGGTCTATCCGCGGGGTCTGCCGGATTCCTGCCGGTCCGCCCTGCTGGCAGGAAGCGGCGGGGAGTCTGCCTGAATCCCGCGAGGGTCTCGTCGCTCAAGGCCGGATCGGATCGAGCGGCCCAGAGAGGCGTCTGGGCTTGCCTCTGCGTTCCGGACCGTTCGCTCGCTGAGTTGCAACTCGGCGAGGTTGCGCTCGAGCGCGGTCCACGCGCGCCCGGGGTCGTGCTCGGATTGAACGATGCCGGCCGTGTCGAGGAGCTTTCCGCCGGTGAGCGTCAGGCAATCCCGGCCGTCCGCGGCGTCCCAACGCCATCGGATCGGCAGGATGAGGCCCAGGGCGAGGGCGTAGGGGAAGCGGGCGTGGTCGATGGTCGCGAGCTCCGCCGGGGCAGGCGCCCAGAGCCGCCCGATGGAGCCGTCGGAGCGGCGGACGCCCTCGTAGAGCGCCGGGTGGATGACCAGTTCGAGCCCCTCGAGCGCCCACCCCGCGTCGCGCAACGCTTCGCCGCGTTGGGTGATGGCGAGCACCGGCCCTCGCAGGCGGAGCGAGCCGTCGGGGTGGTAGACCGCGATCTCCATCCGGGTGAGGGCCTCGACCTCCGCGGCGACCGTCGCGCGGAGGTCGGCGTCGCGCCGTGAGCGGTCGCCGTAACCGAGCGCGTCGAGGTGACGATCGAGCGACCAGCGAATGCGCCCCGTGCGACCGGCGTCGGTGAAGAGGCATTGCAGCGCGGCCCAGTGCCGGAGCCCCTGCCACGAGCGCCACGCCTTGATCGAGTGGACGAGCCGCTCGGAGGCCCGCGGTGAGCACGCGCTCGACCACGGCTGCCCGCACGGGGCCGTCGACGAGCGGGCGCAGGGCCTCGTCGAGCGCGGCGAGGTCGGCACGCACGAGGAGAGCTCGCGTGGAGACGGCGCGCAGCGCGAGCGGGGCCACCGCGGCGGCGGATGGAGCGGGGCGAGGTGGGGTGCGCGGCGGACGCCGCTCACGACGTGCCGTGGGGCTCGCGGGGAGGGCCGCGCGTCGGGCACTGGCAGGGGTGGGAGAGGCGGGGCCGGGCAGACACGCCGAAGGTCGCGAAGGGCCGCACGTGCAGGCCGTGATTCTCCGCAAAATCCAGGCGGATGTCTAGACGTCTGAACGTTCAGACGTCTTTGTCTGGTGGGTCGATCGTGCCGCAACGCGTTGCTTCGCAGGGCGACGCTCACCCGCCGACGAGCGCGCGCACCCGCTCGACCACCGCGCGGTGCTCGCGCACGGACTCGTGGGCCTCGGGGTCGCCGCCGCGCTCGAGGAGGTCCTCGATCTCGCGCTCGCGCACCGGGCCGCGGTAGCCCGCGCGCAGCAGCTCGACGAACCAGCGCGATGGGTCGGCGCCCCAGAAGGCCGCGCCCGTCGCCGCGTAGCGCTCGCCCGCCGTCGCCGCCCGCGGGACGTACCGGCCCAGCCAGAAGCGCCAGAAGGCGTCCGCCGTGTCGAACGCGCGGTAGTACACCCATGCCTCGTCGCCGGCCTCGGGGTGGCCCCGCGCGCGCCACCAGGCCAGCCCGTGGCCGGTCTGCTGGCGGCACGCGACGTCGTCGCGCTGCTTGAGCTTCACGCCGCCGCGGTTCTCTCCGACGGCGCGGCGGCCCCAGGCGCACTCGGTCGCGCAGTGGGCGGCGACCTCGACCGCGCGCGCCCGGTCGAGGCCGAGCGCCTCGAGGGCGGCCACGGACGCGCGCGCGAAGGCCTCGGGGGTGACGTCGCGGTCGCCCGTGTCGGTGAGCTCGCGCGCGAGGTCGACCCAGGGCGGCGGCGGGGGCGGCGCGGCGGGCTCGCAGGGGCGCCCACGCGCGTCGACGACGACGCCCTCGAAGCCCGCGCGCAGGAGCGCCTGGAAGACGTGGTCGCCGGGGTCGCCGGGGCCCCGCATCGTGACGCGGCGGCCGTCCTTGAGCTTCCAGAGGTTGCGGTGGCCGTAGACGCCGCGGAAGAGCCGCTCGTCGAGGAGGCCGCGGAAGGGCTGGCCCCGCGCGTCGACGGGCGTGCGGCGCGCGACGTGGAGGCGCTCGCAGAGCAGCTCGACGAGGGCGACCTCGGCGGCGATCTGCGCCTCGTACTGCGCGCCGTCGTCGTACTGGACCGACTCGACGCCGACCGACCGGCGGTTCACCTCGCCGGCGCCGGCGTGCCAGGTGTAGCGGAGGACGGGGTCGTTGGAGACGGCTACGCTCCCGTCGGTGTCGACGGTGTAGTCCCACGAGACCTCGCGCTCGGTGCGGGCCTGGTAGGCCGCGTAGACGAGGTCGCGCGTCGAGGGCCGCGCGCCCGGCAGGAGCGGGCCCTCCGTGCCCTTCACGGTGTGCAGGAGGATCGCCGCGACGGGGAGCGCGCGGTCGTTGAAGTCCGTCGCGCGCGGCACCCGCGGGTCGTCGAGGGAGGACACCGTTTCGAGCCCGGGTGACTCGACGGCGCGGCCGCCGAAGACGAGGCTCACGGCGAGCCCGCGTCGACGGCGAGGGCGTCGGGCGCGTTCACGCGGAGCCAGCGGAGCGCGGACCAGGCGACGACGAGCGGCGGGCACAGCCCGGCGGCGATGGTGGTGAGGTGCGAGACGATCACCCCGCGCGCGAGCGCCACGTCCTCGGGGTCGAGGTGGTAGAGGCCGCCAGCGATCGACGCGAGCGCGGGGTCGGGCGCGGGCAGCTCCCCCGTCAGCAGGAACTCCACCCACAGCCCCGCGGCGTACGCGTCGGCTTCGCGCACGGCGCGGAGCTCGCCGGAGCCGAGGTAGTCGACGGCCGCCTGGAGCCCGCCGAGGTGCTCGATCTGCACCGCGTGGACGGCCTCGTGGGCGGCGGTGCGCGCGTACGCGACGGGCGAGGCCGAGGCCGAGCGGGCGAGCACGACGATCGTCCCGAGCGGCGTCGGGAGCGTGACGGAGGTTCGCTCCCCGCGGTCGAGGACGGCGTCGACGACGGGCCCGGCGCCCTTCAACGTGGAGGCCAGCGCGCGGAGGAGGGAGCCCGCGACGACCATCGCGCCGTCGTCGTGGGTGGTGACGACGGCGGAGGCCTCCTGCGCGAGGTGGTCGCCGAGGGCGCGGGCCTGGTCCCAGGTGAGCGGGGTCATCGCGCGCCCCCGTCCGCGGGCGCGCAGTAGGCGACCCCGCCGTCGGTGACGCACGTGCCCCCCACGGCGGCGCAGGGGGCGTCGCCGGCGCGGTGCCAGCGGCGCGTGGCGCTGCACACCTCGGGGGCGTCGCCGGCGCAGCGCTGCTCGCCGGGGGTGCACCCGGAGACGGGCGGCAGGCGGGGGCAGCCCGCGAGCGACGCGACGAGGAGGGCGGCGGCCAGGGCGACGGAGACGAACGCGGCGCCCGTGGGTTCGAAACGGCGTAGTGGCATTGAGGGGCCTCGGGGGGTGCGGGGAAGGAGGGACGCTCGAGCGGCTGGACGTTCAGACGTTGGAACGCTCAGACGTTCGAGCGTCGGAGCAGGGGAGGGGAGGCGTGTTTCTGCGCTACCGTCCGCCCTCCATCTCGAACGCGAGGCGGCCCCGGTGGGGGTGGGCCGCAAGTCCGTCGAGCCGCGCGATCTCGTCGCGTCCGAGGGCGATCTCGTCGCGCGTAGGCCACGCGGGTGACGCGCCCAGGGTAGGCCTCGCTCCCAACCGCTGGAACACCAGGGGGCGCACAGCGACCACACCGGGCACCGAGCGCGCTGCTGCCACAAGCGGGCCGAGCGCGACGTGCTGCCCGAAGGTGAGCGCGTCGGGGTGGAAGAGCCCGAGCGTTCCGTCGGGGAGCACGCGGGTGCTGAAGCGCTCGAGCAGGGCGCGCCGCACGTCGCCCCGGCGACGCCCCTCGGCGACGCAGACGCGCATCACGATCTCGAGGGGGACGTACCGCGGCGCCTCGACCTCCAGGTCGCAACCCGCGAGGCGGTACCGCTCGAGGTGCGCGCGGAGCGCGGCGCGGAAGGGCCCGTCGACGGCCTCGTCCCCGCGGCGGTCGACGGTGACGAACACCGTCTTCCACGCGCCGGTGTCGCGCAAGCGGGCGACGGCGCGCTGCACCTCGGGGTGGCGCTGCGCGACGGCGACCCAGTCGTCGAGGGTCACGGCGCGTTCCTGGTGGCGAAAGGCGACCGGCGCGAGGCGGCGGGCCTGCTCGATCGGCTCGGGTTCCACGCCGCCCGCTGCCGCCGCGGGGTTTCGGACCGATGTGACGAAGGACACGTCCTCCGACGAGACGACCGCGTGGATGAGGTGGGTGGTGATGTGGCCGCGTATGCCGTTGCCGACGCGCGCCTCGACCTGGAAGGTGGTCCCCGGGGCTGGCCGGCGCCCGTGGATGTCATCGCCGAAGCGGACGTAGCAGCGCCCCTGGTCGACCTCCACGACGAAGTGCCGATCTTCGGGGGCGCTGGCGAGCAGGTCGGGGCGGGCGTGCCACGGCACGGGGCCGATGCCCTCGATGATCTGGTAGAGCGCGAGGGCGGGCGTGGCGAGGCGTGGGTCCTGGCGCAGGGAACGAGCGGCTGAGGGCGGCGAGGCTGGGAGATCAGCGCGCCAGGTGAGGTCTGTGACGGGGAGCGCCAGGCGGAGGGCGCCGCGCTCCGCGCGCTCGGGCACGCGCACCTCGAAGGGCGCGATGGGTTCGGCGTGCTCGGCGAGGCAGAGGTTGCCGCGCGCGACCGAGAGGCCCTGGAGGAGCGCGCCGGTGTCGGGGCGCCGGGCGGACACCGGCAGGTCGAAGGGGAGCGCGTCCTCGTCGTCCCAGGTGACCTCGCGGGCGTCGCAGGTCGCGATCGCGTCGTGGAGCGCCGGCCCCACGGCGCGCAGGCGGACCACGTGGCGCCGCGTCCGATCGGCGCCCTCGGGCGCGCCGGTCTGCGGGTCGGCGACCTCCTCGAAGAGGAGCGCGTCGCCCGGCGCCAGCAGGTCGGCGGGTGCGCCGGAGGGCCAGCGGAGCGTCGCGCGCGTGGCGCCGCGCGGCAGGACGCACTCCTCGGCGCCCCAGGCGTGGAGCGCGAGTTCGTTGCGCGCGGGGATCAGCCAGGCCGTGGTCATGGTCTCGAAGCCGAGTGCGCCCGCTGCGGCGAGGCGGGTGCGCGCGGGGAGCGTCTTCAGCGCGTTCGTCTCGAAGCACACCCAGACGCGGGCGTTGCAGCCCTCGTGGAGGGTGTAGTCGACGAGGCGCGCGTGGCGACGGACGGAGGTGCGGCGCCGCGCGGTGGCGAGGTGCGCCTCGGTCCCGACGGCGTCCTGGAGGTAGCTCACGCGGTCGCCGACGTGGGCGAAGAGCTCGACCAGGGCGACGCCGAGGTCGGCGGGGTTGCGCTCGGTCCACGCCGGGAGCGTTCGCGCGAGGCGGTCGAACATCAGGCGCCGCAGGCTCGTGGCGTCGCGCGCCAGCGCGTCGTGGAGCGTGGGGGGGGCCGCGGGCTCAGCAAGAGCCTCGGGGGGGGCGCAGTCGGCGACGAGGGGGCAGTCGGCGTAGAACGAGAAGGACGCCTCGCAGAGCACCGGGTCGAAGCCGTCCGGCGGGCGCTCGCCGTCGAGGGCGACGAGGGCGACGCGGTAGGCCCCGTCGTCGCCGCGCTGGCGCACGGTGACGCGAACGACGGGGGTGTAGTTCCGCTCTTCGCTGACGACCTCGACGGGGAGGGAGTCGGGGCCGCCGGTGACCCGCACGCGGAAGATGGGCCCGACGGTGAGCGCTACGGGGTGGAGGAAGTGGACGTAGAGGACGCGCCGCTCGTCAGCTTCGACGGTGCTCACCTCGACGCGGTCGATCCCGTTGATCCCGAGGGAGAGACCCTGGGCGCGGACGAGGTCCTTGCGGCGGTCGAGGGCGCAGCGGAGGGTGTCGGTCATGGCTCAGGCCTCGCGGGTGAAGGTGGAAGTGACGCGGCCGCCGCGCGCGAGCGTGTAGCGCACGGTGACACGGAGGGCGGCACCGTCGGCCTCGACGGCGACGTCTTCGAAGGTGGCGACCTCGCCGAGCCAGCGCTGGAGCGCCCCCTGGAGGAGCACCTGCGCGGCGGCGGCCACGTCGGGGCTGGCGGCGCCGAAGAGCAGGTCGTGGACGCCGCAGCCGAAGTCGGGGCGGTCGACGCGCTCGCCGGGGACGGTGAAGAGGAGCTGCTCGATGAGGTCGCGCGCGTGCGCGTCGTCGGCGCGGACGTCGGCGCGGCCCCGCGCGATGCGGAGCGGGAACGAGAGGTTCATGGGAGGCTCCTGCGGTGGGAGTCGAGGAGATCGATGGGTGGCCGATGGTGGGGCGAAGCGCGTCAGCGCGAGGCGCGGCGAGGGCGGCGCTCGCGGTCGATGAGGACAGCGAGGAGCTGGGCTTCGAGGCCGCGGTCGCCGTCGAGCGCGGCCTCGAAGTACGAGGGCATCTCCCGGTCGCCGCGGCGCACCAGCACCAGGGTGGCGGCGAGGCCCTCCAGCGTGTGCAGCCCGCGCAGGCGTCGGAGCATCGCGTCCACCCGCGGGCCGCGCAGCTTCGAGAGCGCGTTCACGATGGGGAACATGCGGATGAGCGTACTGTGCCGGCCGCTGTCGGTCCGCATCGAGTCGGCGACGAGGCGCTCCAGGTGCGCGAGGCCTGCGGGGTCGCCGCGGCGTGCGAGCTCCCCTGCGATGTCCGCCGCGAGGGGGAGCCAGAACGCGTTCAGGAGGTCGACCAGCACGACGGTCGCTTCGGGGTCGTCCGCGGGAAGCGCGAGGACGGCCTCGTAGCGGATCTGCTCGTTGGGGTCGCGGAGCGCGCGTCGGACCTCCGGCTCGCCGATGCCCATTCGGACGCAAGGCTCCAGGACGTGCAGCGCCGCGCGCCGCACCGGAATCAGGCCGTCCGCAATCGCGGCGCGAGCGAGCGCACACGCCTCCGCATGGGGGGTCACAACGAGCCCCTCCAGCGTGGCGACGCGGACCTCGTAGCTCGGGTGCGCCAGCGCCCGCACCACCATCTCGCGGGCGTCCGGGGCCCCCAACAGCCACCAGATGGCCGCCGCGACCCCGCACTCCGACGCCTCCCCGTCGCGCGGAACTGAAGCGGAGCATCGCCCCATGGTCGGACGCATGAGGTCGGCGTCAGCGGCGTGGACGGAGGCGAGGTACCGCGCTTCCTCGATGGGAGGGCTTCGCCGGGTACCCCGCCGCTGATCTGCAACCCGCGCATGCACCGCGGCGCGGACGCGCGCCAGCGCCTGCGCGTCCTGGACGCCGTACCACGCGGGCAATGCGGCCTCACGCACCTCGTACGCATCTGTTAGCGCGTCGAGCAGCGGGCCGTGGTACCGGGTGGGGCCGTCCACGGCCATCCGTTCGATGAGCATTACCCGCACCCACAGGTCGGGGGAGCCGAAGAGCGCGCGAAGGTGGCGCTGCCCCTCCTCGTCTTGTGTCTCGGCCAGCACGAGCACGGCGAACCTTCGGACCACGGAGTCCTGGTGCCTGATCGCTCGCTGGAAGGGTTCCCAGGGATCCGTGGGGCCGACCCGCGACGACAAGCGGCAGCCGAGCGCCGCCGTGAGGACGAGGACCCACGCGGCGGCTGCGGGGTGTGAGCGGTGCCTCATCAAGTGACTATAGGCGACTTGCACGCCGGAGGATCGCTTCGAGCAGGGGGCCGTGGTCTCCGAGTTCGTCCCGCAGGGTGTCGACGCCGACCCGCTCCACGAAGCGGCGCAGCTCCGCGTCCCCGCGTGCGTGGAGCACCTGGAGCACGACCCGCTCCTCCCACTCCTGCGTCCAGCCGTTGAGTCGGCGCTGAATGTGCCGCAGGCACCGCTCCTCGCTCCACCGCGCGTAGACCGGGAAGAGGGCGAGAAGGAGACCGTCGAACTCCGCGCCGTCGACGTCGGTGTAGAGGCGCTCCACATCGACGGTGTCGACCATTCGCTCCCGGTCTTCAGCGGTCGAGGTCCGCAGAATCCGGAGGATCGCGCGCTCGTCCTCGTCGCCCGTCGCCCCTGACAGGAGCTGCTGCAGCAACACGACCCGCTGGGAGAGAGGCAAGCTCGCGGCGGCGGGCTCGTTGGCCGTCTCGGCCGCACGGTCGTCCTCGGTCGCCCACACCCAGAGGTCCGGGATGAAGTGCAGCTGATGCCGCGCCCCAAGCAGAGCGTGCTCCATGGTCTGCGAGTCCATCTCCCAATACTCCCTCTGAGGGAAGGGCCGAGCTCCCATGTCGACCGTCGGCACGAGCTCCAACGCGGCATACAGCAGCTCGCCCGACGTCCGCGACCGTACGCGCGTCACCTCGCCGCCGGCTGCGGCTCGGTCGATGTCGCCGCGCGAGAGGTCGACCGCCTGCCGGGCTAGCTCGAAATTGCGGGCGTTACGCGGGTCGTGCAGGCGCCCGTCTCCGTAGAGAAACCACCGCTCCCCCTGGAGATTGTGCACCGGGAGCCCCTCTCGGCTGTCGTGGTCGTGTTGCCGCTTGCGCTCGACATCCATGGCGTCGGCCGAGGCGCGGAGGTGCCCCGCCGAAAAGCGGTCGGTCAGGTAGTGCGCCGCGAAGGCGTCCATCGCCCGCGCCTCCTGAACTCGCCCCGCCAGGGCCGCGCTGATCGCCGTCGCGTGGATGTTCGAGTAGCGGTGGATGTTCGCGTCGCGGGTGCTGAAGTGCGTCAGGTTCTCGGCGCCGGCGCCCAGGTCGCCGAAGCGCCCCTGAGTGATCTGGTTGAAGATGAAGTTCCACGACATCCCGTAGGCCTGCTCGTCCCCGGCAGTGACCGCTTCAGTCTCCGTTCTGCCCGCGCGGCGCGCTTCGAACGCCCCCCGCTCGTACGCGGACCGCTGCTGCCGCATGGCGAGCAAGATGCGGTCGATCTCCTCCGCCGGCGCGTGGATCAGCTCTTGGAAGCTCCCGTAGTGGTCCCCGGCCAGCGACACGATCTCGCCGTAGGTGAGCCCTCTCGGGTAGTTGGGCAGCGGGATGCGCCCCCACGTCCCCTCCCCGCCGATGTCCTGGTGCTCCGGGCCCTCCCACCGCGCGAACACCCCCGGCGCCGCGCGCACCGTCGGCGCGCCGCCTCCTCCGGCAGCGATCCGCGACGCTTCGGCCTCGACCGTGCGCGCGTCCCCGACGGGCGCGCCCGAGCGCGCTTGCGCTGCGTGCGCCGCCTCGTGGGCCATCACCGCGTCGGGCACCCGCGGTCCCGCCACGTAGATGTCCACGCCCCGCGCTGCGGCGATCGTCCCGAGGCCCCGCGCGACGGCCGCCGCGTAGGCGTCGTTGTGCACGCGCACGCCGCCGAGGTCGACCCCAGTGCGCGCCTCGATCGGCGCACGTATCGCATCGGGCAGAGCGGCACCCGCGTGGCTACGTCCGGCGAGCGGGTCGAGGCGCGGCGCCGGGCGAGCGCGCCGGTTGGGGCGGTTGCGCCGCGCCCGTTCCGCGTCGGGAGCCGGCGAGGCCACGTCGTCCAGGGCGCGCTCGGGCCGGGTCGCGTAGGTCTTCATGGTCGTCCCCTCAATTCACCGCGCGCGGACGCGCGGCTGGCACTGGATGATCATGGGGGTGCCCTGCGGCGCCTGGTCGGCGGCGAGGCACACCCCGGCCGTGTCCTGGAGCACCACGGGGCGCCCCTGCACACGGACGCGCGTCGCGGCGCCCGTCCATCGAACGCGGACGCAAGGGTGGTAGGTGGGGCCAGGGAGGGTGAAGGGGCACCCCGCGACGAGGGCGGGGTCGTCGAGCACGTGGACGGGCTGGCCCCCGACGCGGACGCGCGTCTGCGTGGCCTGGAGGGTCACCTGGCCGCCGTGCATGCACGCGCCGAGGGCGCCGGGGTGGAGGACGGGGCCGGGCACCGCGCGCCTCAGGTGACCTCGAGCGCGCCATCGTTGATCGACACGCCCGAGGCCGTGAGCTTGATGTGGGAGGTCCCGTAGGTGATGGTGACGCCGTCGCCGGCGAGGACGACGCGGGTCAGGACGCGCGCCGCCGGGGGGACGAGCTCGAGGGTGACGGCGCCGCCGGAGCCGTCCTTCACCTCGAGGAGGAAGGACTCGGTGCGGAGCACGCGCGTTGCGGGGTCGCCGGCGGCGGGCGGGAGCTCGCCGGGCTTCCAGTAGCAGCCCGACCAGATGGGGAAGTCGGTGTCGCCGCCTTCGAACTCGACCCACACGCCCGTCCCCGCCTTCGGCACGAAGAGCATCCCCACCTGCGGCCCCGCGAAGGGGACCGAGGGCATCGCCCACACGCGCGCGTCGCCGAGCACGGCCGGGACGTGCACCTGCACGCGGCCGAGGCGGCGCGGGTCGCGGTCGTTGGTCACCACGCCCCTGTATTTTCCGTGGACGTCGTTCATGTCCTCACCCCCGGGACGGTGGTCCCGAAGCCCTCGCGGTGGAGCGTGAAGCGCATCGTGTGCCCCCCGCGTCGGATCTGGTGCCTCACCTGTTTGACCGCGTACAGCCCGTCGTACTCGGCCCCCGCGCCGCGCACGCCCACGAGCGAGCGCACCTGGAGCAGATCGCCGTAGCGCGCGAGGTCGAGCTCGCCCTCCGCGACGAGCGCGTCCTGGCGGCTCCGCGCGTGCCCCCTCGCCCGCGCCATCGCGTCGGCGACGGAGCGCGACGGTCCAAGAATCCGAGCGTTGCGGGCGACCGTTGCGGGCCCGCGCGTGGCCCCCTCGCGGCTGAGCGGCGCGCCGGGGTCGCCGTCGCTCGAAACCGGCACGAGCGCGTTGGTGTTGGGGTCGAGCACGTACCCCGTCACGCGCTCGGGGCCGAGCGAGTCGTACCGGAACTGGATCGACTGGACGTTGGTCGCGGGGCCGAAGTCGACCGAGATCGCCCGATGCTTCGCGGGCCCGCGGAGCGGCGGCCCCCAGTAGGCGAGGCTCCCGACCTCGTGGGGCGAGAGGTGGAAGCTGTAGCCGTAGCGGCCCGCGAGGTCGCGGAGGAAGGCGTAGTCCGTGCTGTTCTGAGAGAACAGCTCCTCCTCCGCGCCCGCGCCGGCCGCGGCCAGCGGCACGACCTTCGCCAGGACGCCGGCGGACTCGTAGTCGGCCAGCGTGCGCGTCACCACCGCGGCGAGGTCGGGCGCGGCGTGCGCGTGCTGCCGCGACTTGCGGTCCATCAGCGCGCCGAGGTCCTCGCCGGTGACCGTGAGGGTGCTCCCGCCGGCGTCGCTCGAACGGGAGAGCTGCTGCTGCGTGATCACGCCGTCGAGCAGCGCGCGCGGCCTCCCCGCGAGCGACACGAGGAGCCGGAGCCTCCCGTCTGCGGCGAGCAGCGACTGGCCGGCCTTGCGCACGGCGCCGCCGCGCGAGGGGTCGAACTGGAAGGTGGCGGTGAAGCCCGAGCGGTCGTCGTCGTTGTGGACGACCTCGACCGAGGAGAGGGCCTCGACGAGGGGGGCGGGCGCGGGCACCGGCTGCCGGGGCCCGAGGAGGAGCGTGAGCCGAACGCCGTCGAGCATGTCGCGTCGCTCCTTCGCGTCAACGCGCGGCGCCGTAGGGGGCGGACACCTTCAGCGTGGCGCCGGGGGTGGCGGTGAGCTCGTTGGGGTCCATCGCGTCGTTGGCGTCGCAGAGGAGCCAGTACGCGAGCGGGTCGTGGAGAGCCTTCGCCGCGAGGAGGTCGAGGCGGTCGCCCGCGCGGATGACGAGCTCGCCGAGGGCGGGGAGCGCCGCGCCCTGCGGGAGGACGCGGCGCCGCTTGTAGGGGACGCGGCGCCCGTCGGGGGTGACGTGCACGGCGGTCTCGAGCGCGTGGTATCGGCTGTCGGGGTCGAACATGGCTACACCGTGGGCAGGAGGGTGAGGTCGGCGCCGAGCGAGCGCTCGAGGCCGGCGACCACGGCCCCGCGTGCGAGCGCCTCGAGGGCGACCTGGTGGGCGATGAAGAGGTGGTGGCCGGCGTGGGTCGGCGGCAGGTCGTCGTAGGAGAGGACGCGGAGCCCGAGCGACACCTTCGCGCGAACGGGGTTGAGCGCAGCGTCGTACGCCTCCTCGACGACGGAGAAGTCCGCCACGCGCACCGGCAGCACGCGCCGCGCGCCCCACACGAAGAGCGTCATCACGGGCGACGGCGGGATCACCTCCAGCGTGCCCGTGGCGGCGAGGGCGACGGCCGCGTGGACGCGCTGGACCGCGGGGTGGACGAGCGACTCCAGGGCCGCGAGCTGGGGGTGGACGCCGAGCGCGGCGGCCGCGACGTCGTCGCGCGCCCCTGCGTCCTCGGCGTCGAGCTCGAGGTCGACCTTCAGGGTCTCCACGGCCGCTCGGACGAGGCGCTGCGCGTCGGCGCGGTCGCCGCCGTCGCTGGCGCCCTGCACCTGGAGTGTCCGCGACAGGCTGTCGGGGTTGTACTGGAACGCGATCACCTTCGGCGGCGGGTTGAGCGCGTCGATGGCGACGATCGCGCCGCGGAGGAGGCGTGGAGCGTCTTGCATGGGCATCGGGGTCACGAACTCCGGGTGAGAGGGTTCAGCGGCGGACGGGCGCCGTGGGAGCAAGCTGCGCATGCACGCTGGCGGCGACGGCCTCGCCCCAGGCCTCGGCGCCGGAGGCGGGCGTGATCGGCGGCGGCGCTTCGGGCGCGGTCGTCGCGGCGCCTGCGGACCACGCGGCGGGCGGCCCATGCGCGCCGAGGAGGCGTCCGAGCTCGCGCGTGAGCGCGGCTTCGAAGCGGTCGGGGTCGCGCACGTCGACGCCGTCGAGGACGATGGTGTCGATGGCGACGTCGATGGCGGCGGGTCGTTTCATGGAGCGGTGCACCAGCGGGCTTCGGCCTCGGTGAGGGGCCGCCCGAGCTTCGCGCACTCACGCCGCGCGGCCTGGAGGACGTGCGCCATCCGCACCGGGGAGCGAGCGTCTGCGGCGAGGAAGGCGGCGTGGAGGGCGACGTTGCGGATGATCCCGCCGGTGAGCTGGAGCTGGGCGAGCCGCTCGACCTCCACGCCCTCCGTGGGCACCGTCGCGGGCAGCGAGCGCCGCCAGAGTTCTGCGCGCTGCGCCGCGTCTGGGAAGGGGAAGTCGATTACGAAGCGGAGGCGCCGGAGGAAGGCGCCGTCGAGCGCGCCCTTCAGGTTGGTCGTGAGGATCGCCAGGCCGCGGAAGGTCTCGATTCGCTGGAGCAGGTAGCTCACCTCGAGGTTGGCGTAGCGGTCGTGGCTGTCGCGCACCTCGCTCCGTTTGCCGAAGAGCGCGTCGGCCTCGTCGAAGAGGAGAACGCAGCCGCCGGCCTCTGCGGCGTCGAAGACGCGGCGGAGGTTCTTCTCCGTCTCGCCGATGTATTTGCTCATGAGCGCGCTGAGGTCGACGCGGTAGAGGTCGAGGTCGAGGTCGCTGGCGAGGGCCTCGGCGGCGGTCGTCTTCCCCGTGCCGCTCTGCCCGGCGAACAGCGCGGCGACCCCGAGGCCGCGCCCGCCCGCGCGGCCGAGGGCCCAGGTCTCGTGCACGGTGTAGCGGTGGCGCACGTGTGCGCGCAGCTCCGCGAGCGTCTGCGCCTGCTGGGGTGGCAGCACGAGGTCGCCCCAGGTGAGCGGTGACTCGACGCGCTGCGCGAGGCCCTCCATGTGGACGCGCACCTGCGCGCGGCAGGCTTCGCGCAGGCGGCGCCCCGGGTCGACGTCGCCCGCGCCGCGCGCCGCGCGCTCGGCCACGGACACGACCTCCTGGGGGGAGAGCTCGAACTGCATCGCGGCCTCGTCGAGCGCGTCGTCGCCCAGCGCGAGCGACGTCGGAAGCGCCCGTGCCCAGAGGGCGCGCTGCTCGACGTAGCTCGACGGGGGGAGCGTGTACCGCGTCGGCACCCGCCGCCCGCCCCGTGGGAGCGGCGCCCGCGCGCAGGCGAAGGCCGTGGCGTCGAGCGCGTCGAGCCAGGTGTAGGGGTCGGCGCGGCCCTCGGGCGACGGGGCCGCGTCGTCGAGGAGGAGCGCCGCGTCGGTGAGCCTGGCATACCGCGCCCAGCTCCGCGCGAGGAGCGCGCGCGCGTCGGCGGACTCCGGCATCGCCCCGGCGTGGAGCGTGTAGAGCGGGACGCCCCGCGCGGCGCACGCGGCGGCGGCGACGGCGGCGGTCGCCCACGACGCGCCGTAGAGATGGACGAGCGGGGGCCGGGCGTCGCGGGCTTCGCGCGTGAGGAGCGCCGTGATGGCCGTGACAACGGCGTGGTGCGACGGGATCACGTCGTCGAGGGTCGAGGCGTCGGCGGGGCGAACGAGGGGTAGGAGTCGAGGGTCGAGAGAGGGGCGCCCGAGGAGGTAGAGAAGGGTCGACTCGTCGAGGGCGAGCGGCGCGGCAGCGAGGCAGTCCTCGCTCGCGTCGACCGTGAGAATGCCCCAGGCGCGCAGGGGCCCGGAGGGTGACAGGGCACGCCAGTCGGCCGCGCCGAACAGCGCGGCGGCGACGTCGAAGCTCGCCACCGCGCGACGCGTGCTGCTGAGCCGCGCGCAGGCGGCAGCGAGTGAGGCGTCGAGCGAGACCCCGGCGCACAGGAGGACGAGGTCGCGCTCGAAGGACGAGAGGTCGAAGCGGGAGGCGAGCGCGTCGAGGGCGCCGGCGGGCTGCACCGCGGATGGGCCAGGCGCGGGCGCGTCGTCGCTGAGGGTGAGCGCGTCGAGGCGCTCGAAGACACGCACGAGCGCGGCGCGCAGGAGGCCTTCGTGGTCGGCGGGGGATGCGTCAGGCATGGGGGACCTCTCCGCCCTCGCGGGAGCGGGGACGAGCTTCAGGGGCGCGAAAGTGCGCGAGGCGCATGGGCACCAGCGCGAGGTAGCGCTCGCTGGAGGAGAGCTCAGGCGAAGCGGCGTCGAAACTCGGGCGGCACGTCAGCGGCGCACAGCGGCACGGCGGTGACGGCGGGATCCGTGGTGCCGTAGAAGATGTACTCGATGAGCTTGAACGGGTTCTCCGAGCGGTAGCAGGAGCGGAACTCTCGTTCGAGGAGGAGATTCTTCTGGGCTGTGTGGTCGACGAAGACGATGAAGTCTTCGACGGTAGCCACGGGGAACGGCGTGGTCTGCCCGAGGAGTTGCATAACATAGTAGTCCGCGACCCCCAGGTGCGATTCGAGGTCATCGTCGAGGCTGAACGCGAGCCTTCGTGGCTTTGTGGAAGCGTTGCCACCCGGCGAATGGACCAGCTCGATCCCACCCAGCGACTCCAGAAAGGCCTCCGCGTATGTGTGGGAGTGGTAGAAGGCCTTGGATGCCAGTGTCGTGTGCTCGCTCGAGAGGGGCAGCGCGCGCAACTCGTCCCACCCGACGCGTCGCAGGTCGCCCATGAGTCTCGGGCAAGCGCGCAGCGCAGCCAACATGTCGCCCTTGTCACCGATGAAACAACCTTCCCAGAGCTCGGGCATCGGTCCTCCTCTCATTACTCGAGGTCATAAGGTTCGTTGGCGGGCGCGCCCGGTGGCACGTTGCGCGGTACAGGACCCGCGGTGCGCACCCTGCCACGGTTGGCGTTCGCACGGAGCATGCCTTCGCACTGCTCGCACGCCGTCACATATTCCACCGCCAGGCGCTCGCCGTACAACCGCAGCCCGCCTCGATTCACCACCACGGGCGTGTCGAGCTCGGGCGAGACGACGGCGTCTGCGGCCCGGGGCATCCCGCAGTGCCCCGCGATGGTCGTCACCGGGCGCCCATCTGCGCGCACCCTCACAACGTCTGGACGAGCCAGGAAGGTCGCTCTTTCGGCGCCGCTCCCCACGATCGCCATCTCTCCCGTCACGGGGTTGTACGCTCCCTCATAGACCCGGCCGCTCTCGATATTTGTACCGGGCACCCCCTCCCGGTGGTTGAGCCTCGCCTCCGTGCTGTTCAGCCGCTCCCGGGCCGCGCTACGGGCTTCGCTGGCCTCGAGAACGAGCGCCTCCGCCGCTCGGATGTCCCGCGCCGCCCTCGCCCGGGCTTCCGGGCTGTAGTTCCGATCGGCGCTGCGAGCTAGCTCGCGCAGGACCCTGTCCTGTTCCCCCTGCGCGGTTCGAAGGTCGGCTTCTGCCCGGGCCACCTCTGCTTCGAGCGCGGTACGCATCCTCCGGTGTGCGACCTCACGCCGCATCAGGGCCTGGAGGCGCACCCAGATGACCCGCGCAGCTTGCTGTGGTGACAGTCCGGCTCCGATGTTCTCGCGGTGCACGACCGCCGTCTCGGGCACTGTCCCGTTACCGATGCGCAGCGGCACCACGACCCCTGGGGTTTCCGCCCGCCCCTCGGTCGCACGCTCCGTCGGAGTGGGCCTGGTTTCGGCCCTGCGCTCCTCCGCCCGCCCGATCGTTCTGACGTCATCTGCCGTCCTCCCGTCGGCGGGCTGACGCGTTGCGGGGGACTCGGCCCGGCGCTCTTCCGCGATCGGCGCCTCGCGGGCTGGGGTGGTCTCGTCCGTCGCTCCTGGAGCCCGCTCTGGAACCGCAGGGCTGGTGGGGTCGCCCGTTTGCCCATTCTCCCCCCCCGCCGCGACGTACCCACGCCCGCGGCTCGTCGAGTCGACGCGCAGCTCGTTCTCGGCCAGCTGCTGGCGTGCCAGTTTGCAGCCTCATGGGGCCACCCCAGACGCAGGGTCATGGGGCCGGGGAGAGGCGAGCGAAACGACACCCGTTAGGTAACCCGAGACGCCCTTCGGCGTCGAGGGCCTCGGAGGAGGGTC